>Ga0256840_1000536_pt1 | contig 38638 bp, 33 predicted proteins | sample 355202metaG_FD_185969 | JGI IMG/M metagenome (GOLD analysis project Ga0256840, IMG submission 185969) | Hydrothermal vent microbial communities from Mid Atlantic Ridge, Atlantic Ocean - 355-202 | ecosystem: Environmental > Aquatic > Marine > Hydrothermal vents | place: Atlantic Ocean: Mid...
GTTGATGACTACATCGAGTTTTACAATAAACAACGTTTTCACCAAACACTTGGGTACAAAAAACCACTGGATGTGTATGAAAAAAGCATCACTTTTCAACAATCTTGCAGTGAAGCTGCTTGATGGGGAATTTAAATAAGAAATTTGAAAAAACAGTCTAGACTTTTGGGGTAGTGTATTATGCAAAGTAAGTGAATATTTTATTCCGTGTGAAATATGCTCATTGAGAGAGACAAGTCTAGCTTCTATTTTTGTCCAACAACCATTATCCATTGGAAATATTTCACCATCTAGCTCTAGTAAAATATCTAAGCCAATATTGTTATGTGTATCTTTATTCAATCTATTGACCTGATAAAGTTATCATTAGTTGATAACAATCATAATTACAAATGAATCTTTAGTCAAATATATTGATGATTGATCCATCTATATAATAAAGTGATTAGTAGACTTTTTATATTTTTATATCCCCTATCATAGCTCTGAAGTTTAGGGAATACACAATAAATAACCCACCGATAGTGGGTTGAATCTGTGATTTATACCTGAATTCGTGAGGTCAATATGTCTAATGCCGTAGCGACCTCACGGATTCGGGTTTTAGTTAAAGCCAACTATCTATTTTTGCTTTATCAGGTATTCCACCAGCATGAACAACAGTTTCATCAATCACTACACCTGGCGTTGACATCACGCCATAAGCCATGATTTGTGCCATGTCTTCTACTTTTTCTATTTTAACTTCAACACCTTTAGCTTTTGCTGCTTCGCTAATTAGCTTTGCTGTATTTTCACAATTAGCGCAACCGCTACCGAGTACTTTAACAATTTTCATAGTATTTCCTTTAAATATTTATTTGAATTAAGAATCCGAATCCGTGAGGTTACTACGGCAGATTTGGCAAGCGTAAATTCTAGCAACAAGCCTGTCCGCTAGGCGTGCTTGTACAACAGCTTTCTTCAGCTACGACTGATTCTTCTTGGGATGTTTTTGTAGAACTACAACAGCTGTTTTCCTCGGTACTTACTGGCTTTGATAGCTCAGCTTTTTCATCAAAGGCAGCATCTATTTTTTCAGCAGCCTCATCACGAATATGGCGAGCTATTTCAACAGCAGCATTGATTTGTGATTCAGGGATTCCCATGCCCCGTAATCTTTCTAACTGACACATACCCATTGCTGGATGTTTAGCAGCGATGCCTGAGGCGAGTGAGATCAATGCAACAATAGATGAATGTAATTGTGGATCATTTGACATGATTTATTCCTATATTAATAGAGTAGTATTAGTCGTTATAACCTGAATCCGTGAGGTCACTACGGCACAGGACGCAAGCTATTGATTCATCACGGGTTTAAAAAATACCCGCTTAACCTACGGGTGAAGCTAAGATTTTTTAAATCCCGTGCTAAACCAATAGCTTACGCCCTGTTATACGCATTGACTTCACGGATTCAGGTATAAGTTAAAAAAAAACCTGATTAAGCAACAATAAAATTAAATGCCCAGCCAACCAATGTGAAAGACACTGCTAAAACAGATGCGTAAATGGCGAGTGCAGGCCATTTTATGACTTTGCGTAAAATAAGCATTTCAGGCAATGATAGTGCGGCAATACTCATCATAAGAGCAAGTGTTGTGCCTATCGCAACACCTTTGCCAATCATTGCTTCGGCAATGGGAATAACCCCCGTAGCACTTGAATAGAGTGGTACACCCATTAAGACTGCAAGAGGTGTGGCCAACCAATTATCACCACCCAGATTTGCAACCACCCATGATTCTGGTACAAAACCATGAAAAGCAGCACCGACCGCAATCCCAATAAATACCCATTTCCATATTCTGCCAACAATTTCTTTAACTTCTCCCCATGCGTGGCGGTGTCTGCCTAGCAGAGATGTATCTTCTTTGATTTGTGCCATTTCGCCCATTTGGATTTTCCAGACATATTCTTCGACCCATTTCTCGGGCTTAAATTGTTCCATTATAATGCCACCAACATAGGCAACAAATAGCCCTGCACCAACATATAGGGCGGTCAACTTCCAGCCTAAGACACCTGCCAGAATAACCACAGCAACCTCATTAATCATAGGGCTGGCGATTAGAAATGAGAAGGTAACGCCTAGTGGAATCCCTGCTTCAACAAAACCAATAAATAAGGGAACAGATGAGCAAGAACAAAAAGGTGTAACAGCACCAAGCAAAATAGCTAAGGTACGTGCCAACCATTTAGGCTTGCCGCGCACATAGGCGCGCACTTTTTCAGGCGTGAGTAAGGCACGTAACAGACCCATAATATAAATAATGATGAGCAACATAATGAATATCTTACTGACATCCATAATAAAAAACTGCACCGCCGCACCTAGTTGGCTTGATGAGACTAAGCCAAGCAATTGAAATGCAATAAAATTACCTAATTGTTCAAACATTTTACGACCTGCTATCTAATGATTGACGGAGTGTATACCTTAATTCGCATATGCGTCAATTCATATATCTAATTTTATTCCAAATAATATTTTTGTAATAGTTTTAATGATAAGATACCACCATGATTAGCCCTGAAGAATTCACCAAAGCCTTATCCGATCAGACTCGTTTACGGATATTAATGCTTCTAACTCAAATAGAAGAGCTATGCGTATGCCAGCTAACGGAAGCATTAGAAATGACTCAGCCAAAAATTTCTCGTCATTTAGCAATACTACGTGAAAAAGAAATTTTGCTCGACAAACGCCAAGACCAGTGGATTTTCTATCGCCTACACCCAAAACTAGCTGATTGGTGTCTGCAAACCATCTTAGCTCTAGCTTCAGGCTCAATAAATTTGCAGCCATATAAAACAGATATTAATAAAATCAAAACATCAAACTTGCCTAAAAGCCTGTGTATTTGAACCTAAATCCATGAAGTCACTATGGTACAGGACGCAAGCTATTGATTCATCACGAGGTTAAAAATACCCACTTAACCTACAGGCGAAGCTAACATTAAGTGAGCTTCTTATCTGCGCTAGCAGATGGTGAACTCAATTATACTGAGATTTTTAAATCCCCTTTCAAACCAACAACTTATACCTTCTGTCCGCATTGACCTCATGTATTCAGGTGAAATATAAAAGATATTGTCATTAAACTTTAGATGTTCTATATTCACATCGCTGTTCTAAACAGTGCTAGGAAATTGTTGAAAGTACAATGCTCCCCTCGGAACGGTAAAGCCCGACACTAGCCTCTTTTACTTCCTACATAAATTAAGCACGAAGGGTGCTTAGGAAAAATCAATGTATCACTCTAACCAGCAAGCTGTGCCTATTCATTTTTATTTCATCGCGACCACTCATAATTTTTAGATAGCCCCCTAAAAAAACAACCTCCTAAAAAGTCTAAAAAACAGGGGGGATGGGTATTAATTAATGAAATACACACTAATCGCTGGCACTCAATCAGGTTGTGGTAAAACATCCATCACACTTGCTGTATTGCAATTTCTGAAAAATCAGAATAAATCTGTGCGTGCGTTTAAAACAGGTCCAGACTTCCTCGACCCCATGTGGCACAAAGCCATTACCCAAAAGACCAGCTACAACCTAGATACTCAAATGATCGGTATCGAGCAGAGCCAAAAAATTCTGGCGCAATATCAAGATACCGAAGCAGGTATTATCGAAGGCGTAATGGGCTTATTTGATGGTCGCGGCGGTGTTGGTGCTCAAGGTTCTGGCGCACACCTTGCCAAAGAACTGGGGATTCCTGTATGGCTAGTGATCAATGCTAAGGGAATGGCAGGCTCTATCGTGCCATTGGTAAAGGGTTTTGTAGCAGAAGCCGAAAATATTGGCTTTAGCATTACAGGTATTATTGCCAACCGCCTTGGCAGTGAAAACCATGCCAAAATTATCCGTGAGCTTTTGGCAGACTATCATCTCCCTCCCCTACTCGCATGGATGGAAAAAGATGCCCCGACCCTACCAGAACGGCATCTTGGCTTGAAGATGCCCGAAGAACAGCCCGTGCCTGACTTTTCAGTCGTATTTCATGCTGATCTAAACCTTTTAAACTCTGCTCTTGGTCATTGCTCAGTTGCCAAGCCCTCTGTATTAGCTTCTCATGAAGATAAAGCCCTCCCTCAATCACTTCAAGGCAAGAAAATCGCTGTAGCAAGAGATTCTGCCGCCTGTTTTATCTATCCTAAAAATATCGAATGGCTACAACAGCAAGGTGCAACAATTGAGTATTTTTCTCCTATTACAGGTGATAAAATCGATGAAGCAATTGATGCGATTTGGTTGCCAGGTGGCTATCCTGAGCTACACGCAGAAGCCTTAAGTGTATCAAACACATGGGATTCCCTAGTCAAACACATTGAGAATGGCACCCCCTGCTTAGCGGAATGTGGTGGAATGATGATGCTTGCTAAAAGTTTGATAGATCATCAAGGAAAAAACTGGGCAATGGCGAATCTTCTACCCATAAAATGCCATATGCAAAATAAGCTTGCCTCACTTGGTTATCGTGAAGACCTGCAAACAGGTATTAAAGGGCACGAATACCATCATTCCAAACGTGAAAACTTACAAGAACTAAGCACAGCATTCTCATTACAACGGGGCGATCAAGGCATTCATTATAAAAATCTACGAGCCTCTTATATTCACTGGTATTTTCAATCAAAACCAGAAATTGCAACATCATTTTTCACAGTGCCAACAACGGAGTATTTATGAATAACCCAAAAGTCTGGTTTGTCGGCGCAGGTCCTGGTGACCCTGAACTGATTACCATTAAAGCAAAAAACTTGATTGAAAAAGCAGATGCAATACTTTTTGCTGGCTCACTTGTGCCTAAAGCACTTACCCAGTGGAGCAAGCCAAACTGCCTAATTCAAGATTCAAAAGGCATGGCATTAGACGACATCACTGACTGGTTAATTGAGCAAGCCGATGAAAACAAAATTGTGATTCGTTTACAAACGGGTGACCCCGCTCTTTATGGGGCACTCATAGAAATGGTGCAACCACTCGATAAGGCAGGGATTGATGTTGAAGTTATCCCAGGAATCTCATCAGCAATGGCAGCGGCAGCGGCATCTATTGAAAGCTTAACCCTCCCCGAAGTCACGCAAACAGTCATTTTGACGCGTGTTGAAGGACGCACACCAATGCCCGCAGGCGAATCATTAAAAGAACTCGCAGCACATCATTCAACCCTGTGTTTGTTTCTTTCTATCACCTTATTACACAAAGTCAGCCAAGAACTTATTGAGATTGGCTATGCAGAAGATGCACCCGTTACGGTAGTACAAAAAGCCAGTTGGGGTGAAGAAGAAAAAATCGTCAAAGGCACACTCAGCACCATAAAAAAACAATGTCAGGCCGAAAAAATTGCCTCTCAAGCAATGATTATAATCAGCCCAACTCTTGGTGCAAGAGACTGGGACACACTTAAAAAATCAAAACTCTACGACGCTAGCTTTAGCCACCGTTTTAGAAAAGGAATCCAACAAGATGAAGGATAATTGCATACTTTTAATTGGTCATGGCTCACGCGACCCTGATGGCACCCCCCAAATTGAGCGTTTTACTAGGATCTGGCGTGATAGCCAACCCGATTGGCAAATTGAACTCTGTTTTATCGAGTTTGCAGAAGTTGAAATTGAGCAGGGTTTAAAAAATGCGGCACAAAAAGGTAAGCGCGTTATTATTGTGCCATTAGTATTAAATGCCGCTGGTCATGTGCGTGCTGAAATCCCCCATCATATTGAACACGCTAAAAGCAACCACCCTGATACTACTTTTGTATACACACCGCCAATAACCGCAAGTGAATCAATTTTAAATATCCTCAAGCGTAATTTAGCCACAGCCTTTGCTGAGCTACATCATCCAGCACCCGCCAATACAGGGGTGATCGTATTAGGGCGCGGATCATCAGATCGTAAAGCCAACGCTGAAATCAGCAAAATGGCTCGCTGGTTATTTGAAGAAACAGAACATCAGCTAGTCGATGTTGCTTTCACAGGTGTAACCACACCACGGCTAGAAACAGCGGTGCAACGTCAAGTAACACTTGATATGAAGCAAATTATTATTCTCCCTCTATACTTGTTTGATGGCACATTAATTAAGCGCATTCAAAAACAAGTTGAGCGTTTGCAGCAACAGTATCCACAGATTGCATTTGCCCAATCTAGCTATTTTGGCTTTGAACCTGAAATACTTGAAGTGCTAAACCAGCGTGTGAATGCCGTATTAGATAATCAGCAAGAAGCAGAATTTTTAGATATTGATCCAGCAGGACATCATCATCACGATCACCACGACGATCACAACGATCACCACGATCAGCACCACTGATCAAAAGGAATAAATACCATGACGACACTACACAGCAATAGTGTGACAGAACAGCTCACCGAAGCAGGTCGCAAAATAGAGCACAGCTCCTTTGATATTGTTAGCGCAGAAGCAGGTGAACATAACTACAGCGATGAACAATGGCAGATTGTACGTCGTATGATTCATGCCACCGCTGATTTCGAATTTAATGGTCTGGCAGAGTTTCACCCTAATGCCATGAATGCAGGCATTCAGGCTATTCGTGCAGGTTGCCCGATTATTGCCGATGTTGAAATGATTTGTGTTGGCTTATCAAAACCACGTTTACAACACTTTGGTATAAACACCTACCAATTTATATCTGATGAAGATGTCATTGCCAAAGCCCAAGATGAAGGCACCACACGCGCAGTTCAGGCAATGCGCAAAGCCAACCAACAAGGCTTATTAGATAACGCCATTATAGGTATCGGCAATGCCCCAACGGCGTTATTAGAAGTAAAACGTCTGATTACTGAAGACGGTTTAAAGCCAGCCCTAATTATCGGTATGCCTGTTGGCTTTGTCTCAGCAGCCGAATCAAAAGATGAACTGGCACTGCTTGATAACATCCCGTGGATCATCTCACGCGGACGCAAAGGTGGCACAACCTTAGTGGTTTCAGCCATACATGCGCTATTGGCCTTAGCAGAAACACAAAGTAAAAAAGTATAAAAAAAGGGGGGGATGGGTTTTATAGTCTTTAACGCCTTAACTTCTTAACACCTTAACTCCTTAACTCCTTTAATAATTTAAACATGCCAAAAACAAGCAACATACCTAAAAAACGCACACGCAAATCACGGGGTAACCGTAAAGGTTTCTCAACAGGTGCGAATGCGGCAGCTGCGGCGCGCGCAGCAACACAGGGTTTGGTGACAGGAAAAATCCCTGAGGTAGTTGATTGTCTATTGCCTGAAAAAAATCTAGTGCAATTTAAGGTAGTGAGTGCCGAGCTAAGCACACATGATGCCCATGTTGAATTAATAAAAGATGCAGGTGATGACCCTGATGTTACCCATAATGCAATTATCGTTGCTGATGTCAAACTACTACAAGGCAAAGCCAATCAATTCACACTAAAAGGTGGCGTAGGCGTTGGCATTGTCACCCAAAAAGGCTTAGGGCTAGAAGTTGGTGAGCCTGCCATCAACCCGATGCCACGCAAATACATAGAAGAAAATGTACGCATCGCCGCAACTGATTTATTAAAAAAGCATGGCTTACAAGTCACTATATCAGTCCCTGATGGTGAGCGTTTAGCAACCCGCACCCTCAATGCGCGCCTCGGTATTCTAGGTGGAATTTCTATTTTAGGCACAACAGGCATTGTGCATCCGTGGTCTACTGCGGCTTTTCGTGCCAGCGTTATTCAAGGTATAGAAGTCACCGCAAACCAAGGACATGACACAGTGGTATTGACCACAGGTGGACGCACTGAAAAATTCACCATGCACGAACTACCTAACTTGCCACAAAGTTGCTTTGTGCAAATGGGGGATTTTTTAAGTTATGCACTAGATACGGTTATCACTAACAATATAAAAAATGTCGTCATAGGCGGCATGGTCGGCAAACTCACCAAAATAGCACAGGGTGAAACCATGACCCACGCAGGGCGCAACCCCGTAAATATGGAACTGGTTGCCAGCCTTGCCAAAGAAGCGGGTGCGCCTGATGAGGTTGTCGAAGCCATTAAACAGGCAGAAACAGCTCGTTTTGGCAGTGAACAAATGAAACAACTCGGTCTGCAAATGCCTTTTTATAATGCCTTAGCGAAGCGTGTCATCACAACCCTAACAGAACGCTACCCACAGCAATTTAACTTACGCATTTTAATTTGTGATTTTGAAGGCAATAAAATCACCGAGGCACAAAGTACACTATGACTCATCAAGCTAATATTTGTAATATCGTCGGCATACTCGAAGACGGTGAAAATAGCCTCAGTTCAGCAGCAATTAAAGCACTAGCACAAACGGATGTGCTTATCGGTAGCCCACGTTTTATACAAACAATCGCACACCTACTTAAAGATACAGTTGAGAAAAAAGATTTTAGTGGCAGCATTATGCAAGTGCCTGACTGGGTACAAGCTGACTTAGAAAAGCATAAAAAAGTCGTGGTACTGGCAACGGGTGATCCGCTATGTCATGGAATCGGGGCTTATCTAGTTAAAAAAATTGGTATCGAAAAGTGCCATTTCATCCCCAATCTCAGCATGTTTCAGCTTGCTTTCGCGCGTTTAGGCTTGGCTTGGCAGAGTGTAAAAATCAGCTCCATTCATAGTAAAGATATGGGCGAGTGGACACCTAACGCACCACACAATCACCCCATGCGAGCATTGCTCAATGATTGTCAACAGCATGACTTAATTGTTGTTTATACCAGCCCCGACAACTCCCCTAAACGTATCGCCAAGATGCTGAAAATTGAATCTCTGGGCGATCAGTTTGAAATGCTTATCGCCTCAGCACTTAGCACCGAAAATGAAAGTCTTAGTGATTGGCTCAGCATAGACGAGGCACAGCATTATGCTTATGGCGACCCCAATTTAGTCATCATCAAGCGCATTAAAAGCCCGCAACAAGCTGTTTTAATGGGCTTAGATGATGATCAGTATCAGCAACGCATGGCGGGCAATAAAGGCTTGATCACCAAACAAGAAGTTCGTGCGGTATCACTGGCAAAAATGCAATTAAAACGTAACAGTATTGTATGGGATATTGGTGCTGGATCAGGCTCGATTGGCTTGGAATGTGCGCAACTTTGTGCTGAAGGCTTTGTTTATGCGATTGAAAAAAATCAGGCTGATTATGAGATTGTGCAAAGCAATCATCAATCACGCTTATTATCAAACTATCGTATCGAACTGGGAAAAGCACCGCAGGGGCTTGAAAACTGGGAAAACCCTGATGCTATTTTTATCGGTGGCTCAGGTGGCAATCTAGCAGAATTAATACAGTTATGTCTTTCTCGTTTAAATCCTGACGGCAGATTAGTCATGAATTTCATCACCTTAGAGAATCTTAATACTGCCTGCAATACACTCAAACAAATGGAAAATATTGAGTGGCATTACATCCAAATGCAAGTATCACGCAGTAAAGCCATTTTAAATATGCAACGACTTGAAGCAGAAAACCCTGTATTCATTATAACCGCCAAACCAATGTTGATGGAGTACTAAAATGACAAACTTCGGACGCTTAATCGGCGCATCACTTGGTCCAGGTGACCCTGATCTAATGTCACTAGCAGCACATAAAGCACTCAGTAGCGATGCTTATTGGGCTTACCCTATTCGTCGCAAAGGTGCGAGTAGCTATGCATTAGAAATTGCTCTGCGCGCAGGTTTTACATTGCCTGAAGCCAATATGCCGCTGATCTTTCCCATGACCCATGACCCTGAAAAACTAGCAACATATTGGGACAGGGCAGCCACCAGCGTGATCGACATCTTAAAGAAAGGCAAAGATGTGGTTTTTTTGGTTGAAGGTGATGCTTCAACTTACTCCACCTTTTGTCACTTAAAGCGCACTGTGCTTGCAAAACAAGCTGAAATAAAAACACATACTATCGCTGGGGTGAGTTCATTTAATGCCGCCGCTGCGAGTGCAGGAGAAAGCCTAGTTGAAGTTGATGAGACGATGGCAGTTGTTCCCGCAGGTTATGGCGTAGAGTGGATAGAAAAACTCATGACTGACTTTGATACTTTGGTGTTGCTCAAAGTTAAACCCTTATTGGATGAGATTATCGCGCTGGCAGAAAAATACCAAATGGTAGATGGTTGCCGCTTTATTGAAAAGGCAGGAACTCCCGAGGAGAAAATTATTAACGATATTTGTACCTTAAAAGGTCAAACGGTGAATTACTTATCACTGATAATTATTCACAATCCACATCGACAACAGATGCAAATTATGCGTGGTTGTCGAAAAAAGAAGCAAGAAAAACTATAAAAAAGGGGGGGGATGGGTATGTATATATATACCCATCCCCCCCCTTTTTTACAATTTTTTATGTTTAGCAACACAGTTTAGCAAAATAGTTTAACAACAAGGAAATTACAATTATGCATATTGAAGTAGGCGTTGTAGATAGCGCAAAAATGGTTTTAAGTTACGCGACAGCAACAGTGGCATTTTCTTATCTTGCCAAGCAAGCATGGGATACCATCAAAGAAAAGGGGGCAACATCACTATTATTACGTGCTATTACTACCACACTGTTTGTTTTAGTCTTTTTTGAGGTTTTCCCACATCACTCCGTAGGTATATCAGAAGTTCACTTGATTCTGGGTTCGACACTCTTTCTTATTTTTGGCTTAGCACCTGCTGGCATTGGTCTAGCACTTGGACTGCTCATTCAGGGCTTATTCTTCGCTCCGTTTGATTTGCCAAACTATGCGGTGAATGTCACCACTTTACTTGTGCCACTTTATACAATGGCATTAGTTGCAAAAAAGATTATCGCACCATCAACCGCTTACAAAGACTTAAGCTATGTTCAAACGGTTAAGCTATCACTCGCTTATCAAGGTGGAATTATTTCATGGGTTGCATTTTGGGCACTTTATGGACAAGGCTTTGGTGCAGAAAACCTTAGTTCCGTTGCCACCTTCTCATTAGCGTATAGCACAGTTGTGTTACTTGAACCTCTTGTTGATATTGCAATATTGGCAGGTGCAAAAACATTTAGTCGCCTACAGTACAGCAATTTCGTTAGCACACGTTTATATCACACAGAAGCACAAGCCTAATGACTATACAGAATGAGTCTATCGCTTTGCTTGCTATCACTAAAAGTGGTGCAAGCAAGGCGGCGATAATTGCTGCTGAGCTTCCTGAGGCTGATATTTTTATCAGCGAAAAGTTCAGTGATTTACTCAAAGATGTGCCGAACAAGGTCACGGCTATTGCTTTACCCGCCAAAGACCATATCGGTACACTCTTTGCCAACTATGATCAGATTGTATTTTTAGTGGCACTCGGTGGCGTGGTGCGTCTTATCGCAGAGCATCTTAAAAGCAAAGAAACCGACCCAGGTATAATTGTCGTCGATAATGCGGCACAGTTTGTTATCCCCGTGTTATCTGGGCATATTGGTGGTGCGAATGAGTTTGCGATCAAACTCGCAGAGATACTAGGTGCAACACCTGTGGTCACAACCGCAGCAGATGTTGGCAATACCGTTGCTGTTGATATTTTAGGGCGTGATTTAGGTTGGAAAACCGAAGCACGAGACAAGAGTTTAACCCGTGTCGCAGCCATGATGGTCAATGAAGAACCCGTAGCCATGATTCAAGAAACAGGTTCTCAGGTGAATGATTGGTGGAAAAGCACTAAACCTCTGCCTAAAAACATCCATTTATTTGACACTTTTAATGAAGTTGATTTGGATAAGTTCGCCGGTATTCTTTGGGTGACACAAGCCACAATCCCCGAAAGCACATGGGATAAACTCACCGACCGCCTGATTGTATATCGTCCATCTAATAGCAAACAGGATGATCAAAAAATGCAAAAAAAGGGGGGGATGGGTTTTGAGCTAATTATCGGTATTGGTTGTGATCGTGGAACACCGCTTGCAACACTGCAAACAGCTTTGCGATTAGCACTCAAACAAATTAATGCACAGCAAACGCAGATCAAAGCTTTTGCCACCATTGATAAAAAAGCCGATGAAACAAGTATCAATCAGCTCGTAAAGCAAATGGATAAACCCATTATTCATTACTCAGCACATGAACTGGCACAAGTGAGCGTCCCCAACCCTTCAGAAGTTGTTATGAAATATGTTGGCACACCTGCTGTTTCAGAAGCGGCTGCCATTCTAGCCGCTAACACAACGATGCAAAACCTGCTTGTTGAAAAATTTAAACACCGTGGGGATGATGGCAAAAATGCCACTATTTCCATTGTTAAATCCCTCTAACCTCTAACTCCTAACCCCAAAAAACAAGGTAAAGAAAAATACTATGAGTAAAGGAAAAATCCTGCTGGTCGGTTTCGGCCCTGGTTCAGGCGAACACATGACATTTCGCGCCCGTGAGGCCATTGAAGAATCAGATGTCGTCATTGGCTATTCAACCTATATCAACCTCGTCAAAGATTTATTACGTGATAAGGAAGTCATTCGCAAAGGCATGACAGAAGAAACTGATCGTGCTGTTGAAGCCTATGAACATGCTAAAAAAGGCAAAACAGTGGCACTCATATCATCAGGTGATATTGGTGTATACGGTATGGCAGGCCCTAGCTATGAAGTATTATTTCAAGCGGGCTGGAAGCCAGGTGATGATATTGAAGTGGAGTTAGTTCCTGGAACGACGGCATTATCATCCTGTGCGGCACGGGTTGGGTCGCCACTTACCCATGATTTTTGCTCAATCTCATTATCTGATTTGCTAACCCCTTGGCCAACTATCGCACGGCGTTTAGATGCTGTTGCTGACTCTGATTTTGTAATAGCACTTTACAACCCTAAAAGCGGTCGTCGTCGCCAACAAATTGTTGAAGCACAGCGTATTTTCTTAAAATATCGCTCGCCTGACACCCCCGTAGCTATCGTTAAATCTGCCTATCGTGATCTTGAAAAAATTCAGCTCGTTACACTAAAAGAAATGGCTGATTGTGATATTGGGATGTTGACCACTGTACTCATTGGTAATAGTAGCACCTTTTTTAAAGAGGGCTTAATGGTCACGCCACGAGGCTATGCTAATAAGTATGAAAATATAACAGGCAGTGTTAAAGCAGGTGAAAAACGGGGTCGCTCATTATCGCTGGGTTTAGATGGCTGGAAAGCATCTATCAAAGAAGCCTTGTCTACTGCTACTGATGCTACCAATATCGAAGCAATACTCGAAGCCAAAGCAGCTGATTTCGAACTATCTATTGAAGAAATATTCTTAGCACTCGCTTCTTCTGAAGAAAGCTCACAAGATGATATTGTATTAGCACATCAACTTGAGCGCGAAGAAGGCTTAAAAGCTTTTACACGCTTTATTAAAGAATCCCCCAATCAAGACTCCCCAATGAATCTTACCATCGGTGAAAAGCGAACAGGTCAAACACAATTAAGCGCATTTGATGCCAATAACGTGTGTTTTAGTGACAACAATATAGTGCTAGATAATAAAGAAGGCATCACCGCCAATATTCATACAGCAGCAATTCAACACATCTGGACAATTGAGAAAGATGGCATAACACAATCCATTTGGCTATTAGACAAAAAAGGTAATAGCCTACTTTACACCTATATTAGGAGAGACTCATGAGCTGGATAAAAAACCCTACACCTATCAGAAACGCACTGTTTAAAGAAAAAGCACTAGAAAGACAATCACAGCTAACAAAACCAGCAGGCTCATTAGGCAAACTAGAAGCACTTGCAGTAACTTTAGCTGACCTACAACAAAGCGAAAAGCCTTCTGCTGACAATATTAATATTTCAGTTTTTGCAGGTGATCATGGCATTGCAGAAGAAGGAGTTTCTGCTTTTCCGCAAGAGGTGACCGTGCAAATGATTTCCAATTTTTTACAAGGCGGCGCGGCTATCAGTGTACTCGCAAAACAGCTAGATGCAGCGTTTGAAGTCGTTGATACAGGCATACTCACAGAGCTACCCGCACAAGATGGCTTAGTGATTCAACGTGCGGCTGCGGGTACTAAAAACAGCTTACACCATGAAGCAATGACCCAGACTCAACTCGATATCGCCTTACAAGCAGGACGTAATGCAGCACTTCGAGCCGTTAAAAACAAGGCTGATATTTTTATTGGTGGTGAAATGGGTATTGCCAATACCACCACCGCAACCGTGCTGTATTGCGCCTTATTAGAACTTAGCCCTGAAGAAATCACAGGCGCAGGAACAGGTCTAGATGATGCAGGGATTCGCCATAAAACAAAGGTAGTCGCTGGCATACTTAAGAAGCATCAAGACTGTGGTACAGATGCATTAGCCTGGCTACGTTGCGCAGGAGGGTTTGAAGTAGCCGCACTCACAGGCGCTTATCTGCAAGCTGCACAATCAGGTTTACCCATTTTAGTTGATGGTTTTATTAGCACAGCCGCCGCATTATGTGCCGTGCGTATTCAAGCCGAAGCGAATGATTATCTATTATTCGCACACACTTCAGCCGAACAAGGTCATCGCAAGACAATAGAAAGCTTAAACCAAACTGCTTTATTAAATATTGGCATGAGACTAGGCGAAGGCAGTGGCGCAGCAGTAGCGGTTTCATTATTACGTTCAGCCTGTGCTCTGCATAATGATATGGCAACCTTTGCCGAAGCAGCCGTTGCTGGGCAAGAAACAGCTTAGCAGTTTATCATCATCGAAATAGTAGGGGCACCCCTTGTGGGTGCCCAAAACAAATCAGCTACGCCCCTTATTCTCGGCTAGCAATCAAAACCTTCTTCTGATTTCCCGTTCAATTCTTTCTCGCATAATATTTCTAGGATCTTGTTGTACTGGTGGTGGCTGATTAGACTGATTAGGAGCTACAGTAAAAGTTTGCATGGTCGTTTCTCGTGGACGAATATTGATTCTTTCACTACCTCTAAGACCTCTATAGTTTAAAATAATTGTATAAGAACCTGCGGGAAGATCAAAAACACCTACGGTCACCGAATTAGCTCGCGCTACTACCTGCCCCCGTGAGTTTGTTACTGTTAAATTTCCACGCAGAGCTTGCCCATTAGGATTTATAATCCTACTTCTCAGCACACCATTGCTTATGGCTGTATTTCTCTGATTATTTCTAGGGGCTTGAAAGTTAACCGCATTAAAATTTATATGTGTGGTTTTATTTGCTCGTACAGTTATATTTTTTGTGTGACGACGTTTATTTTGAATTGCCGTAACAACGTATTGACCTGTATCCAGTTTAAATCTAGCTGCAGGGACACTCGTAAGTTCAACAATTTTCCTACCAGAACGAGTAGCAACAATAAAATGTGTTTTCCTAGGTGGTTTCATTGCTACACTTAAAAAACCATTGGGTATTACTTTAATTGGTGGCTCTGGCGCTGTTTTAGCTGGTTTCGGTTTTGATGGTTTTGCAGGCTTTTGAGGAGCTAACACTGGAGCTTTAGCAGGTACTTTAACGGGTGCTTGAGCAACTTTTTGTGGTTTGGGCTGTGGTTTTGGCAAAGTGCTAATAAGCGAAAATACCTCTGTAACACTTTGCCCTGAACCGACTCGAACCGTTTTAACAATATTTTTTCTGTTTGTTGATCGAACAGTAATTTTGTAAACACCAGGCTCAAGTGAAAATTGAGCCGAATTGCTATACACTTTCTTCGCTATATTTTTGCCATTAGGTAATTGAACATAAAAATTTGATTTCAAGGGAACATTATTGCCATCATTTCTAGCGAATAATTTCAAACTTCCTTTTACCTTCGGAACTGGTTTTGGCTTAACTTTTTCTGGAACTACTGGAATAGTGGGTCGAACAACAGGCTGTGTTACTCTTGGCGGGGTAATTCTCACATTCTCCGTAATCTGAACTTCATTTGCTGCTTTCTTTTGAGGAGCATCAAAACGAAAAATTTCATTTGCCTTTTGACCAGCAGAAATCATAATATTTTTGCTTGATTGTCCATTAGGCCCTGTAACACGGATTTTATATCTTCCCGTAGGCAGTGATATTTCTGTTCTGGAAACATCTTTTAACTGTTGAATTGTCGTGCCATTAGGCGCTGTGATTATAATATTTGCTCGTATCGGTTTAGAGGTTCGGGTATCAAACACCCTCACTAAAAGCTGCCCTTGCTTTATGGTCTCCTGAAGTTTAAATATTTCTTTGGTAGATTCACCAGGTTCTACGACAATGGTACGAAAATCACTATTATTACCACTTTTTACCGTAACTTTATAACTACCTGCTTTGAGCTTAAAGAGCGTATGAGAGACATGAGTACGTGTAGCGATAGTTTTACCATTTTCTTTTTGAATTATATAATCTGCTTTCATCGCCTTGCCAGTGCTAGCACTTTTGGCTGAAACTTGTAAAACACCCAGAGTGGATGGTGGCTCTAATTTAAATACTCGACTAGTTTTTTTATTGGCACTAAGCCGTATTGTTTTAGAACTTTGAACAGATTGAGTGCGACGTGAGCTATTAGATTTAACAAGTGTGCTAACGACTTTATATTTACCAGCAGGCAAACGAAACGATGTCTTTTTAACAGCTTTTGCCTCAGCTACTTTTTTACCCGCATTATTAAAAACAACAAAACTAGCTAACAGAGACTTTTTATTATTTGGGTTAATAGCACTCACTTGTAATAAACCAAATTTAGGTTTTTTTATGGGTTTTTCTCTTAAAACCCTTTCGTTTTCTAAAATAGGAGTAAAGTTACTCTTATTTTTTGTAGAATCAGGCTTTTTAGTTTCTACTATTTGACTATCTTCTTTCTCTAATGGAATTTTAGTTTTCGTATTTATCTCAATTGTATTATTTATTGCATCATTTCCTGTACTTCCATCAACTTTATCTGTCGATACTTGAGGAGTATTTACATTAATTGCAGGAGCGACAACTTCAGTCGTATTTGACTGCGCATTATTATTGCCAAGTGATAGAGGATTTTCATTATTTTTAGCTTTGTCAAAAATACTCATTGTACCGACAATAGCCAATAGCAAAACTATGCCAATGACAATTCCTTTTGTTAGTTGCCCCATTCCACCTGATCTACTCATATTCAATCCTTGATAATTTCTTCTTCCTTACATCGGCTACAAGACCAGCCACAAGCTGAATCCGCATTCATCTCACAGCTTCAAATACAATTTAATTAAAATACCGTCCCATTTTAAATTGATAGCCTAATACAAAGTACTTGTCACATGATACACCAAAACAGTTTATTTTTTACAGTCAGAATTCTTGAAAAAGAAACAGACTGCCCATACATTTTTGCAAACTAATTTTTTTAAAGGATTCAAAGAAATGGCCGAAGTAAAACCTAAAAAGCAAAATATGGAATTTCAAACAGAAGTTAATCAACTGCTGCACCTGATGATTCATTCGCTCTATTCAAATAAAGAAATATTTATGCGTGAGCTTATTTCAAATAGTTCAGATGCCTGTGATAAATTACGTTTTGAAGCAATTTCAAATGATGCTTTATACGAAGGTGATCCTGAATTACGCATTGAAGTTGAATTTGATAAAGAAGCCAATACTGTCACAATTCGTGATAATGGCATCGGCATGAATAGTGATGAAGTGGTCGAAAATATTGGAACCATTGCTAAATCAGGGACTAAAGAATTCCTATCAAAACTAAGCGGAGATGCTGCTAAGGATTCTAACCTGATTGGTCAATTTGGTGTTGGCTTCTATTCATCTTTTATTGTTGCTAATAAAGTTACCTTAAAAACACGTAAAGCAGGTGATGAAAAATCTAAAGGTGTTCGTTGGGAATCGACAGGTGAAAATGGTTTCACACTCGAAGAGATCGAAAAAGACACTCACGGCACTGAAATCACTCTACATCTAAAAGAAGAAGAGAAAGAGTTTGCAGATAACTGGCGCTTACGTTCAATTATATCTACCTATTCTGATCATATTCCTCTACCTGTAAAGATGTTAAAAATTGAAGAACCCAGTGTAGATGAATCTGAAGAGTCAGATGATAAAGTAGAAAAAGCCGAAAAAACTGTCGAGTGGGAAGTAGTCAATAAAGCCAATGCACTTTGGACAGAATCAAAAAGTAGCCTTAAAGATGAAGACTACCAAGAATTTTATAAGCATATTTCACATGATTGGGAGAACCCACTAGCGTGGAGTCATAATCACGTTGAAGGTAAGCTGGAATATAAATCATTGCTTTATGTCCCATCAAAAGCTCCTTTTGATCTATGGGAGCCAGAGCAAAAAAATGGCATCAAGCTCTATGTTCAACGTGTCTACATTATGGATGACACTAAAAACTTAATGCCAAATTATTTACGTTTTGTACGTGGCGTGATTGATTCTAATGATTTACCGCTAAATGTCTCTCGTGAAATCTTGCAAAGTAATCGTGTGGTTGATTCCATGCGTAAAGCATCTATCAAAAAGGTGCTTGGTCTATTAGAGAAAATGGCAAAAAATAAGCCAGAAGATTATCAAAAGTTCTGGTCAGAATTTGGCAAAGTACTTAAAGAAGGTCCTGGTGAAGATTTCAGCAACAAAGAGCAAATTGCCAAACTACTCCGCTTCTCATCCACACATGATGATGCTGAAGAACAAAAAATCAGCCTTGAAGACTATGTATCACGCATGAAAGAAGAGCAGGATGAGATTTACTACATCACTGCGGACACCTTTGCGTCAGCCAAAAACAGCCCACATTTAGAAGTCTTCCGCAAAAAAGGCATTGAAGTATTATTGCTAAGTGACCGTGTAGACGAGTGGCTAGTCAATGGCTTGCAAGAGTTTGATGGTAAAAAATTACACTCTGTTGCCAAAGGTGAACTTGATCTAGGTAAATTTGAAACAGAAGAAGACAAAAAAGAACAGGAAGAAGTTGAGAAGAAAGCAGGTAGCCTAATCAAACACCTAAAAGAAGTACTAGGTGAAAAAGTTGAAGATGTACGAGTCTCACATCGTTTAACCGCATCACCTTCTTGTATCGTGTTAAATGAGCAAGACATGGCGCTCTACATGCAAAATCTAATGAAGCAAGCAGGGCATGAAATGCCAGCCAGCAAGCCGATTTTAGAGATCAACCCTACACACCCTTTAATTGAGCGCATGGAAGCAGAAACAGATGATGACCAATTCACAGATTGGGCAGCAATCTTATTTGACCAAGCACTACTCGCTGAAGGTGCACAGCTAGAAGACCCCGCTGGATTTGTAAGCAAACTAAATAAGTTAATGTTAAAAATGGGTTAATTAATAATGGGTATCGAGTAATGCAATATTACTCATACCCATCCCCCCCCTTTTTATACTATTTATTCATGCCCCCAAGAAATAATATGTTATTTTTCCACACCTTATTATAATATAAGCTAAACTTTATTCCGGATCAGAATTTCACATAATAAAAATTAAAAAAATTTATTTACGCTAAAATGATTGTTTTTTATACAGTTTTACAATTAATTAGATTCTATATCCTATAATCTGAAGCGCTATGTAGAATATCTTGATAATTGACTGATATATTGAAAAGAACGGACTCTACTCAAATAATCTTGTCTTGCATAAATTATTATTTATTTTACTTTTAGAAGCACTAAACCCCCTTTATTTGACATTGAGGAGTACAACCTTGTCAATTCGTGAATACTTACCTAATGAGCATCAGGCAGGCTTTGTTGGTCTTCGGCTCGTTGTAAAAGTCGGCAGTGACTACCGCCAAAAATATTTCTCTTTTCGCAATAAAAGTGATGAAGAAAAAGATGCTTTAAGAGCAACAGCTCAAGCACTAAACGCAGAGTGGAACATGGAACGTACACTCACCCAATCCATTAAAGAACGTGATTGTAGAGAGATCAGGCGCACCTCATCCGCTTATACAACTGGAGTTTCTGGCGTTAAAATGAAGTTTGTGCGTTATCACAAAATTCGTGCTGGAGAGAAAAGAGCCTATTATACGCCCTACTTCAAAGTTTCTGGTTCAACCAAAAATGTGCGCTTTGATAAGTTATTTAATATCAAGCAACTAGGATATGATATGGCATGGCATAAGGCCATAGCATTTTATGCCGAAAAAAAGGGATTCTCTTCCTTTTCACACCTACTTGAACGCAAACCCCCCGTAGAACAATTCTATGTAATTTATCGACACCAAGTTTCTTTAGGGCATCAAATCCCATTAAGGCGATTACCTAACGAGTTAGATCCAAAGCCCGTAGAGGGGCTTGTTCCTGCTTAGACTGCCCAAGAACTCGGATTTTCGTTTCAATCCGAGTTCTCGGCCTAGGTAGAAGTTTTGAGCGCGAGAAAATACGCTGTAGACGACTTATGTGCAGGAAAGCTTACAGGTATGCTTTGTTATATCAATTGCTTATGCTTATTTCAATGACAATACCCATCCCCCCCTTTTTTTTGTATTTTTTATAACAGCAGAATAAAAAGCAAACCAGTAAATACCATACTAATCGCCTCCCCTCGGTAAACCATAGCAGCTGTTTTCCAATACACAGCTTTGTTATATTAGGCTTCATGCCTCAGCCACAATCTACTCTGATTCCTCTATATGATAAAATATGTAAAAAAAGGGGGGGGGATGGGTGTTTATTGCGTGTTTATTGCGTGTTTATTATGTGCTCCTTAGCATCAAGCTTATATCATCGGTTTCAATCAAACTAATCTCATCGCGTTTAATGACCTTCTCCATTGTGGAAATATCATTAATAGAATACACCATCCATTGCCAATCACCTTTCCACAAGGCTTCTTTTTCAGGGAAAATATTATAAGCACAGATTAAATAATCTGGCTGAAGAATCTTAGCATTATTGTGTGTGTATTCATTATACTGGTAAAAAACAAAACCAGTGCGAAGTTTGCTGTGTTGCTGTGTATATTTGATAGCAGAAAGACTAAAAGAGATAATGGTTACTTGTGATTCAAACCCTTTGAGTGCCGCTAAAACCTTATCTACAACCTCTGACAAGCCCCAGTATGCTAAGCTTTCTCGTTTAATCTCAACAAAGGCATGTGCTTTTGGATATTGTTTGAGCAACTCAAGAATCTCAGTAAAATAAGGAACACGGGTAGGATAATGTTTATTATCAAAAATATCTGGTTGATGCACACTAAAACTCTTTAGCTGCTCAGCTGTTATCTCAAAAATTGAGGTGTAATTTTCACCCATACTATCTATATGCTCTATGCCATCTTCCCTGCTCGCATTACTTTTATAACTAACCCGTTTAAAATCAATATCATGAAATACCAACAACGAACCCTCAGCATTCATTTGTAAATCAAATTCAATAGACAATGCGCCAGCTTTTAAAGCGGCTTCAAGACCTGCATAAGAATTTTCAGGATAGTTTGTATTATCACCACGATGGGCGACAAGTTTATTTATATTCATGGTATTTAACAAATAAGTATTTTCTAAAGGAAAAGCCAATTATACAAATAATCTGATAATTGATGTTGCTTATTTCTTCTCGCAGATAGAAGGGTTAAAATGCACACCACATGAAATTACCTTACCGCGAAATACCTTATAACTATACTTCTTTTTCAGACCGAGAGATCATCTTGCGAGTGCTTGGTGAACGTGCCTGGGAGATACTCGAAACTCTACGTGATGAGCGTTCAACAGGGCTTTCGGCACACATGCTGCTGGAGGTTTTGGGTGATATCTGGATCGTTATGCGCAATCCCTATATTCAGGATGATTTACTAGAAAACGAAAAGCGCCGATATTCACTGATGCAAACCATGCGCGAGCGTTTAGAGCGCATTCGTGTACGTGCTGATGGCAACAAACTCACACTAGAGCTGGTCGATATAGCCTGTCATTCTGTGGATAAGTTTGCTCAGTGGTTTTCTGATTATTATTCCCTGCGTAAACGAGCTAAACGCCAACTTCGCCAGATTACACACAAAGATAACATCCAATTTGATGGACTTGCGCGGGTTTCGCATGTCACCGATGCTACTGACTGGCGTGTTGAATTGCCTTTTGTGGTTCTTACGCCAGATACAGAAGAAGAAATTGCCTTACTGGTACAAACCAGTATCAAACTCGGCTTGACCGTGATTCCTCGTGGTGGTGGCACAGGCTACACGGGCGGTGCTATTCCGCTTGATGCCATGAGTGTAGTGATTAACACAGAAAAATTAGAAACACTTGGTGAGATCCAAAAACGTAATGATCTAATCGGTGTTGACCAAGAAGTGGCGGTGATTCGTGCAGATGCGGGTGTGGTGACAAGACGTGTATCTGATGCTGCTGACAAAGTAGGATTAGTTTTTGCAGTAGACCCAACCTCACAAGATGCCTCAACCATTGGTGGCAATGTCTCCATGAATGCAGGCGGCAAAAAAGCCGTTATGTGGGGGACAACACTTGATAATTTAGTCTCATGGCGCATGGTAACCCCCGATGCTGAGTGGCTGGAAGTTGAGCGTTTAAATCATAATCTTGGCAAAATACACGATCAAGAAAAAGTCAGCTTTAAAGTAACTCGCTACCAACAAAATGGAAAAACGCCCAAAGGCGAAGCTGAAATTTTAAGCTTTGACGGTCAATTTTTTCGCAAGGAAGGCTTAGGTAAAGATGTTACCAATAAATTCTTAGGTGGTCTCCCTGGCATTCAAAAAGAAGGTTGTGATGGGCTGATTACCTCAGCAGAATTTATTTTACACCGTATGCCAGAGCAGGTACGCACGGTTTGTATGGAATTTTATGGCAGTGATTTGCAACAGGCCGTTCCTGCCATTGTTGAAGTCAAAGACTATTTAGATGACAATAAAAATGTATTACTAGCTGGGCTTGAACACTTAGACGAACGCTATGTTAAAGCTGTTAAATATACGCCAAAATCAGCGCGTCGAGCCTTTCCTAAAATGGTACTTATTGCGGATATTGTGGGTGACAATGAAAAACAGGTTGCCGAAGCAGCTTCGCACATTGTTAAACTCACTAATGCCCGTAATGGTGAGGGTTTTATTGCCATTAGCCCCGAAGCACGTCGCCAGTTTTGGCTAGATCGCGCCCGCACTGCCGCCATTGCCGCCCACACCAACGCCTTTAAAATTAATGAAGATGTGGTCATCCCGCTAGATAAGCTAGATGCCTATAGCGAAGGCATTGAACGCATTAATATCTTTCAATCCACGCAAAACAAACTGGTATTAATTGATGCCATGCTGGAATTTCTAAACAGTGATAATCCCGAGCTAGAAAGACAATTACGCAATCAACCTGATTATGAGCAAAGTTCAGAAAACGATGCTATTTTACAAGCGAAAAAAGATCATGCCGCGCAACATCTAAAAGAGGTGCGTCAGCGCTGGCAAAAAATCCTAGATCATATTGATGAAGCGGCAAATGATCATAGCAATCTGCTGGATGCCAATGCAAAAAAGCACCAACAAACAGATGATAAACTCATTAATTTATTACTGCGTCGTGATTTGCGTATTTCTTATCAAGAAGAAATCAGAAAACCTCTAGAAGACATTTTTGTGGGTCAAACCCTTAAACCACTAAGGGATGCCATTAAGAAAACACATACAAAAATTCGTTCACAACGTCTATTTGTTGCGCTCCACATGCACGCAGGTGATGGCAATGTGCATACCAATATTCCTGTCAATTCCAATGATTATGAAATGATGCAAGAAGCCGAGCACATTGTTGATCAGGTTATGGAACTGGCACTTTCCCTTGATGGTGTTATCTCAGGTGAACATGGTATTGGCTTAACTAAAATGCATTACCTTGATGATCAAGTAATTAATGATTTTGCCAGCTACAAAGAAAAAGTAGACCCAAACGGGCACTTTAATAAAGGCAAACTCATGCCGGGTTCTGGTCTACAAAATGCTTATACCCCCTCTTTGAGATTGGTCGAGCGCGAAGCATTACTGCTAGAACATAATGAACTTGGCGCACTCAATGATGATATTAAAGACTGTTTACGTTGTGGCAAATGTAAACCCGTCTGTAATACCCATATTCCCCGTGCTAATTTATTGTATTCACCACGCAATAAAATCCTTGCAACAGGCTTGATGCTCGAAGCTTTTTTATATGAAGAACAAACTCGCCGAGGCATTTCACTGCGTCATTTTGAAGAAATGAATGATGTCGCCGACCACTGTACCGTCTGCCACAAATGTTATAACCCCTGCCCTGTCAATATTGATTTTGGTGATGTCACCGTGCGTATGCGGAGCATTCTCAAAGATCGCAAACAGAAAAAACTCAATATTGTCACTTGGGCATCCATGCAGTTTTTAAATATCAAAGACCCAACAACCATCAAGCTCATGCGTGCTGGATTAGTGCAAATGGGGTATAAATCACAACGTCTTGGACATACGCTGTTTAAACGCTTAGGTTTATTAGAATCTAGCCGTCGCCCTAAAGGCACAACGGGCAAAGCACCTCTCAAAGAATATGTGGTGCAATTTGTAAAAAAACCGTTGCCTGCCCATGTCCCCATGCAAACCACCCGCGCCATGCTAGGGCTTGAAGACGATAAAACTGTACCAGTAATACGCAAACCTGAGCTTAGCAAAACACAAAGCGGAGATTCTGTTTTCTATTTTCCAGGCTGTGGATCAGAACGGCTATTCTCACAAATCGGTTTAGCAACCATTGCCATGCTCTATGAAACTGGCGCAACCACCGTATTACCACCTGGTTATCTATGTTGTGGCTACCCGCAAAATGCAGGCGGTGATATTGCAAAAGGCACTCAGATTTCAACTGAAAATCGTGTACTCTTTCACCGCATTGCTCAGGCGCTTTCCTATCTTGAAATCAATACCGTTATTGTCTCTTGCGGAACCTGTTTAGATCAGCTATTAAAATATGAATTTGAAAAAATATTCCCTGGCTGTCGTTTGCTCGATATTCACGAATACCTGCTAGAAAAAGACATAAAACTCAAAGGTGTCAAAGGCATCAACTACGTCTACCACGACCCATGCCATACCCCTATTAAAAACTACGACCCCACCCAGCTCACCTCTGATCTCATGGGGCAAGAAGTATTATTAACAGACCGCTGTTGTGGCGAAGCAGGAACATTCGCCGTCAGCCGCCCTGATATATCCAGCCAACTACGCTTTAGAAAACAAGAAAGCTTACGCGAAGGCATAATGCAACACACCGGTAAAGACACCGCCGAAAATGGCAATGTAAAAATCCTCACCAACTGCCCCGCCTGCCAGCAAGGACTATCACGCTATGCAGATGATACTGGCATGGATACCGACTACATTGTGGTTGAAATGATGAAAGAAATTCACGGCGAAAAATGGCAAACCGAATTTATCGAAACGATTATTAATGGGGGGATTGAAAAGGTATTGCTTTGATATTGAGAGGGTGGTCAGTAGGCCAGTACTATCGTTGAAATCCTAGGAGCGCCCCTTGTGGGTACCCAAAATAAACCGCAACACATATCAGGGTAACCACAAGGGATTGCCCCTACGGTTGTTTGAATAATCGGGGTAGTGTAAAGACAGCAGATTTGTGCATAGCTCGTTTTGAAGCAAAGGGAATTAAATGAATACTTATTTATTATTAAAGAGCCTACATATTCTTGGAATTGTAATCTTCTTAGGGAATATTATTACTGGGTGGTGGAAAGTAATGGCTGATAAAACAAGAAATAAGGACATTATCATTTTTGCTCAGCGACAAGTTACGTTAACTGATTATATTTTTACTTTTGGAGGAGCATCTCTCGTTTTAGTAACAGGTATTTTTAATGCCGAGCTACACGAAATGAATTACTTTAGTATTAATTGGTTAGCTTGGGGGTTTTGGTTATTTGTAGCATCGGGAGTGATTTGGGTGTTAATACTGATTCCTGTACAAATCATGCAGGCAAAAATGGCTAAGGACTTTACTAAAGAAGAGCCTATACCAGAGAAGTATTGGAAACTGGGGAAGATATGGTTATATTTTGGTATTCTAGCCACAGTTTTGCCAATGCTAAATTTGTATTGGATGGTTTTTAAGCCAACTTGAATCCATACATAATTCATCAAACTCCTAATCATTTTACAAATACAATATTATACAAATTTATCATCATGACTAATTATATCCACGGTTCATCGAAATCGTAGGAGTGCGCCCCTTTGTAGGCACCCAAAATAAACCGCATCTACTCTCATCCAAGTGTATCTAGCGGCTTTACGAGAATAGAGAGCCTACGGGGGGAAAATCTGAAAATATTATGAGGTGAACTTATCAAAAGAGGCAAATAGTCGCTCTATTTAACGAATCTGATAAGCTCAGATTATGCTATTGACTGCACCGTTGTTAGTAATATTACCCATCCCCCCCCTTTTTTACATATTTTGTAGGAGATTAATGTTAAAAAGCTCTGTAGTTAAAAAATGGTTGAGCAACTCTGTTATATTTATAAGAAATATTAAAACTAATTCTTTCTGTACTGGAATTTTTCAAGTAATTAAACTACCTTAAGGAAACCCTGATCAAGTCCAATTATTTTTAGCTTCACTAAATTCTAATCAACTTAATCAGGTTTTCCTTAACAGAGATATTAATTAACTTGGAGAGAGATTATGGGCAAAGATTTTTTAGAAATGCCAAATGAAAAAGGTTATTTTGGTGAATATGGTGGGCAGATAATCCCTCCGCAACTCATTGAGATTATGAATCAAATCAATGATGCCTATGAAGAAATAAAAAAATACTAAAGCATTTAAAGATGAATTAGTTGATCTTCAGCTTAATTATATCGGTCGCCCTAGCCCTATTTATCATGCTAAACGCCTTAGTGATAAAGTGGGTGGTGCGCAAATCTATCTAAAACGTGAAGATTTAAACCACACGGGCGCACATAAAATAAATCACTGTATTGGCGAAGCACTACTTGCCAAACACATGGGTAAATCTCTGGTTATCGCTGAAACTGGCGCGGGGCAACATGGTGTTGCACTTGCTACGGCCTGTGCGCTTGTTGGAATTGATTGTGAAATTCACATGGGTGAAATCGATATTGCCAAAGAACACCCCAATGTGACCAAAATGAAAATTCTCGGTTGTAAGATTGTGCCAGTATCTCGTGGCACTAAAACGCTTAAAGATGCTGTAGATAGTGCCTTTGAAGAATACTTAAAAGACCCTGTTAACTCATTGTATGCAATAGGTTCTGTTGTTGGTCCGCATCCTTTTCCAAAAATGGTACGTGATTTTCAAACCGTCGTCGGTATTGAAGCACGTCAGCAATTTATGGATAAACACGGAAAACTACCTGATATTTTAATGGCATGTGTGGGCGGCGGCTCTAACGCAATGGGCTTGTTCACTGCTTTTCTAAATGATGATGTTGATATGATTGGGGTAGAACCCGCAGGAAAAGGGCTAGATACGCCTGACCATGCGGCTACATTAACACTCGGTAGCAAAGGCGCAATTCATGGCTTTGAATGTTATAACTTGCAAGATGATGAGGGCAACCCTTTACCCGTTTATTCAATCGCATCTGGTTTAGATTACCCTGGCGTTGGCCCTCAGCACTGCTATCTCAAGGATATTGAACGTGTGCAATATGTAACCGCTGATGACAAAGAATGTTTGGATGCCTTTATGGATCTTTCAAGACTTGAAGGAATTATTCCTGCCTTAGAAAGTGCTCATGCAGTAGCTCATGCTATGAAGATCGCCAAAGATATGCCAAAAGATAAAAATATATTGGTTAATTTATCAGGGCGTGGCGACAAAGATGCTGATTTTGTAGCCGATAAGTTATCGCTATAACAGGAACACACACGTTCTATAGTCTTTATTTATAAGCAACTCTAGTACTTAGGAAGGCTCTAGCAAAGCGCTTTCCTAATTCTAGTTGACCTCTGGTGCTATAGTGCAAGTGATCATTGCGTTTTTCTAAATCAGCTGTTCTGATTAGTCTCAAGTTTCTAATATGTCGGGCTGCCACTCTTTGAGCTTGCTGAACAATTGCTGTAGCAGGAAAAAACTTAAGCGGTGGATTTATACTTCCCATAATAAAAGGTGCATTGGGTGATTTAAGCTCTGTTCGTAGCCTATTCACAAATCTATTCAAGTTATTAGCGTATTGTTTTGCAGCAGCTGGATATTTTGCATCTGCCTCTCCTTGCATCCATAAGATACCTGCAAGTTTTGCATCTTTATTATTAAAGCCAACTTTAGCTGTTTTTATGAGTTTTTTGAAAAGAGGACCAGCACTTGCATTACGAGTTGAACGCGCTTTTGCAGCATTCCAGTTTGGATCCCACGCAAATAGTGAAGTACCACCCACTGCAAATTTTATCAGCTTAATTGTATCGTGAGGAAAATGCCGTGAAAGTTCATGTGCAAATCCAATTTCAGGACCAAAATGCCTAAACCGATTTAGTGGTGTTTTATAGCCATTATAATAAAATTCAACATTGCTAGGCACTCTACGGTAATTAGGGGCAAGTTCTCTAGCTGTGCCCTGCCCTGCCATATTTGATTGGCCTGCTAATATAAAAACTAATTCTCTAGCTTGCAAGCCCGACGAAAAGACGAAGAAAAGCAAGAAGATAGAAAGAAAATGAACTATTGGTTTTTTAACGGTTGTCATATAGATTACTTATTTCATCCAAAATTTATATTCAAACGTATAATATATTACTTGAACAAAACTTGTTTAATAATTTAAAAAGGCATATTTTTAATGTCAATAATATCGGCTTTATACCCTCATAAAAAATCACTCAATATCATTTTATCCTTATCATTTAGTCTTATTAGTACTAGCGTTTTTAGCACTCAACTTTCTGGACAGGTCATCCCTTCCCACTGTCAATCTCAGCGAGTAAAACTACAGATGCTAGGAACGCGAGACCCTGAAATACTTGATGGGCAAGCTTCGACAAGCTATTTGATCTGGCTTGATAATAAAGCGCGTGTGATTGTTGATATGGGGGCTGGGAGTTTACAACGCTTCGAGCAAAGCAAAGCAAATTTTGAAGATATTGATTTAATATTATTTAGCCATTTTCATGTTGATCATAGCTCTGATTTTCCTGCCTATATAAAAGGTGCTTTTTTTACCCAACGGACAAAAGACTTACACGTTTTAGGTCCAACTGGCACAGAGTTTGTTGCCTCAGCAGAGCAATTTGTTGAACGAGCAATAGGTAGCAAAGCTGGTATGTATCCTTATCTAGGCAATGTTCTTGAAAAAAACTCACCCAGTGCCTATAAAATCAAAGCCAAAAATATCCAATGGTCATACAGTGATCTGAATATTAAAACAATTTACAATAGAAATGACATTACCGTAAAAACAGTCTCTACACATCATGGGCCTTTCCCTTCTCAGGGCTATCGAGTAGAGTTAGCAGGTTGTTCAATTGCTTTTTCTGGTGATATGAGTGGGAGACTTCGCGCCATGCCTGATCTAGCAAAAAATGCTAATATTTTAGTGGCACACAACGCCATACCTGAAAATGCGACGGGTGTTCCCGCTCTATTACACATGACCCCTTCTTATATTGGCAAAATGGCAAAGCAGGCAAATGTAAAATTACTGTTATCAACGCATCTAATGAAACGTAGTTTGTCAGTAAAAAAGCAGACTTTGCAGCTAATACGCAAAAGTTATAAAGGAAAAGTGTTGTATCCAAATGATCTGGATAGTTTTAACCCTTAACCTGAATCCGTAAAGTCACTACGGTACGGACGCAAGCTATTGATTCATCACGGGTTTAAGAAATACCCGCTTAACCTATGGGTGAAGCTAAGATTTAGTGAGCTTCCCATCTGCGCTAGCAGATGGTGAACTCAATTATGCAGAGCTTTTAAATCCACTATGAAACCAATACCTTATCCCTCATATCCGTATTAGCCTAACGGATTCAGATAGAGGCAAAAAAGACAAGTAACAATGGTAGGTTTATTATTGCATCGTCCCTAAGACTATGGACAGAGACTTATACACGACAAAGAGCATAGTCTTTTTATTTCACTGATCACACAGAGGATATATAATAAAGTGGCTCTATTACTCTTTACCTATTAAAAAGAGAATTATAAAATGTTAAAACGCTTGGAAGTCTTTCTTATTATTACCGTATTTATCGTAATAACAGCAATTATCCTGATTGTCTATAGTATGAAGCGTGAGCAAGAATATAAAGCGCATAGTATTATAACTCAAGAGGCGATTGTGAACGGCGCTGCTTACGCTATCAACATGAAAAGCAATATATAAAAGGTCTTTGGAAAGAAGCTATTATTATCATTGTTATCGTTAGCTTTGCCCTAATTTTAATGTTTACTTTGTTGATGAAAACCACAAAAAGCAGGTAAACAATATCATAGATATCCTATTACCCACCCCCCCCTTTTTTTACATATTTTTAACCCTATCCCGAATCAAGAGATCAATACGGATAACAGGCTGTAAGATATTGTTTTAAAAAAATTTTAATAAATCTTAAGTTCGTCCGTAGCTTAATCTACACTAATATATCAAAGTATAAAGCACAGGGTTAATCCACTACCTAACTCTGATCAAGCAAGTATTATTTTCTTTCTTAGTTTTTTGATAAAAAGTGTAAAAAACAGGGGGGGGATGGGTATATAAAAATATCTAGGAGGTTGTCGAGTACTAAAAATATTCATACACCGGCTACTCTACGTCTTATCCTTAAATATTTTTAATATATTTTCTAACTCTGTAATAATTTGGCGAGATAGCTGATTGGCTTGCATACTATCGTCTTCTGCTTCTTCGCCTGCTAGTTTTTGACGTGCGCCATTAATGGTATAGCCCTGCTCATGTAATAAGCTTCGTATTTGACGAATCAAAATTACATCTTGACGCTGATAATAACGGCGGTTGCCACGCCGCTTCATGGGTTTCAAGTCGGGGAATTCTTGCTCCCAATAACGTAGCACATGCGCCTTTACACCACATAGATCACTTACTTCACCGATAGTAAAATAGCGTTTCCCCGGAATTGCTGGTAATTCTTTATTATTAGACGTTTCCAGCATAGTTTTCTACTCTTTGTTTTAGCTTCTGACCTGGACGGAAAGTAACAACGCGGCGAGCACTTACAGGGATAGCTTCTCCTGATTTTGGATTTCTTCCAGGTCTGGATGATTTATCACGTAGCATAAAATTACCATAACCAGATAATTTAATATTTTGTCCTTGCTCCAGTGCTGCTTTTATTTCTTCAAAAAACATTTCAACGAGTTCTTTTGCTTCGCGTTTGTTTAAACCTAACTCGTCAAATAAATTTTCAACCATTCCGGCTTTGGTTAATGTCATCTATGATACTCCTTATATTTTATTTAAAGAAATTTACACTACCTTAAGATCAGCGCAATAGAATAACTATTACGACTCACTTCATGAAAAATAGCGCCAGATTTTTCTGTCGCTAAATTCTAATCGACTTAATCAGGTTTTCCTTAAAACTGCGCCTAATTCACTTTTTAATGTAGCTACAATTCTATCAACATGCGTAGTTATTTCTTCTTCTGCAAGGGTGCGTGAAAAATCCTGAAAAATCAAGCCTAAAGCGAGACTTTTTTGCCCAAAATCGACATTTTCCCCCTCATAGACATCAAAAACAAAATTATCAACTAATTCATTTATTTTCAAATCTTTCAATACTTTATATGTTTCATTATAGCTAATATCTCTACTAATCAGCAAAGCAAGGTCACGCCGTGTACTAGGATATGCTGATAAGCCACTGTATTTAGGTAGCTTTTTCTCATTCATAAAACCAAGGTCAAGTTCAAAAACAAAGACTTGTTGATCAAGATTTAGTTTCTTTTCAAGCGCAGGGTGCAATGCCCCACATAAGCCTACTTGCCGATCAGCCAACATAATTTTGGCTGATTGACCAGGATGCAAAGTAGCATGTTCTACAGGAACAAATTCAAACTTCTGCCCACTTGCTTCAGCTAACAAGGCTTCTACATCCCCTTTTAAGTCATAAAAATCAACTTTTTTAGCATCTTTTCCCCACTGTTCTGGATAAAGACTCCCTGTGATTGCACCTGCTAGTTTCTTACGTTGCTCTGGTAAACCTTCCTCTGATTGTTGAAAACTTAAACCACTTTCAAAAAGACGAACTCGATTTTGTTGACGCTTTACATTTTTATCAAGCGCAGGGATTAGCCCCGACCAAAGTGTGCTACGCATAACTGATAGCTCTTCTGATATAGGATTAGAGAGCTTAATTTGCTCAGCGCCTGCGGTTAATAAAGATTCAATCTCAGGTGGTACAAAACTATAAGTAATTGCTTCTTGATAGCCTCTTTGAACTAATACATTCTGCAAAGACTCTTCGCGTACTTGAGCTTCTGGTCTTATAGATATTAAAGGTTCCATTGGACGTAGCACGGCCGGAATATTATCGTAGCCATAGATACGCGCAATTTCTTCGACAATATCCTCTGGGGTCGCGAAATCAAATCGGAAAACAGGTGGTAATATCATCCACCCACCATCAACCACATCAACTTGGCAACCGAGGCGTGTCATAATATCCTCTATGCGAGTGTCATCAACCTCAATTCCTAAATGACGCTTGGTACGGCTACGCTCATAATAGATGGCTTCACGCTTGGTTAAATCGTCTCGTGTAGCAATATCAGTAATTGGCCCTGCTTTACCACCACAAATTTCAATAATAAGCTGTGTTGCTCGCTCTAAGCCTTTTACTTGTAAGTCAAGTGATACGCCACGCTCAAAACGATGCGAGCCATCGGTGTGCATACCATAGCTACGCGCTTTCCCCATTAATTTTTCAGGCACAAAGAAAGCACTTTCAATATAGATATTAGATGTTTCATTAGTAACAGAAGAATCAAGCCCTCCCATAATACCAGCTAAAGACAAGGCTTTCTTGTCATCGGCAATAACCATCGTATCAGCGCGTAGGGTAAGCTCCTTGCCATCAAGCAGGGTCAGCTTTTCACCTTCTTGTGCATTTCTAACATCTATCCCCCCTTCTAACTTATCAAAATCATAGGCGTGTAGGGGCTGACCCAATTCAAGCATGACGTAATTAGTTACATCAATGACTGGGCTTAAACTACGCACATCCATACGACGAAGTTTTTCTTTCATCCAGTGAGGTGTTTCTGCCTTAGTGTTTACATCGCGGATAATACGTCCAGTGAAATGCTGGCATAAATCATCACAAGAAATCTTTACAGGTATCGTGTCATTAATTTTAATATCGGTTGCAGGGACTTTAATTTCATTAACAGGTGATTGCATAATCACCCCTACTTCACGAGCTACTCCTGAAACAGATAATAAATCTGCACGGTTTGGGGTTGAATCAAGATCAAGTACAACATCATTTAAGTCTAAAAGCTGACGTAAATCAGCACCTAGCTCCGCATCAGTAGGTACTTCTAACAAACCCTCATTTGCCTCACCCATGCCTAGTGTTTCGGAGCCACAGAACATACCTTGAGATAAAACACCGCGCAGTTTGCTCTTTTTTATCTTGAATATTTTTCCATCAGATTCAGGCAATTGCGCCCCTATCATGGCAACAGGGACTTTCTGCTCAGCTTCTACGCTTGCATTAGTCACTATTTGAAGCAACTCTTGTGTGCCAACATCTACCTGACAAACACGTAATCTATCTGCATCAGGATGCTGTTCAATAGTTTTTATTTGACCAACAACCACATTAGTAAATGCAGAAGCGACTGGCTCAATACCATCAAGCTCAGTCCCTGACATAATTAATTGATGTGCTAGCTCATCGGTTGTTGCATCTGGATTAACCCATTCGCGCAACCATTTTTCACTTATTCTCATAATCTTATACCAATTTTTATCTGAACTGTTTTAAGAATCGAACATCGTTATCAAATAGCTTGCGTAAATCGTCTATGCCATAACGCAGCATGGCAAGTCGATCAATACCAAAGCCAAAGGCAAAGCCTGTATACACATCAGGATCAATACCAACATGACGGAATACTTCAGGGTTGACCATGCCACAACCCATAACCTCGATCCAACCAGTATTACCGCAGACTTTACAGCCTTCACCACTACAAAGAACACATTGAATATCTGTTTCAGCTGATGGCTCAGTGAATGGAAAATAATGAGGGCGAAAACGTGTAGGTAAATCATCTACTTCAAAGAAGGCTTTAAAGAAAGCTTCAAGAATGCCTTTTAAGTCCGCAAAAGTAACATCCTTATCAACCATTAAGCCTTCAACCTGATGGAACATTGGGCTGTGTGTGACATCGGAATCACAACGATAAACACGACCTGGTGCGATAATACGCAATGGTGGCTCTTTATTTTCCATAGTGCGTATTTGTACAGGGGATGTATGGGTACGCAATAAAGTACCATCATCAAAATAGAAAGTATCGTGAGAAGCGCGTGATGGATGATGATCAGGAATATTTAGAGCTGTAAAATTATGATAGTCATCTTCAATTTCAGGGCCAACCTCGACACCAAAACCCAGTTGCATAAAAATTTCTTCGATGCGTTTAGCTGTGCGCGTTACAGGATGTAAACTACCTGTATCCATATTACGACCGGGCAAGCTTATATCTAGTTTTTCAGTTTGCAAACGCTCATTTAACGCTTCTTCTTCAAGTACTAACTTACGCGCATCAATAGCGGATGACAGTGATTGCTTAGCCTTGTTAATCTCTTGCCCTGCTCCTTTGCGTTCTTCAGGTGGTAACTTACCAAGTTGCTTTAACTGTCCGGTAATTAGACCTTTTTTACCAAGATAATGGACTCTTACTTCATCCAATTCTGCAAGTGTGCTTGCTCCATTTAGCTGACTTTCAGCCTGCTCCATGAGTTCTGTTAATTGTTCCACAGAAGCCCTCTCCATTTTAAATTAGCTTGCTCTTTTAAAAAGACTGTCTGGAAATAGAGAGTCTCTTAGATTTCCCTTAAGGAAACCCTGATCAAGTCTAATTATTTTTAGCTTGGCAAATCTGCCGATATTTTCCACTAAGCTCGGCGCAATAGAATGACTCATGACTATTACGTCTCACTTCATGAAAAATAGCGACAGATTTTTCTACGCTAAATTCTAATCAACTTAATCAGGTTTTCCTTAAACGAGCAATAAAAAAAGCGAGGGAAGGCAAATGCCTTTCCTCGCTTTGTTTTTACATCTTTTGTATATCTGAGCTTAAAATATAAACTTCAGATTGAACAGTAAACTTAAGCTAGGGCAGCTTTTGCCTTTTCTGCTAACTGTCCAAAAGCATCGATGTCATGTACGGCAATATCAGCCAACATTTTACGGTCGATTTCGATTTCTGCTTTATTTAATCCATCAATTAAACGACTGTATGAAAGATCAAACATACGAGCTGCTGCATTAATACGAACAATCCATAAACGACGGAATTGACGTTTCTTTTGACGACGGTCACGGTAAGCATATTGACCTGCTTTTGTAACTGCCTGATTAGCTACACGATAAACCCTGCTTCGTGCGCCATAATAACCTTTTGCTTTCTTTAAAACTTTTTTGTGCTTAGCGCGTGCTGTTACACCACGTTTTACTCTAGCCATCTTCTATAATCCTCTAAATATTCTGTAATACAAAGTGTAACAATTAAACGTAGGGTAGCATTCTACGAACCATTGGCGTATCGACTTTCTCGATAACATCGCCAGCGCGTAGATGACGCTTTCGCTTACTGCTTTTCTTAGTGAGGATATGGCGCAAGTGTGACTGCTTGCATTTATATGTGCCGTTAGCACGCTTACGAAAACGCTTGGCAGCGCCTCGGTTAGTCTTCATCTTAGGCATCTTGACTCTCCTATAATCACTCTATTGAGTGCTGAGTTGAACATTCCCTTGAGAGTGCCTCTCCTCAGGGAATGATAAAAACTTTAATATAATCAAATATTAAAAATATGTAAAAAAGGGGGGGGGATGGGTAATATAGCTAAGCTAAACTAAGTTATACTAAGCTACACCCTTTTCTTTTTTCACTGGACCGAGCACCATAATCATTTGCCGCCCTTCCATTTTTGGAAACTGTTCAACAGTCCCATATTCTTCTAAGTCTACTTCGACTCGTTTAAGTATTTCCATACCTAATTCACGGTGTGCCATTTCACGTCCTCTAAAACGAACTGTAACTTTGGTCTTATCACCATCTTCAAGGAACTGAATAAGTTTCTTCAGCTTAATATTGTAGTCACCAATATCAGTACCCGGTCGCATTTTTATTTCTTTAACCTGGGTTTTTTTCTGTTTTTTCTTGGCGGTGCTCTTTTGCTTACTTTGAGAAAACTTAAATTTCCCGTAATCCATGATTCGGCACACTGGCGGCTGTGCATTTGGCACAATTTCCACCAAGTCAAGTGAATCTACAGAAGCTTTGTTTTTTGCTTCATCTATTGAGACAACACCTACGTTCTCCCCATCCTTATCAATGAGTCTTACTTTGGGTACAGATATTTCGTCATTAATCCGGTTCTTCTTTGGTTTTGCGATGCTACTAATCCTCTATATGATGCGATATATAATAAATGTTACGATTCTTCTAGCAAATTCCGCATTGCATTTTCTTGTTCAATTTTCTGTATCAATTCATCAACAGTCATAGTTCCAAGATCTTCTCCGCTACGTGTGCGAACTGCAACAGAGTCTTTTTCAACCTCACGATCACCAACTACTAGCAAATACGGAATACGTTGAAGCGTGTGTTCACGGATTTTAAAGCCTATCTTCTCATTTCTCAAGTCTGATACGACTCTAATACCACTTTTTTTCAATCTATTTTCAACTTTTGTAACAAAACCAGACTGTTTATCCGTAATATTCATGATAACAGCTTGTACGGGTGATAACCATAGTGGGAATTTTCCTTCATGATGCTCAATCAAAATCCCTATAAATCGCTCAAATGATCCTAAAATTGCTCGATGCAACATTACAGGAACTTTTCGTGAGCCGTCTTCTGCTACATATTCAGCATCCAAACGCGCTGGCATAGAAAAATCAACCTGAATTGTGCCTAATTGCCAAATACGTCCGATACAATCTTTTAACGAAAATTCAATTTTCGGACCATAAAATGCACCTTCACCAGGCAACTCTTCCCAGTCTAATTCTTTGGCATCTAATGCATCTGCCAATGCTTTCTCTGCCTTATCCCAATCTTCATCATTTCCAACACGGTTTTCAGGACGAGTTGATAAGCGATAAATTACATCTGTAAAACCAAAATCACGATAAACATCATGTAAAAAATCAATAAATTCTGCAACTTCAGGTTGAATTTGCTCTTCAGTACAAAAAATATGCCCATCATCCTGAACAAAACCACGCACACGCATTAGACCATGCAATGCACCTGACATTTCATTTCGGTGACATGAACCAAACTCTGCTAAACGTAATGGCAAATCCCGGTAACTTTTTAAGCCTTGGTTGAAAACTTGGATATGACAGGGGCAGTTCATGGGTTTAAGTGCAAACTGACGACCATCTGATTCTAGTGAGAACATATCCTCACTGTATTTTGCAGCATGACCTGAGCGTTCCCATAATGAAAAATCAACCAGTTCTGGTGTGTTGATTTCTTTATAATCACGTAAACGCTGTTGCTCGCGCATATATTGTGAAATCACCTGATAAATCGTCCAGCCTTTATCATGCCAAAAAATCTGCCCTGGCGCTTCATCTTGAATATGAAAAAGATCAAGCTTGCGTGCAATTTTGCGATGATCTCGTTTTTCAGCTTCCTCTATACGGCGGACATAAGCTTTTAATGCTTTTTTGTTTTCCCATGCTGTGCCATAGATGCGCTGTAACATTTCATTATTAGAATCACCACGCCAATAAGCACCCGCTAGTTTAGTGAGTTTAACAGCAGGAATTTTTCCAGTACTAGGGACGTGAGGCCCACGACACAAGTCAATGAAGTCACCCTGTTTGTATAAAGACAAGTCTTCATCACTTGGAATACTCTCAATAATCTCAGCCTTATAAGCCTCACCCATATCACGAAAAAACTTAACTGCATCAGTACGCGGCATGACACTGCGCTCAAGGGGAATATCTTGCTTGATTAAGTCCTGCATACGTTTTTCTATCGCAGCAACATCCTCTGGTGTGAAAGCTCGTTCATAAGCAAAATCATAGAAAAAGCCATCTTCAATAACAGGACCAATAGTCACCTGTGCTTCAGGGAATAACTGCTTAACTGCTTGCGCCATTAAATGAGCCGAAGAATGACGAATAATTTCAACACCTTCTGGGCTATTTGTAGTAATAATACTTAACTCAATATCATTTTCAATCAAATGGGAAGCATCATATTGCTTCCCGTCAATCACACCCGCCAGAGTCGCTTTCGCAAGACCAGGACCAATATCATTAGCAACATCTAAAATGGAAACGGCTTGATCAAATGAACGCTGACTGCCATCAGGAAGTGTAATAGTAGGCATTTTTATATTCCCCAGTGGTGATCCTTACAAGAGACCACATGATTATTGACTATTGTATGGCAGCCTCTTGATCTGGGTTTCCTTAAAGAAACCCTGATCA
>Ga0256840_1000537_pt1 | contig 38629 bp, 42 predicted proteins | sample 355202metaG_FD_185969 | JGI IMG/M metagenome (GOLD analysis project Ga0256840, IMG submission 185969) | Hydrothermal vent microbial communities from Mid Atlantic Ridge, Atlantic Ocean - 355-202 | ecosystem: Environmental > Aquatic > Marine > Hydrothermal vents | place: Atlantic Ocean: Mid...
TAACTTGTTAAATAATATGCTTAAGTAAGTTTTTCTATTCTCACCAGACGGGTGAGACTATTTCGCTTCACGGTTTTGTGAAAAATCTGGACGAAAAATTCTGCAGAATAGCTCTCAATAAGGACTACGGCCATTATTTTCGAGCTATTCTTTGCCTTTTTCGCCCAGATTTTCCACAAAATCCGTGCTCAACTGATTTTTCTAGGATAAAGCTACACATTCAAAGCTAAAAAATACGGCCGCTTCATTTATCTACATGACACTGATAAAGTTTGCATATGTGGATCAGCAAATTAAAGGGGATATTTCTCAATTCTACACAGCTTGGCAGCAAGATGATTTCCCAAATTTTCTAGAATTTAGAACCGACGGAGTTGCTGATTTCAGAATTGAAATGGAAGCCTTTACTTTTGGTGCCGATATTCATACTAAGGCAACTCGCAATAAATAACCCACCAATCTTGCTTGTCTTTTTATCCGTCTTCAGCGTTGCAACTTCGGTCACATAGCTTGCTATGCTCCCTTCGCTGCGCCTTGAAGACGAATAAAAATTCTGCGCAATCTGGGTAGGTTATTTAATGCGCGTTACCTAAAAAGCTACATGCTCAATAATGGGTAGTTTAAAACTGACAGTAGTCACATCAACTATTATGCTATCAGTTGGCTTATTCTTTAACAAACTTTCGATAATTAATGGAAATTTTAAGCCCTATAAATCGCCCTGACATTTTGACCAGTTCGTCGGTATTATTATCAAAGGTTAATTTAACGGCGCTTAACGCCCGATCTTCATAGCCTTCTTTAATGCCTTTGGTTTCCAGTTGAAAATGGTAGAGGTAAATGTCCTGCGCTTCTTTATGCTCTATCTCCAACGGTTCGCCTAACTGACTAAGTATTTGTGTTTTTTGTGGCAATTTTGTGTCAATCTTTTCAATTGAATCAGTGTTTGCCTTTAACTGCCTCTTACCTTTGTTAATTTCTGCACCACCTAAAGAACGTATTGAAATCTCAAGGAATTCTGCAGGTGCTATTTGCAAAAACAATTCAGAAAAAGTCCACTCTGTTAGGCGTTCTTCTTTATTAAAAGCTAAATCAAAATAAAATTTAACTTCAGGCTGAACTATATTGCCTTGCAGATCAACTTTACGAAACCAGTAACGCCAGCTTTCGCCTGTGTCTACTGCCGTTTTTACGCTAGGCTGTAATTTTGACAGGGAAATTAAATCATCACTATATAGAATGGGGTCTTTAAAAAACAGTTCAAATTTATCCATGGCCAAAATGGAAAAATGCTGATCAAAATCATCCATTTGCAAATAGGTCTGATAGGCCCGTATCCAGTAGAAACAGCCTGTCAATGTACTTATCAAAAACAATATCAGAATCCAACGCCAAATTTTAATCATTTTGCTTTACACCTTACATAATTAGCCTAGAATTAATGCCGAGTTTTGGATAATGGTTCTATCGGCAGCCCTGATAGCAAATTTGCCACATCGACCTTATCAAAACCATATTGTTTGCCACAAAACTCACAATCCACTTTAATAATATCTCTTTCCAGAAAAATTGCATCCAACTCCTTTCTCCCCAAAGAAATTAATGCTGTTTCTATTTTTTTCTGTGAGCATCCGCATTCAAATGTTACTGGTTCTCGCTCAAAAACCCTCACCTTTTCTTCATTAAATAGTCTAAACAGCATCTCTTCGCAGTCTAAAGACAGCATCTCATTTTCCGTTACCGTGTCTGCCAAAATGGAAATGCGTTCCCAGTCTGCCTCATAACTCTCCTGTGCCGGAAGCTCCTGTAAAAATAGGCCTGCCACATGGGTTTCATTAGCAAACAGCCAAACCCGTGTTTGCAACTGTTCTGACTGAGTAAAATAAGCAGTTATTACATCAGCTAAGGTATCGCCTGCTAATGATACAATTCCCTGATAGGGCTCACCCTCTTCTGGTTCAACTGTTATCACTAATCGTCCCTTACCCATCATTTCAGGTAAAGTACTTGCTGTACTGTTAGTTTGGCCTCGTGCTAATACACGTACTTTACGGTCATGAGTTGCCTGTGCAACCAAAGTTTTTAAATCGCCGTCCCCCTGCGCCTGTAAAATCATAGCACCATCAAACTTAATGGTTGCTGACAATAAAACCACTGCAGCCAAAGCCTGCCCCAATTGTCCCTGTACGCCTGCAGACAGTTGCTGATATTGCTTAGCCTGCTGCCAGCTGGTTTGCAAGCGAACCCACTCACCTCGTACACCAAGTTCTTCAAATAGAAATCGCCGTAGACAATCTTGTTCTTTCATTTGTGCTTTATTTAGATTAATAATAGGTTTAATTATATCATTATGCTTTCATCCATTAACAAGATGACTATTTAATCCCTGCCCAACCGATTTACAGGACGCGAAACTATCATGCCAATAACTAAAAATCACTTTGTTACAGGAAACCCAATCATGCCTCCGTTTCCTGAGCATCTGCAGCAAGTTCTGTTTGGTTTGGGCTGCTTTTGGGGGGCCGAGAGAAAGTTCTGGCGACAATCAGGGGTGTTTTCTACAGCCGTTGGCTTCGCTGGCGGCCATACGCCTAACCCAACATATGATGAGGTCTGCACTGGATTAACAGGTCATAATGAAGTAGTACAAATTATTTTTGATCCGGAAATGATTACATTCCAGCAATTGCTTATCATTTTTTGGGAGTCACACAATCCTACACAGGGCATGAGACAAGGCAATGACAGAGGAACACAATACCGCTCAGGAATATACACTTTTAATGCTGCTCAGCAAGCTCAGGCTTTTGCGTCAAAAAAACACTACCAAACAAAGCTAACTTTATCTGGGTTTGGCGAGATAACAACAGAAATACTTGATGCCCCTACGTTTTATTATGCAGAAGACTATCATCAGCAATATTTGGCCAAGAACCCTCAAGGCTATTGCGGGCTCGGGGGGCTAGAAGTTCTGTTTGAAAAAGGCTAGAAAAAGTAACGCGCAAAAAAAAAGCAGTTAAAAACTGCTTTAAAGTATATTTTAGGAATAACATAACGCAACTTTCGCTGTTTAGCTACCAAGAGCTTTAAAAGTTGAGACAATAATAGCAGGACTCTTGTCAAGTTGAAATGTGACAAATTGTCGCAGTATCAAAAACTCCTGTTTTTTGCAACACTTTTGAGCCACAATATATAAAAATCAACACTAAGTCCAATATGCTTGAAATAGTCCTCCCTAAATCAAATATTTCAATCAGAGATAACTTGAAATGGCTCTACATTCTCAGAAACCTGATGATTGTAGGTGAATCCATTCTCATTCTTATTTCTGTCTATACTCTTAACATACAGTTGCCTCAAGAGGAGTTATGGCTAGTTCTTTTCTCTATTTGCATGGTCAACCTGTATACCTGGATGCGTTTAAAAACAGATGAGCCAATCACAGAACTGGAGATTTTTTCTCAAATCTCTATCGATGTATTTGCTCTCGGGTCTCTGCTTTTTTTAACTGGAGGGGCGTCGAACCCTATTATCTGGGTATTCCTGCTTCCCTTAATTATTACAGCAATTATGCTGCCTCAGGCATATGCGTGGAATATGGTAATACTCACATCCTGTACCTATACTTTATTAATTGGCTACAATATCCCTCTGCCAGCAATTGAGCCACACCTTCCAGACCCCAATTTGGTCAGCCCCAGAATGCAGCATTATCTGCATACCATGCAGGATGAGCAGTATTTTAATTTGCATATTTTTGGCATGTGGTTTGGCTTTGTTTTTAGTGCAGGGCTGGTTGCTTTTTTTGTGGTCCAATTATCAAAATCACTAAAAGATCGTGAACGCAGTCTTGCTGATGCCAGGGAAAGTGCTTTAAGGGATGAGCGCGTTGTCTCTCTAGGCACTCTGGCCGCCAGTGCTGCACACGATATGGGGACACCACTTGGCACAATAGCCATTTTAGCGCATGAAATAGAATTGGATTACCCTGAACATCGCTTTCCTGGCTTGCATCTGCAGTTAAAAATAATGAACGAACAAATTGACCGCTGTAAAAATGCTCTTTCTGTACTTTCGGCTTCTTCAGGAGAAATGCGGGCAGAGTCTGGCAAACCGATGCCTCTTCTAGAATATCTTGATGAAGTGCTCAGCCAATGGAGAGCTCACAACACGACAAGCAAAATTAATTTAAACATAGAGCCTAACATTGATGTTGATGCTAAAATAATCGCTGACAGAACACTCACCCATTCCATTATTAATATTTTAAATAACGCAGCTGAAGTCTCTCCTGCCAATCACGGAATAGACTATTCAGCCAATTGGGACAGTCAATTCTTGCACTTAAAAATAAGGGATCATGGCCCCGGTTTTCCTAAAGAAATACTGAGGCATGTAGGAAAAAGTCCTGTAATAAGTGATAAGCAGGGATTAGGTGTTGGTTTATTACTAACATATTCCACAATTACCCATTTAGGCGGTAAAATAGAGTTTTTCAATATGGAGTCGGGGGGAGCCTGCGTTGAAATTAAACTTCCAATCCTAACAATTGAGGCAGATAATGATAAATACGGAAGTGGACAAACCGAACCTGCTATTAGTTGACGACGATGAAACCTTTTGCTCCGTGCTTAAACCTGCGCTAGAAAAAAGAAATTTTCAAGTTTCGATAGCTAATGATGTTAAAAAGGGGATTTCTCTGGCTGAACAGACCGAACCGGAGTATGCAGTGATCGACCTGCGCATCGGGATTGACTCGGGTTTAGAAATGGTTAAAAAGCTAATTTCACTTGACAGTAACACTCAAATTGTAATGCTGACCGGATTCGCCAGCATTGCTACTGCAGTAGAAGCCATTAAATTAGGTGCAATACACTATTTGACCAAACCCGCCAATGCCGATGAAATCGTCAGCGCCCTGTACAAAAACGAAGGTGATTCATCAATTAAAATCAGCCATAACCCATTATCGATTAAACGTTTAGAGTGGGAACATCTGCAAAAAGTATTAATGCAGCATGATGGCAACATTTCTGCCGCCGCCCGTGCAATGAATATGCATAGACGTACCTTGCAGCGAAAACTGGATAAGCGCCCCGTTAGGGAATGATTTCAGAAAACCTTATTATGCAGAGGCGGTCCTTTTTGACTATCCTTTCTATAACATACCCAGTCTGCAAGGGCGACCGCAATGGATCACCCCAACAAAGAAATTTCGCGGAACTTTACTTAGCTACTTTTTCGCAATCTTCAATCAGAACATCCAATGCCTGAACCGCCGTTTTCGCTTCTGCTTTAATTTCCTGTAAAAATGATAATTCACTTTTATTTGCAGAACCGTCAGCGAGAATTACTTCACGAAGGATGTCCACTTCTTTAGTGCTAATATGTCCATCACCTAATGCACATACTTTTGCTACTTGACGCCATTCAGCCATTATTTATCTCCATTCAATTAATTATGAGTTCGGCTCCCACTAACAATGAGAGTGAGGCAATTATCAAATATTTTGATAAGACTTGCAATAAAAAACTGAGGGCTTTGCGAATTAGTTCCAAACTGCCCATTTATGCTATCATTTGAATTGCAGAGAGACTGTGTAGCGTATTATGTTTTCCCAAGTACTTTTTTTGCCTCATCCCAAAAAGCATCCAGTTCTGTCAACTCACAGTCACGCAACCCCCGTCCCGATGCTTCAACCTGTTTTTCAATATAATTAAAACGCTTACTGAATTTTTTTGTTGCCTGTTTCAGCGCGACCTCAGGTTTTACATTTAAATGCCTTGCTAAATTAACAGCAACTAACAGTAAATCACCAACCTCTTCCTGGACATGTGACTGGTCATTTTCTTTCCAGGCTTCCTTTACCTCCTCAAGCTCTTCCATTACTTTATCAAAAACCGGTTCGACTTCCGGCCAGTCAAAACCGTAATTAGCCGCTTTGTCCTGAATTTTTTCACACTGAAGCAAGGCCGGAAGATTAATTGGCACGCCGGCCAGCACACTTTCATTCTCTACCTGCTTGCCAGACAGACGCCTTTCTTTAACCTTTGCTTCTTCCCATGCTTTGTGCTGCTCCTCGGCACTGCTATATGTTACATCACCAAAAACATGCGGGTGCCGGTTTACGAGTTTTTCCGAGATAGCTTCAGCAACTTGCTCAAAATCAAATAGCCCCAGCTCTTTTGCTATTTGGGAGTGAAATACCACTTGCAATAAAAGATCACCCAACTCTAATCTTAAGTCTTCCAGGTCATTCCGCTCAATGGCATCGGCAACCTCATAGGCTTCTTCTATGGCATAGGGCGCTAAACTGCTAAAGTCTTGCTTTAAATCCCAGGGACAGCCTTTTTCCGGATGGCGCAGCAACGCCATGATGGAGAGCAGTTTCTCTGTGTTTTTCAATTTCAAAATTTATTCAAATTTTAAGGGCAGCCTCTTGCTGCCCAATATGCTAATACTGTTATAAAGGACAACCACAGGTGATTGCCTTACACATTAAAATGAACAGCCAAAGCTCTCGTTATATCTTGTTTTAAAAGACTCCAAGGTAAAGCTATGATTCTGAGTGCCATGGTGCTCGATTTTTATCGCCCCTAGCAATGAAGCTATTCGCCCTGTTGTTTCCCAATCCAGTTCATTCATTATGCCATATAACAGGCCCGCTCTATAGGCATCTCCACAGCCTGTTGGATCGGCAAGTTCTTTTGCTTGAGCAGAAGGTATTTCAATACATTGCCCATCAGCATAAATTTTAGAGCCATCGCCCCCCATAGTCACAATCAAGGCATCAACTCTTTCTGCAATTTTATCCAAAGTTAAACCTGTACGATCTTGCATTAATTCAGATTCATAATCATTAAAAGTTGCGTAGGTTGCCAGATCTAAAAGTTCAATTAATTCTTCGCCATTGAACATAGGCATGCCTTGACCCGGATCAAATATAAACGGAATTCCCTGCTTAACAAATTCTTTAGCATGCTGCTGCATACCCTCTTTCCCATCAGGAGAAACAATGCCAATACTATAATCAGACTCTTCCGGCACGGAGTTTTCATGTGATGAATTCATCGCCCCCGGATGAAACGCAGTAATCTGGTTATCATCCTCATCCGTTGTAATATAGGCCTGCCCTGTATAATGATCGTCCATAGTTTTAATCAATTTAGTCGATATCTGGCAGGCATTCAGCCATTGCGCATACGGCTCAAAATCATGGCCCACGGTTGCCATAATAGATGGCTTTTCGTCCAGCAGCTTTAAATTGTAAGCAATATTTCCTGCACAGCCGCCAAATTCCCTACGTATCATTGGCACCAGAAAAGAAACATTTAGCATATGAACTTTTTCTGGCAAAATATGATTCTTAAATTTATCATGAAAAACCATGATGGTGTCGTAAGCCATAGATCCACAAATTAATGCACTCATTATATTTCCCTTAAACTAAAATTAATAACCAAGTCGCTATTGCCAGCATAATTGACAGCATAACGGCTGCTGAACCTATATCTTTTGCCCGGCCAGAAAGTTCATGATACTCTTCGCCAACTCTATCGACCACTGCTTCAATTGCAGAATTCAACAGTTCAACAAGCATCACCAAAACTACTGAAGCAATCAGAAGCACTCTTTCAATATTATTGCCTGTCAGCAAAAAAACGGCAGGGATGGCAAGCATAAAAACCATAACCTCCTGCCTAAATGCTTCTTCGTGTGTCCATGTGGCCTTGAACCCCGCAAAAGAAAACCGGAACGCATTTACAAACCGCTTCAATCCTTTTTCGCTATAAAAAGCCATGCTATTCCTCTATCATTTCCTGATAAGCTGTCGCGTCCATTAAATCATCCAAATCTGCCAGGCTATCGGCTTTAATGCAAAATAGCCAAGTATCATAAGGCTCATCATTCACCTTTTCTGGGGAATCATTCACATCCTCATTAACCTCAACCACAACACCTGTCACAGGGCTATACAAATCAGAGGCCGTTTTTACCGATTCAACTACCGCACACTGCTCACCAGCTTTAAGCTGTTTGTCCATTTTCGGCAGTTCTATATACACTAAATCGCCTAACTCTTCCTGAGCAAAATCCGTAATGCCAACACGGACAATGTTATCAGCTTCAACTTTTGACCATTCATGGGTTTTTGCATATTTCAAGTTTTCTGGCAGTTCACTCATTTTATTTTCTCTATATATTCTGAATATAGGGTAAAGGATAACCTGCTATTGATTAAAAACAACAAAAATATTTTTTTGCACAAAAAACTCACCGTATAATCACATAAACACAACACTGACTTTTTATCAAAATGACTTGCTACCCCCGCGCTTTACTGATTTGCATTTTATCAATGTTCAGCTTTTTCTGCTTGGCAACTGAAGACGATGACAAGGCAGGGCCAGAAATCATGCAAATAATTGATGGCCAAGTCGTTATTAAATTGGAAGAGGAGCTTCAGCAAATATCAGGACTAGAAACACAGCATTTCAGGCAAACCGTATTTCAAGCTGAGTTTATTGCATACGGCAAAGCCATCAGTGCTAGTCCGCTGGCTTCCATACTCAACCAATACTTATCTGCATCAGCTAAACAGGCGGGCGCTAAAGCACGGCTATCTCAAACAGAAAAAGCAATTGCCCGTCTGCGTAACCTACACAGGGATGAAATAATTTCCACCCGAAAATTGCAGGCCAAGCAGTCCAAGTATCAGACAGACAAGGCTATTTATGAGGAGATGCAATTAAAAACTAAATTTATTGCTAACAATAGCAAATTACAATGGGGGGAATTATTAACACATTGGGCGACAGGGCGACATTCCCCGCAATTTGAAAAGCTGCTAGAAGGAAGCGCAACATTATTGGTCATAACGTTGCCAGCTGGAAATAAACCGCTCTCTCAATTTAATGGCATCTTTATCAGCCCTACAGGGAGTCGTGAAGAGGCTGTCAACGCTTCGTTTGTTAGTGTGCTGCCGACTGTAGATAAATTTTCACAAGGACAGCAATATATTTTCATAACGGACAGCCCGAAGATAAAAACAGGCATGAACTTTACTGCATGGGTGCCTCAGAAAAACTCACATTTAACAGGCATTACTATTCCAGAAACTTCCCTCATCTGGCATCTCGGCCAATCCTTTATTTTTATACAAATAGACGATGAACATTTTGTACGCCGCTCTATTGTCAATCCGGTTAAAGTGCCTAATGGCTATTTTATTGCTGAACAGTTAAATGAAAATGAACAGGTAGTTATAACAGGTACGCAGATGTTGCTATCCCATGAGTTTAGATCGCAAATACCTGATGAAGATGATGATTAATTTCTAGCATCAGGGCCTTATACATATGGGTGTTGCCTCATCAGCCTGTGGGCTATCCCTTTAAAAGTGATGTTTCTTATAGGGAAAGGGAAAGAAATAACCTCCTCACCACTCGCATAGCATCCCATAAAAGACTGCTGTCAACGGCATAATAGCTATTGTTTGAAAAATATAGCATTTGACTTTAAAGATCCTAAAAGTACAATGGTGGGTTTCTTTTCTTTCAGGATAAGCCTGAAATAATGATTAACTACCTTAGGTGTTTAAATGAGTCATACGCTATATGAAGCCAATGTACAGAGAGTCCAGCGCTGTGAGTTAGCCGTTCCTGGGTCAAATCCCAGTATGTTTGAAAAAGCCATGAAAAGCGGCGTCGATTTCATATTTCTTGACCTTGAAGATGCGGTTGCTCCTGACGATAAATTGCAGGCACGCAAAAATGTGATTGAAGCAATTAACGATATGGACTGGGAAGGTCACGGCGTAACCATTTCTGTGCGTATTAATGGTTTAGACACCCAGTATATGGTACGTGATGTTGTTGATTTAATGGAGCAGTGCGGTGATAAATTAAAAACCATATTGATTCCAAAAGTCGGCGTGTATGCTGATGTTTATATGGTAGAAGCCATGGTTAATCAACTGGAAATGCAACAGGGTTTAAAAAATAGAATTGGCATAGAATGTTTGATTGAAACAGCACTGGGCATGGCTAATGTTGAAGATATTGCTAAACAAGGTGCGCTTGGCGGCAGAATGGAAGCCTTGCATTTTGGTGTAGCGGACTATGCCGCAAGCAACCGTGCCAGAACAACCAATATTGGTGGCTTAAACCCTGATTACCCCGGTGATCAATGGCATGCGGCGATTAGTCGTATGACAGTTGCTTGCCGTGCATATGGCTTACGCCCAATTGACGGTCCTTTTGGTGATATTAAAGACCCCGAGGGGTATAAATTAGCCGCTAAAAGAGCGGCCGCTTTAGGCTGTGAAGGTAAATGGGCAATTCACCCGTCACAAGTCGAACTGGCAAATGAAGTGTTTACTCCGCCTGCCTCTGAAATTGATAAGGCACACCGCATATTGGCCGCATTAAAAGAGGCTGCAGCTCAAGGCAAAGGAGCTGCAGCATTAGATGGGCGATTAATTGACGCAGCTTCAGAGAAAATGGCACAAAATGTGGTAAAGGCTGCGGAAGCAATTGCCACAAAATTAACATAACTATCAGGCATAACAGATATGAGCTACTTCAATCTACTGTATAAAAAACGTAAGGACTTTATGCATCTTTCAAAAACTTTTTTAGTTTAGAAAATATCGAGTTCCTAACAGGAGCTTACTTTATAACAATTAATTAGGAATACTATGGATATTCATGAGTATCAAGCGAAAGAAATTTTAGCAGGATATGGTGTAAAAATCGCTGATGGCGGGTTAGCGTACAGTCCTGAAGATGCTGTACAGCGTGCAAGAGAAATTGGAGGGGATGTTTGGGCCGTTAAAGCGCAAATCCATTCTGGTGCACGCGGCAAAGCAGGCGGCGTTAAAATCTGCAAATCTCATGAAGAAGTAGAGGCGGCAGCAGAGTCCATGCTCGGCCGTAAATTAGTCACGCATCAAACAGGCCCCGCAGGGAAAGTCTGTTTAAGACTTTATGTAGAAGCGGGCACCAATATAGCTAAAGAACTTTATTTCAGTCTTTTGGTTGATCGCACACATGAAAGCATCATCATGGTGGGGTCGGCAGAAGGTGGCATGGAAATTGAAGAGCTAGCTGAAAATAACCCTGAAAAAATCAAAAAAATTCAAATTGATCCTGCTGTCGGTTTATTAGATTTTCAAGCCAGAGAAATGGCCTTTTCTTTGGGATTAGAACCGTCACAAATTAGCCCTGCTGTTAAAGTTATTACTGGCTGCTATCGTGCAATGCGTGATTTAGATGCCAATATGATCGAAATCAACCCATTAGTCGTTACCGGTGGCAGTGGTAAACTGATGGTTTTAGATGCAAAAATGGGCTTTGATGATAACGCCTTATTCCGTCGCCAAAAAGTTGCTGAGTTGCGAGATAAAAGCCAGGAAGACAAACGTGAAATGGCCGCTTCAGATAGAGGTTTGAGCTATGTCGGCTTAGATGGTGATATTGGCTGCATGATTAATGGTGCTGGTCTTGCCATGGCAACGATGGATATGATTAAACTGGCAGGCGGTGAGCCCGCTAACTTTTTGGATGTTGGTGGCGGAGCATCTGCAGAGCGCACCGAAAAAGCTTTTCGCTTGGTATTGGCAGACGAAGGCGTAAAAGCCATGCTGGTCAATATTTTTGCAGGAATTAATCGCTGTGACTGGATTGCTGAGGGTGTCGTGCAGGCCGTTAAGAAAATTGATATGAAAATACCGCTCATTGTTCGCCTGTCAGGTACAAATGTCGAAGAAGGCCGAAAAATTATTGAAGAAAGCGGATTGCCCATCATTACAGCAACAACTTTAGCTGAAGCGGCAGAAAAAGCAGTTAAGGCACGAAATGAACAGGTCGCTAAAGAAGCAGGAGCAACAGCATAATGGCTATTTTAATCAACAAAGAAACTCGCATTGTTGTCCAGGGCTTTACCGGTAAGATTGGCAGTTTTCATGCACAGGATATGATTGAATATGGTTCTAATGTCGTTGGAGGCATTACCCCTGGCAAGGGCGGTCAAACGCATTTAGATCGCCCTGTTTTTAATACTGTAAGAGAATCAGTTGAGCAGGAAGGAGCTGAAGCCAGCATTATTTTTGTGCCTCCTGCCTTTGCTGCAGACTCTATTATGGAAGCCGCTGAAGCGGGCATTAAATACTGCGTGTCTATCACAGATGGCATTCCAACTCAGGATATGATGAAAGTTAAGCAGTTCTTGCGTAAATTCCCTAAAGAAAAACGCATGATTTTAACTGGCCCAAACTGTGCAGGTACCATTAGCCCAGATAAATCCATGCTAGGCATTATGCCCGGTCATATTTATAAAGCGGGCAATGTAGGAATTGTTGGCCGCTCAGGCACATTGGGCTATGAAGCGGCTGACCAGTTAAAAGGCCTAGGCATCGGTATTTCAACATCTGTAGGTATCGGCGGTGATCCAATTAACGGAAGTTCTCATCGTGATATTTTTGAGATGTTCGAGCAGGATGATGAGACAAAGATTGTAGTCATGATTGGTGAGATAGGTGGGCCGCAAGAAGTTGATGCCGGAATATATGCAAACAAGCATATGAATAAGCCTGTGGTTGCCTATATTGCCGGTTTAACCGCGCCTAAAGGTCGCCGGATGGGGCATGCCGGTGCGATAATTTCTTCGGCTGGCGAGTCTGCCGCCGAAAAAGTAGAAATGCTAAAGGACTTAGGCGTTACTATTGCACCTACTCCTTCTGAAATGGGTGAGACTGTTGCCAAGGTGTTAGCTAAGTTATAGTTCAGCAGAGGCAATATATTTTGCAGCCTCCTTTATCCTAAATAAAGTAGCTGAAAAACTTGCTTAAGGTAACGCGCATTAAATAACCTTCCTAGATGCGCAGGATTTTTATTCGTCTTCAAGGCGCAGCGAAGGGAGCATAGCAAGCTATGTGACCGAAGTTGCAACGCTGAAGACGGATAAAAAGACAAGCAAGATTGGTGGGTTATTTAATGCGAGTTGCCTAAGCCTATTATTTAACAAGTTACAGCCGAACTTAGCTATCAACTGAATTTTTAGGCTTATGTAAAACCATATTCAGCCCTGTGCTGAATATGGTTTTTTTATGCCTGTTAGTTTTGTAAGATAGTCATGGACTATTTTTAATTTAAAATCATAATGTTTATTTACTCCTTGCCCATTTTTTTTACCTATATTCAACTGGGAACTGCGCAGGAGTATATGGTCACAACCTTATTCCTGATAATGCTATTGGCTATCGCAACACCTGCCGATTCATTTTATAAAGACGCTGAATGGGGTATGGTCTCAGAATTAACAATGTACCAATACTTATTTGATTCTTGGAATGGCCAGATAAAATTATGGCTGGTGTTCTGGCCTTTTTTCATTATTTTAAATTTGTCCCTGTATCTTACTGACAATCTAGCCAGGTCTGGGAATTTTACAGTCTCCAGCTGGGATGAAGTCCATTTCATCTTACTGACACCTGCTGTTTTTTGGATTATAGCTGTCTGGAGAAACTCATTGAACACCTGTTCTCGCTACTGGGCTATTAGCGCAAGGTTTGTTACGCTAGCGGTAGTTTTTGAATACGCCTTAAAATTAGTGATACGGATGGATTATCCGCGCATTTTTTTTCAATGCCAAGAGGCCGTTTTAGACTATGCTTCCTGTTTTTGATTCTTGGATAGCACTTAGGAGCGAGAATTTAATAATTTCCGGGTTTTGGCTTGTCTTTTGCCTCCACAGAAGCACTCATAAAACCGTTGTGTAGCTTGCTATGCGCCCATTTTATTAGCAGTCAAAATTCTTCGCCAAACTTTCGGAAGCAATTAAGGCCTCGCTTCCTATAGCATTCCCTGTTTGATAATAAATGCTTCTATGCCGGATAAACCCTCGCCAGTTTTTAAATTGCTAAAAATAAAGGGTGAATCACCGCGCATTTTTTTTGCATCTCTATCCATTACCGCCAAAGAAGCGCCAACATAAGGGGCCAAATCAATCTTATTAATCACTAACAAATCAGAACGAGTAATACCTGGGCCACCTTTTCGAGGGATTTTATCGCCTGCTGAAACATCAATAACATAAATCGTTAAATCAGCTAATTCTGGACTGAATGTTGCACTTAAATTATCACCTCCACTTTCAACTAAAATAAAATCCAAATCGGCAAATTTTTCAGATAAATCATCTATTGCCGCCAGATTCATCGAGGCATCTTCACGAATAGCCGTATGCGGGCATCCGCCTGTTTCTACGCCAATGATACGTTCTGGCAATAAAGCTTTGCTTCGGATTAGGAACTCTTGATCTTCTCGGGTGTATATATCGTTTGTAACCACAGCTATTTGGAATTTATCCCGCATACGTTTACAAAGCGCATCGACTAAAGCCGTTTTGCCTGAGCCAACAGGGCCACCAACGCCAATTCTTAATACTTGTTTTTTAGACATTAATTTCTTCTCTATGAACGGAATAATCTTGAATATTGCATTTCGTGCCGGCTACTGGCTAATGCCAAGCCAAAAACACTGCCACCAATTTCATTATCTTTTAGCTGTAACCCCTGTTCTAGTAGGTCGGGGATTTTTTGTGATAATTCATATGTTAGCTTCTGTCCAGCCACTTGACCTAAGGGCACTATTTTTACTGCACACAGCACTTGATTTTCTAGCCAGCTCCATAAAAAACCTATTAATGCTGATTCTTTGGATATACCCCATTTTACAGCGGCAAAAGCAAATAGGGTCGCCAGCGCGGTATTTTTTTTGCGTTGCCATCGGCTTGCTTCTTCAAACTCCATCCCTGCTAATAGTCGCGCTAGTGCCTGTCCAGTTTGATTATCTTCGGCTCTTAATTCAGAGGTTTCTCGATGGGCTAGTAAAGTACTACTCCATAACTCCACTGATTGAATATCATGTTGTTCCCATGCATCATATAAACGTGAAAGGATGGGTAAATCTACACGCGTTAAACACTGTTCCAGCACACCTAAGATCCATTCATTTGCTTCTGTTGAATTTGTTACCCAACCATCTTCAACGGCATGTTCAAAGCCTTGCGAATAACTGTACATACCAATAGGTAAGGTTGGGCTGACTAATTGCAATAAACGGATGAGCGATAAATCAGTGTGCATGTGTGTGATAAGCACCTGCTTCTGGCTCAAATGGCAACATGGCTTGTTCCACTTTTAGTCCTAAACCTTCCAGCATATGGTCTAAAACATGATCGCTGAGATAGCGCAGTTCGCCTTGTAAAATTTGCAAAGAAATATGACGATTGCCTAAGTGATAACAAGCTTTGGAAAACTTTAAACTATCACTATTACGCATAACAGAAACGGCTTCATTAGCAGCTTGAATTTGTACGTTAACACCATCAGTTCCAGTTAAAACCACACCTGAACGAAACATTTGCCCTCTTGGAAAAAATAGCCCCACCTCTTTGCCATTATCGGTGGTTGCAGAAAATCGGCTTTTTTGGCGTAATTCAAAAGGAATGGTTAAGGTGTCATCAATTGATACGTCAGCCGTTACTAATTCAGTTAATTTAATCATGCTTAAAATAAAAAATAGCGTTGAGACATGGGTAAACTTTCAGCAGGTTCACAAGTAAGTGAAACGCCATCGGCTTTTACGGTATATAACTGCGGATCTACCTCTATATTCGGCTGATAAAAATTATGCAGCATATCTTTTTTACCTATATTTCGAGTATTAGAGACAACGCCTATTTTTGAATTGAGTTTTATTTTCGTAGGTAAATTATCGTCCATTGCGGCTTTCGGTAAAAATAGCATGGAGGTGGCATGACACGCACTACCAAAAGAGCCAAACATAGAGCGATAATGTACGGGCTGTGGCGTGGGAATTGAAGCATTAGGGTCGCCCATCGGCGCTGCTGCAATCATACCGCCTTTTAAAATCAGGCTGGGTTTAACGCCAAAAAAAGCGGGATCCCATAACACTAAATCAGCCATTTTCCCTTTTTCGATTGAACCTACTTCATGTGAAATACCGTGGCTAATGGCTGGATTTATGGTGTATTTTGCAATATAGCGCTTAATCCGAAAATTATCATTTTGGTTTGAATCTTCTGGAAGACTGCCGCGTTGCACTTTCATTTTATGGGCTGTTTGCCAGGTGCGAATAATCACTTCACCCACTCGGCCCATGGCTTGAGAATCAGAGGCGATCATTGAAAATGCACCCAGATCATGCAAAATATCTTCAGCGGCAATAGTTTCTCTGCGAATGCGTGATTCTGCAAAAGCAACATCTTCAGCAATATTGGGATCAAGGTGATGACATACCATCAGCATATCTAAATGCTCATCGACTGTATTAACCGTATAAGGTCGAGTTGGGTTAGTGGAAGAGGGCAGTACATTTGCGAAACCACAGGCTTTGATAATATCAGGCGCATGTCCGCCACCCGCACCTTCGGTATGGTAAGTATGAATTGTTCGGTCTTTAAAAGCAGCCAGAGTATCTTCCACAAAACCTGATTCATTTAAAGTGTCTGTATGAATTGCTACTTGTACATCGTAGCGTTCAGCGACAGATAAACAGCAATCAATTGACGCTGGTGTTGTTCCCCAGTCTTCATGCAGTTTTAAGCCCATTGCCCCAGCTCTGACTTGTTCATCTAATGCAGCAGGCAAACTGGCATTGCCTTTTCCCATCAAACCAAAATTCATGGGGAAAGAATCTAACGATTGCAACATACGATGAAGATTCCAAGGGCCAGGTGTACAGGTGGTTGCATTGGTACCTGTTGCTGGCCCTGTGCCACCGCCTAGCATGGTAGTGACACCAGACATTAAGGCTTCTTCGATTTGCTGTGGGCAAATAAAGTGGATATGAGCATCTATACCGCCAGCTGTTAAAATTTTACCTTCACCTGCGATAATTTCTGTCCCAGGACCAATAATAATATCTACCTTTTGCTGGGTATCTGGATTGCCGGCTTTACCTATCGCAAAAATTCTACCGTCTTTAATTCCTACATCGGCTTTAATAATGCCCCAGTGATCAATTATTAAAGCATTAGTAATCACCAAATCCATCGCCACAGTTGAATCACATTGGCTTTGCCCCATACCATCACGAATAACTTTGCCACCACCAAATTTAACTTCATCTCCATAAACTGTGCGGTCTTCTTCAACTTCAAGAAATAATTCGGTATCCGCTAAACGAACGCGATCACCTACCGTAGGGCCAAACATTTCGGCATAAGCCTGACGACTGGTTTTGCTCATGCTTGATCTCCTAAGCTGCCCATAATATCTTGACGAAAACCATAGACATGACGTAAACCTGTATAAGGTACCAACTGTATTTTACGCTCTTGCCCAGGCTCAAAACGTATTGCTGTACCTGCTGCAATATCAGGGCGATAGCCTCGTGTTTTTTCTCGGTCAAAATTAAGGGCAGGATTGGTTTCAAAAAAATGATAATGAGAGCCTACTTGAATGGGGCGGTCACCTGTATTGGCGACAGTCACAGTGATGGGGCTAAGATTGGCATTAAGTTCTATCTCGCCTGTAGCGACTAAAATTTCACCTGGGATCATCTGACACCTCTATTCAATTGGGTCATGAATGGTTACCAGTTTGGTACCATCAGGAAAGGTAGCTTCTACTTGAACATCGGGCAGCATTTCGCATATTCCATCCATTACATCTTCACGATTTAACAGAGTGCGACCATATTCCATTAATTGAGCGACTGTCTGTCCATCACGTGCGCCTTCCATCACTGCCGCCGAGATAAAAGCGATAGCTTCAGGGTGATTTAATTTAAGCCCCCGAGCCCTTCGCCTTTCAGCCAATAGGCCCGCAGTAAAAATCAATAATTTATCTTTTTCACGTGGAGTGAGTTGCATAATCTACCTCAGGTTGCCCAAATTCTCGGTGTATAAGGTTGTTGTTGTGCTATATCTTGCCGAATAACGGAGCGTACTTTTTCAAAAAAATCACGAACAATATTTGATTTATCGGCACTGGCTCTACAAATCAATAAATCATCTATTAAGGTAACACCTTGTCTTGGTGTGTCAGCAATTAATAATCTGACCGCTTCTAAATTAGCCTGGTTGGCACCAACGGCAAACAGGGTGCCACAGCTAGAATAGCCCTTTAGCCCCCAGCGAGCAAAAAAAGCGTTAGTATCCAATTGCATTTTCTCTATAAATAAAGGCATTGCATCACGAAAAATGTGCCAATTCAATAGTGCTTCACCGTGGTTGAAACTTTCATTGGCGGCTGGTCTGCCTAGTACTAATATTTCCCAGCCTATAAATCGGGCGTTTGTCGCTAAATCAACACGCACATCTGAAACTAATTTTGCACCCTCAAATACAATGGTTTCTTGCGGCAGCCATTCTAGTGTGGCATTTTCCTTGATTTTTAAAGATACGGTTTGGAGTGCCTGTTGTCCTGCGCTGCGATAAAATTTTCCCGCACCTGGTGTGGTGATTAATGCTTTAGCCTCATCTTCGACTTGTATATCAATTGATAGTTGGTCTCCAGCAACGATACCGCCAGGTGGGTGCAATAAATACACATGGCATACCCCGCCTTCTGGATAAAATGGGCGCTGTACAGTTAATGGTCCTTTATGGACACGCTTAGAAAGTATTGTTTTGGTTCCTGAATACGAAAACCCCAGCTTTAGTTCAGCTTTCCAGCCTACATTATTTGTGTTTAACTCATCACTCATGTTGTGACATTCTCGTCATTGAATTAAGAAAATGTAGGCTGGGGTGAAGCCTAAGCGTAACCCCAGCATTAGCAAAAAGCTGGGGTTACACTACCGTTCCACCCCAGCCTACAATTGCTAAAACCTTTCGCCTTGAGCCTGCTTTATCATACTGTTAAATATTGTTTAACCATCTCATCGGTTAATTCTGGCATTTTCCCAACTGCCACATTCCGTCCACGCTCTAAAATACAGAACTGATCCGCCACTCTACGCGCAAAAGGCAGTTTTTGTTCTACTAACAACACGGTAACCCCCAATTCCTTATTAATTATTGAAATAGCTTCATGTATCATCCCTTTGGGTTGTTTAACCTCTGGATCAGGAATACCTTTGCTCCGATTTAATCGCATAATAACATCACCAATTTCACTGACAATATTGGGTTGAATACCCTCGGTCGGCTCATCTAGAATCAGTAATTTTGGATTTAATACCAAAGCGCGTCCAATTGCTAACTGTTGTTGCTGTCCACCTGATAAATCACCGCCCCGACGATTAAGCATTTGCTTTAATACCGGGAATATTTCATATATCTGTTCAGGCACTTGTTTAATGCCTTTTTTACTGACCGCTCGTAAACCTATTTTCAGGTTTTCTTCGACAGTCAACAAAGGAAAAATTTCTCGTCCCTGTGGCACATACCCAATCCCCAGTTCCGCCCGTGCTTCTGCCTTAGCATGAGTAATATCCTGCCCATCCATTTTGATTATGCCTTCACGGACGGGGATTAACCCCATTATACTTTTTAATAAGGTGGTTTTGCCTACCCCATTGCGGCCCATTAAACATAGGCAGGAACCTTCGGGAATATCTAAATTTAAATCCCATAGCGTATGGCTTTCGCCGTAATATTGATCTATCGCTGAAACTGTTAGCATCATTCCCCCAAATACACTTGAATGACGCGAGGGTCATTTTGCACTTCATCCATTGTGCCTTCCATTAAAACTGACCCCTCATGCAATACTGTCACCGTTTTAGCAATGGAACGGACAAAAGCCATATCATGCTCGACAACTACAACAGAATGCTTGCCTTGCAGTGATAATAACAGTTCTGCGGTGCGGTCAATTTCCTGATGTGTCATGCCTGCTACTGGCTCATCCACTAGCATTACACGCGGTTCTTGCATTAATAACATGCCAATTTCCAGCCATTGTTTTTGTCCATGAGAAAGAATGCCCGCAGGTTGAAAACGAAGTTCAGTCATCCCAATAATTTCAAGCACTTCATCAATGCGGTCTCTCTGTTCACCATTTAAGCTGGCAAATAAAGTAACCCAGGCACCTTTATCGGCTTTTAAGGAAAGTTCTAAATTTTCAAATACGGTTAATTGATCAAATACACTGGGTTTTTGAAATTTTCTACAAATGCCTGCCTGTGCTATTTCTGCCTCATTCATTTGCAATAAATCTATGGTTTGTCCGAAAAACACAGAGCCGCTATCTGGCCGTGTTTTACCTGTAATTACGTCCATCAAAGTGGTTTTCCCAGCTCCATTAGGACCAATTAAACAGCGTAATTCTCCATCATTGATATAAAGGGATAAATTATTTAATGCCTTAAAGCCATCAAAGCTGACGCTTACATCTTCCATATATAAGACGGTACCATGGCTAACATCCACATTGCCTTTAATAACAGGGTGGGTGTTTACAAAATTAAAGGTTTGATAGCGATTAAATCGGGTCTTTGCAGGATTACTCATGGTTTATCTCTCCAATTTTTCGTTTCCATAAACCGACTAATCCGTCAGGCATATAAATTGTCACCAATATAAATACTGCACCTAAAGTAAACAGCCAGACTTCGGGCAATACCCCTGTTAAAACCGTTTTACCATAGTTGACTAAAATGGCGCCGATAATAGCACCGTACAAACTCCCCCGCCCACCAACAGCCACCCAAACTACAATTTCTAATGAGACTAGCGGTGAGAATTCACTGGGATTGATAATGCCGACTTGAGGAACATATAATGCACCTGCGAGTCCAGCCAATATAGCTGAAAAGACAAAAATCCAAAGTTTATACATTTCTACTCGATAACCTAAAAAACGCACTCTTGATTCTTGATCACGAATGGCGGTAACGACGCGACCCAACCGTGTTTTGACTAACCAGCGACAGACCATAAACGCAGCAATTAAAATCATCCCTGAGCTCATTAATAACAGCGCTCTTACAGTATCAGACTGCAAGCTATAGCCAACAATGTCTTTAAAATCAGTCAGACCATTATTGCCACCAAAGCCCATTTCGTTTCTAAAAAATGCTAGCATTAGGGCATAAGTGAGTGCTTGGCTGATAATTGACAAATAAACCCCCGTGACTCTTGAGCGAAAAGTTAGCCAGCCAAATACAAACGCTAGTATTGCAGGAGCAACCATCACCATCAACAGGGCAAATGGAAAAGATTCAAAACCGCTCCAATACCACGGCAATTCCTTCCAGTTTAAAAATACCATAAAATCAGGTAAATCTGGATTGCCATAAACACCCCGATCACCAATCTGGCGCATCAGATACATACCCATGGCATAGCCGCCCAAGGCAAAAAAAGCACCTTGTCCTAATACTAAAATACCACAATATCCCCAGACCAAATCCAGCGACAAAGCCAATAAAGCAAAGGTTAAATATTTGCCAATTAAGGAGACCGTATAAGCTGAAAAGTAAAATACTGACCCTGCTGAAAAAATTAGATTGCACAAAGGGATAATCAGGGTAACGGCTGCTAATATCAGTAGTACAACGCCACTTTCTTTATCATTTGAAAAATATTTCAGTAACATTTTAAGACTCCGCCGCACGGCCTTTTTGTGGAAATAAACCACGCGGACGTTTCTGAATAAATAAAATAATAAAGATCAACACTAAAATCTTTGCCAATACTGCGCCTGCGAAGGGTTCTAATACTTTGTTAGCAATGCCTAAAGAAAACCCTGCCACCAATGTCCCCCATAAATTACCGACCCCGCCAAAGACCACCACCATAAAACAATCGACAATATAAGACTGTCCCAAATTTGGTCCGACATTGGTAATTTGGCTTAACGCTACTCCTGCTACACCCGCTATTCCAGAGCCTAAACCAAAGGTCATTGCATCTACACGGGCTGTTGGAATCCCCATAGCTTTTGCCATATTTCGGTTTTGCGATACGGCGCGTACTTCTAGCCCAAGTCGGGTTCGTTTAAGGATTTGCAATAAAAAGGTAAACACTAATAAGCAAAAAACCAAGATATATAAACGATTCCAGGTTAATGATAAAAAGTCATTAATTTGCCAGGAACCACTCATAAATTCTGGGGTGATAACACTTCTGTTTAAGGGAGAAAAAATAGAACGTACTGCTTGCTGTAAAACCAAACTGACACCAAAAGTGGCTAATAAGGTTTCTAATGGCCGTCCATATAAATGGCGGATAATGCCTCTTTCAATGCCGATGCCCACCAGTCCAGACACCATAAAGGCAGCGGGTATTGATAAGAGTAGTGATAAAGCAATATGATTAGGCATAATTTGCTGCATCACATAAGTTGTGTATGCGCCTAGCATCATCATTTCACCGTGCGCCATATTAATTACGCCCATTACCCCAAAGGTAATGGCTAATCCTATGGCGGCTAATACTAATACTGCACCTAAGCTTAAACCAAAAAATATGGTTTCTGTTACATGATAAAACTGTAAACGAGACTGTATTTTTACTAAGGCTGATTTAGCCTGTTTGCGAATTTCTGCATCAGGCTCTATAAACTGACCTTCACTGTTTTTTTCCTGTAATGCCTGCAAGCGATTAACTGCCTTTAAGCTGGTTTTCTGTTTTAAGGTCTCAATGCCTTTTAAACGAATTGTTCTGTCTGAGCTGTTCAGGCTATCAAGTGCAAAAATAAGCTGTAATTTATCTAATACATCGCTATCTTTTTCCGTTTCAGCCAATGTTTTTAATATTTTTAAACTGGCTGGATTGATTGATTTGCTCAGCATTTTTACTGCTTGCAATCTTTGGTCTGGATCTGCTGAATTTAGTCGTATTTCTGCTATTATGTTTCGTATTTTTGAGCGTAAACGGTTATTGATCCTGATTTTTTTTATTACTGAGTTATCTACTAAGCCAATATTTTTTCCAGACTCAGCAAGCTCAATGGAAAATTTCTCTGCTTTTTTTTCTGCAATGACAATTTGACCATTTTCTCTATCTTCAAATAATTTACCATCGACTAAAGCTTGTAAGATAACAATTTTTTGTGGGTTATCAAATTGTACTAACTGTTCAATCGCTGTACCCTTTGCAGATAAAGATCTTACTTTTAATTTTGATACGGCAGTGGAAAACGTTATTTTTTCCTGTTCTATCTGATCATCCTGAGCAATTTGAGCATTCGAAGTGCTGATAAAACTGCATAGCATTAGAATTAGGAAAACAATATGTACTGGGTAAGTCACCCGATCTTTCATAATATATCCAATAGGAATGAAATAAACCTAGAAAAAACTCTCGTTCCCACGCAGAACATGGGAACAAGAATAATCCCCCTTTATTAAAGAGGGGAAGTTAAAAGTAATAATTGCTTGTTCTAATTAATAATTTTGTCCAGAACACTTTTTAGTATTGGTATTGTAATTGCCGCAGTTAATGGGAGCAGTCCAATCAGCAATAATAGGCTTACTTTCTGGTAGAAAATCTGACCAGGCATCGCCTTTAACTAAGGTATTTGTTTGCCATACTGTAAAAAGCTGCCCATCTTCTTGAATCTCACCAATCAGAACAGGTTTGCTCAAGTGATGATTAGGTAGCATTTGTGCCAATCCGCCAGTCAGGTTAGGAAATTTAATCCCAATCATTGCTTTCTGCACCGCGTTAGATTCAGTTGTACCTGCTTTTTCTACCGCTTTTACCCACATATTAAAGCCAATATAATGTGCTTCCATAGGGTCATTCGTTACACGTTTAGGATCTTTAGTATATGCATGCCATTGTTTAATAAAGGCCACATTTTTAGTGCTATCTTCTGACATAAAATAATTCCAGGCAGCCATGTGGCCCACTAAAGGTTTAGTGTCCATGCCAGAAAGCTCTTCTTCACCTACAGAAAATGCAACAACTGGAATATCTTCAGCAGAAATGCCCTGATTACCTAACTCTTTATAGAAAGGAATATTGGCATCGCCATTGATAGTCGAAACAACCGCTGTTTTCTTGCCAGCTGAACCAAACTTCTTAATATCGGCAACAATACTTTGCCAATCGGAATGGCCAAAAGGGGTGTAATTAATCATGATGTCTTTGGCATCAACCCCTTTTGACTTTAAATAGGCTTCCAGGATTTTATTAGTAGTGCGCGGATAAACATAATCTGTCCCAGCTAACACCCAGCGTTTCACTTTAATGTCATTCATCAAGTAATTAATCGCAGGGATGGCCTGTTGATTTGGCGCGGCACCAGTATAAAAGACGTTTTTAGAAGATTCTTCGCCTTCATATTGCACTGGGTAAAACAAGATGCTGTTCAACTCTTCAATCACAGGCAGTACTGATTTACGGGAAACAGACGTCCAACAACCGAAGATTGAAGCGACTTTTTCTTTAGTAATCAATTCACGAGCTTTTTCCGCAAATAAAGGCCAGTTTGAGGCTGGGTCAACCACTACAGGTTCTAGTTTTTTACCTAACAGCCCGCCCTTTTTATTTTGTTCAGCAATCAGCATCAACATAGTATCTTTTAATGTTGTTTCGCTGATTGCCATGGTGCCAGAAAGTGAATGCAAAATACCAACTTTAATGGTCTCCTCTGCACTAACTGCTGCGGTTGTTCCAGTCATTAAAACCAGTGCGGAAAGGACGCTGGTTAATCCTGTTTTTCGTAGAAATTTTTTCATAACTTATCTCCTAATTATTGAGTTAGATTTGCAGTTGAAAACCGATGGTAATTGAATGAACTTTATCTCCATCTGCATCAGAACTGTAATCAAGCCCTTTAGTAATGCGATCGCCATAATGCCAATTTAGTGAAACCAATGCATTATGGCCATCAATAACATAGTTCAGCCCAGCTTCCCAAGCTGCGCGATCTGAACTGTCTTCTGGCAAAGTATTGGTATAGCGAATAAAAGGCTGGAACTGACCGATGGCTATTTTTTGCGGGAATAAATACATCGCGCTGATGTCGTATGCATCGCCTTCAAACATATTCCAGCCTGGTGCTCCGCTATCTCTGCTCGCCTGGCTATAGCCATTTGAAACTGCATAGTTTTTGTATTCGCCACTAATGGTAACAACACCGCCATTAGCCAGCACTTTTTCCATCAATATATCAACAGCTGTACCACGGAAATCACCCTTGTCAAACCGTGTGCCCGCACCATCTTCTTGATATTGATTAGAGACACCTAAAGTTAGAATATCGCCACCTGCACCATAATAAGTGCCTGAGGTGTAATAGCCCGGATTTTTTTCTACATCCCAGAAGTTATAGGAAACACGTTGGGCGTATAAAAGATTATCATCTTCATTTGCACTGCCTCTTAAACCATTAAAAATGCCAAAGGCATATTGTAAGCGTCCTTCCAGCACAGAACCCCATAAGGTGACACCATCATCACGTCCATAAATACCGGCTTGATCTGGGCCTATACCGGCAGGACCGCCAAAATCAGCTGAGTCGAAAGGTGTGCCCGTACTAAAAATATTGTAGACAGCGCTATAGAATGGGCCATTCATTTCACGGCGCTCAGCAGGGACCAGCATACGCCCAACCCATAGATTAATGTACGGGGTAAATTCAAACTTAGCGATGGCGTCTAATATTTTCATGTCACCGCCATTGGTGCCGCAAAACTGACATTCAGTGTTAAATTCTAATTTAATATATTCATGTATTTGAGCATTCAAATACAGTCTCATATTATCGACACTAAAGTCGTTACTCCATTTAGAACCGGCTGCAGCCTCTTCTGTTGCAGTAAAACTGGTTCTAAATCCTGCCCCAATACTTACCCATTTGGTATCATCAATTTTAAAGGTTGCTCCTGCATTAGAAACTGCTGAATATCCTAACATTGCTGTTGCGAGGGCTACTGCTGACAAGGCTTTAGCATACCGTTTTACAGCATATTTATTGCTAGCTACGGCCATAATAAACTCCTGATTTAATGTAAATTATTTTTAGATTTCGGCGGATTGAAACAATAGAGATTATTGACCTTTATTTTGTCAAACCGCCTTAAAACAAGGATATTGTTAAATCTACTATCACCGATGTTGCAGGCTTGCGACAATTATTGTGTTTTGTAGCGTTTTTCACAATGCGTCAAATGACTAATCAGTTAAATGACGTATAACATTATTAATTGCTATGCTATATAGTTGATATTTTTAAAAAAATGAGTGATTTTTAATGTGCTATTACAATAGTTTGACTGAGGTAATTAAAATGCTTGGCGTATTGTTTCTTAGTATTTTTTTAACGGCATGTGCAGAAGTGGAAAAAAAACCACTGGCTTTTGAAACTAGTCAAGTCGATTCAATGGCTTTTCAATTTGAGAATAGTATTCGTTTTAATGAAATTTCTTTACCAGTTGAAGAAATAAGCCGGGAAGTAATAAAAAATTTACAGCAATGGGGGTATGTTTTTAAATCTGAAGACTACACTCATGACTTAAAAATTTCAATTGGCTCAATAAACCGTAGCTCAACTCCCTTTGGTCTTTCTTTTAGCGCAGGAAATTCAAATCCTCGCTCACTAAATTTTCAAAAATCATCCACCTTTCCTTTAACGTGTTCATTAATGCCGAAAGGCCAGTTTCATCGTGCTGAGCTGGTTATGACTGTTATGGCTGACAGTTATGTTATTCTTTTCAATAAACCAAAAGGACAGGACAAAGCGATTGAGATGCTAACGGATGATATCAGCACCGTTTGTTATAATCTGCTTAGCAGTTTAAACATTAAAGCGAAGGAGTTAATATCAGTAGAAAAAAGCACCCAACCTAGATGGGTTCCTGAGATTCGCATTGAAGTTGAAAATAAGGATAAATCAGGCAATCAAAATATTAAAGAAACCAGATATATTAATAACAAAAAAGAAGAAAGTAGACGTATTATTATTCACAATCAAGGAAACCCTGTTATTTTTAAATTTGGTTCTGATAGAAAATAGAAGTAATAATCCTAAAAAATCAGTTAAGTCCTGGGTTTGAGTAGAAACCAGGGCGAGAAAGATAAATAGTTTTGGTCCGTATTTTTCACAGGACCTTAAAACGGAATAGCCTCCCTCATCTTGTGACAGCTAAAAAACTTGCTTAAACCTGTTATCTAATAAATTAAAGCCGGACTTAGCAATCGACTGATTTTTTTAGGATAATGGTTCATAATCACATTTATACACCTTCTTAGGCAGGTTATTTATTTCTATTGATAAAAGGTATAAATTATGTGTAATCTTAAACCATTTAATCCAGTTGCAATTTTATGTCTTCCACTGTCCGTCAAAGCATTTCAAAAACACGCAGGGATTACAATTCCTGGGTAGCCAATGAAACATTAGAAGATTATGCTTTACGGTTTGCACCACGTCGATTTAGAAAATGGTCTGAATTTCAGGTAGCCAATACAGCTTTTGGTTCAACCTCCTTTTTAGTATTAGAAGCCATTGGCGGTTTCTTATCAGTAAATTACGGCTTCACCAATGCATTTTGGGCCATTTGCATTGTCGGGCTGATTATTTTTATTATTAGCTTTCCCATCAGCTATTACGCAGCCCGTTACAATATTGATATTGACCTGTTGACTCGCAGTGCAGGCTTCGGTTATTTCGGCTCCACTATTACTTCTTTAATTTACGCCTTTTTCACCTTTACTTTATTTGCACTTGAAGCCTCAATTATGTCCAAGGCTATCGAATTGTATTTTCAAGTACCTATTGCATTTGCCCATTTTATTAGCGCCATTATTGTTGTGCCATTTGTAACTTTCGGCATTACTACCATTAGCCGAATGCAGCTGTGGACGCAGCCTTTATGGCTAATTTTATTGTTTATCCCCTATTATGCGGTATTCACAAAAGAACCCGAAGCATTACTGACTTTAAAAGCCTATTATGGAATTGCCAGCAGTGGGCAAGATTTTAACTGGCTGCTTTTTGGCAGTGCAGCCACAGTTGCTTTTTCAATGGTTGCTCAAATAGGAGAGCAAGTCGATTTTCTGCGCTTTATGCCAGAAAAGAAAAAAATCAATCATTTTAAATGGTGGGCAGCAACAATTATTGCGGGTCCCGGCTGGATTGTTTTTGGAGTAATTCGACAGCTTGGCGGTGCGTTACTTGCTCACCTTGCCATTCAGCAAGGTATTGCTATAGATCATGCGCATGAACCCACGCAAATGTACTTAATTGCATATACCATGCTGATTGATAACACCGACCTTGCACTGGCTATTACAACCTTATTTGTGATTATATCTCAACTAAAAATTAATGTGACCAATGCTTATGCTGGCTCACTGGCCTGGTCTAATTTTTTTTCCCGTATAACTCATACTCACCCAGGGCGTGTTATCTGGCTTTTTTTTAATGTCTCTATTGCCTTGCTACTGATGGAGTTTGGTGTCTTTGGCGCATTGGAAAAGGTGCTTGGTTTATTCTCCAACATCAGTATTGCATGGATCAGTGCTGTTTCAGCCGACCTTATGATTAATAAACCTTTAGGTTTAAGTCCAAAAATCATTGAATTTAAACGGGCCTATTTGCCCGATTTGAACCCAGTTGGTCTTGTTTCAACCTTTTTTGCATCATTGATTTCCATCTTAGCCTACTTAGGTTTATTTGGTGAATATCCTCAAGCCTTTTCTGCTTTTATTGCTTTAGGGTTAACATTTATTTTAGTCCCCAGCATCGGGTACTTTACCAGTTACCGCCATTATCTGGCTCGTGCACGCCACTATAAACATGATATATCAACTAGACAATGCTGTATTTGCAAAAATCACTTTGAACATGAAGATACAGCCTATTGCCCCGCTTATCAGGATAGCATCTGTTCATTGTGCTGCACATTAGATTCACGCTGTTTAGATAGCTGTAAAAAAGGCGCACGGTTAGAAGATTATTTTAATGATTTCGCAAGCTCTTATCTTCCTTCGTTTATCTCATTAAGCTCAAGAATACGATTCCTACGGTTCGTACTTTTATTTGCTTTTCTAAGCACTTTGACCAGTGTTTTTATAGGGATAATCTATTATCAAGACTTTTTGACAGCACAGAACAGCCCACAGTCATTTAATCTTCTGTTTGATAACTTCGTTAAAGTTTATGCGGCATTATTGATATTTATTGGGCTATGCAGCTGGTGGCTAATATTAATTCATGAAAGTCGCCAATTAGCGCATGAAGAAACCACCAAACAGACCCAATTATTATTGAAAGAAATTGAAGAGCACAAAATTACTGATGAAAAATATCAGCAGGCCATTTTAACAGCGGATAATGCTAACAGTGCCAAAAGCCGGTTTCTCAGTAATATGAGCCATGAAATCCGCACCCCTCTAAATTGCATTGTCGGCTATTCCCATATTTTGCATAATGACCCGTCAATCCCTGATCACAGAAGAGAAGCAGTTGAAATATTAAACCGCAGCAGCGAGCACTTATCATCATTGATTGAAGATATTTTAGACATTGCCGGAATTGAAGAACGTAAATTTGAGCTCCGGTACGCTGCGCTGGATTTGCCAGCACTAATTGAGCATTTAGTCAGCAGTTTTAAATCCCAAGCTGAAGATAAGGGACTTATATTTCGTTGTCATATACTGGATTCCTTGCCCCAAACAGTGCGTGGCGATGAAAAACGCATTCGGCAAGTATTAATAAACCTGTTAAGCAATGCAATTAAATTTACCAATACAGGCGAAATAATTTTTCGTATTGGCTTCCGCAGTGATGTAGCTACATTTCAAGTGATTGACAGTGGCGAGGGTATTTCCGGCCATAATCTTAAAGATATTTTCCAGCCTTTCACACGTTTAAGCAAAGCAACAGGAAATGCTGTTGCCGGGAGCGGTTTGGGGTTAACTATTTGTAAAATCATTACCGAACTGATGGGAGGTGAGATTACAGTCAAAAGTATTGAAAAGAAAGGCTCTACCTTTACTGTACGCTTTTTGCTTGCCAGTTTAAGTAACAAGACCAATATTGTCGCTGAAAAGAATATTGTCGGTTTTCAGGAAAATAGTAAAAACATACTGATTGTTGATGACCAATATGAACACCGCATACTTATTGCAACCATACTCGAACCTTTAGGGTTTTGTGTAAAGCAGGCAGATTCGGGAGAAACCTGTATAGCAATGCTTCCTAATTTTATGCCTGATCTTATTTTAATGGACTTATCAATGGAGGGCATTAACGGCATAGAAACATCTCAATATCTTCGTCAAAAAGGCTATTCAATGCCTATTGTTGTACTAAGCGCCAACGCTTATCCATCAGACCAGAAAGCTGCTTTGGATGCAGGATGTGATGATTTTCTTGCAAAACCATTACAAGTTACTGATCTATTAAATAAACTTGCACTGCAATTATCAATAAACTGGATATATGATGGCAATATAAAAGAGAAGATGCGGCCTGAACAAAATAATGATTTTACCAGGCCTCCCCCCAATATTATTAAGCAATTAATGGCATTCGTACAAATAGGTGACCTATTGGGATTGAAGCATCAATTGAATGATTTGATTATGAATGAGCCCCGGTATAAAAGCTTTACTCAACGTATCAAATCCTTAGCCAATGAATTTCGCATTGCAGAGATTAAAAAACTCTTAAATAAAGCTGATGAATAAAAAAATAAATGAAACCGTTTTAATTGTTGATGATACACCTGACAATTTAGCAGTACTTTCAGATATGCTGTCAGAATATGGCTATCGTGTATTAGTTGCCACTGATGGCCTGTCGGCTCTTGAACAAATTAATCATTTGCAGCCGGATATTATTCTGCTAGATATTATTATGCCGGGCATTGATGGGTTTGAAACCTGTCATAGGCTTAAAGAGAGTCCGCTTACCAAAGATATTCCTATTATTTTCATGACTGGTTTGAGTGAGTTGGATGATTTATTAAAAGGTTTTAAAGAAGGGGCTGTTGACTATATAGTAAAACCTATCCGGCCAGCAGAAGTTATTGCCAGAATAGAGGCTCAATTATCCCAGAAACACAACACCCAGCGCGTTGAACAAACTTTAACCCATACTGGTTTTTCTGCCATAGCTTTCAATAACTCTGGAAGCATCACTTGGCTTTCTGCTTCAGCCGAGAAAATACTTTTAGACTGCTGCCCAATTGATAAAACTTATAAGGCTACAGCTCAAAGCGACCGGTCTTTGCCCCAAGTCTTGCTTGAGCAAATCATACCTATAATTAAAGGTCAGCAAGTTTTGTTGACCGACGTACAATTAGGGAGCGAGTACATGGGTAAAATAGTGCCAGGATCAATAGATGATGAATATATGCTGCTCATTCAGAAAAGTAGCAAAGAGTGGGACTTAGCATCACTAAAAGTTTCTTTTGGCTTAACCGCAAGAGAAGCGGAGATTCTAATGTGGGTTTCACGGGGTAAAACCAATAAAGAGGTTGGGTTGATTTTGGGTACTAGTCCCAGAACAGTTAACAAACACCTCGAACATATTTTTGAAAAACTCGGGGTTCCAACGAGGACAGCAGCCGTTGCAAGAGTTTTAAAAAACTAGTGGTCCTAGGTATTCTGGCGAAATCCCCCCAGGTTGCTTGCCTTACCTGTTTCTTGCTTCAAGTCTAGCAATATCCTTGCTAATAAATAAAGCTGGATCGACAGGCGATTTGTTTAAATACACAATCCAGTGCAAATGGGAGCCTGTGACGCGGCCTGTTGCACCAACTGTCCCCAGCGTATCACCTTGCTTAACAAGCTGGCCGGGTTTCACTTTGATACTGTTCATATGAAGGTATGCACTGAGCAAGCCTTGTCCATGATCTAAGAAAACGGTATTGCCATTAAAATAATAATTGCCCGTATCAATAACTTTGGCAGATGCCGGTGCCAGAATGGGCGTTCCGGAATCGGCAGCAATATCAAGCCCGTTATGAGGGCGTTTAGGAATTTCGTTAAAAAAGCGCTTTAAACCAAATAAACTGCTTAGCCTGCCATCTACGGGAGCTATAAAATCTGCATCTATAGGCTGTTCAGTCCAAACTGATTTTGCCCTGTCCATAGCTTTTTTATCCGTATTGATTTTCTTTAGATCAGCTTCAGTAAAGCCTGTAACCATCCGTTTCTTTTTTATGGTGAGGTACTGAGCAGGGTATTTTTTATCAGCAATGCTAAAGCTGAACTGCTGACTATTATCTGCTGTTTTAACCGTTATTTTATGCCTGCCAATTTTCTCCGATAGAGGGACGCCAACTATGGCAATCCATTGGTTCTTGCTAGCTTTAATGGCAACACGGTTATTACCATAAAATGCTTTTGGCCGCTTTTGGCTCATTTCAGCAACAGGGATTTTAATAATGCCGCCCGGCACGGCCAATTGATCAGGAAGTGCCTTTGCCAAACTAAAGACAGGAAATAGTGCAGGACAGAGAAGAAGTAGAAACGACCGCAGTTTATTCATCTGAAATTTTTGTGATTTGGCTAATAATATGTCCATGAGCAAAGCGAGTTTTAACTTTGTCGCCAATTGATACTTGATCGCTGGAACTTATGATAGAAGAAGATCCGGCCGGGCTAGTAATTGAATACCCTCTTTCTAGCGTTGCCAATGGGCTTATTGCATTCAGCGTTTGGGTAAGCGAGTGCTGTTTGCTTTTAAGGTTCTTAATTTTATTGCGAACGGCAATGTTCAGTCGATTGCCCAGATAATGTAGCTGCTCCTGATAGCGGATTATTCTGTTCACTGGATTATGCTGCTGCAAGACATTTTTCTGATTAGCGATCAAGCCTTTATCATGTTTGATTTTTGTTTGAATTGCACGCAATAGCCTGACTTCCAAATGATCCAGTAATTGGGCGTGCCGCTGATACTGCTGCTGCGGGTGCTGCTGCATCAGCCTTTTGTTTAACCAGTGTAATGATTGCCAATATTGAGATAGCTGGCGCTGAATAATTTGCTGCAATTTAAACTCAATAGCCTGAAAGTTAGAGAGCCATGCCTGCTGGCTAGGTACAGCGGTTTCAGCTGCGGCAGATGGTGTAGGTGCTCTCCGGTCTGCAGCTAAATCGGCAATAGTAAAATCCACTTCGTGACCTATGCCAGTAACAATAGGGATTTCACTTTTTGCGATAGCCCTAGCAACACACTCTTCATTGAATGACCAAAGGTCCTCTAATGAACCTCCGCCTCTAGCCAGCAAAATAACATCAACTTGTGCCTGCTGATTAGCTTTTTCAATGGCATGGACAATTTCAGACTTTGCAGAATCCCCCTGTACAGACGTGGGATAAATAATTACGGGAATAGCCGGAAACCTTCGCTTAAGAACGCTTAAAATATCGTGAATGGCCGCGCCAGTAGGAGAGGTAATAACGCCAATATGATTTGGAAGCGACGGTGGGTCTTGCTTTTTATTCTGGTCAAACAGGCCTTCATTGCTAAGCTTTGATTTGAGAACCTCAAAAGCAAGCTGCAGATCACCTTCGCCTGCCAGCTGTATTTTATCTGCAATTAGCTGATAGTCGCCTCGTGTTTCATACAGGCTGACTTGAGCTGATACAATGACCTGACAGCCATTTTTAGGAATAAAATTTAATCGCCTTAGCTGGGATTTAAACATAGCGCAGCGGATTTGTGCCTTTTTATCTTTCAGAGAAAAATAAATATGCCCTGATGCAGGCTGGCTTAAGTTGGATATTTCACCTTCAACTTGAATGAAAGAATAATGACTGGATAATAAGTTTTTGGTTTCCCTATTGAGTTCGGAAACGCTGTAAACCTTTTTCCCCGCTAATGCTGCATTCAATAAACTCATGGTTTAATTAGATTTCTCTTGTTTTCACGTTCAATCCCTTGCATATAACGCAGGAATGCATTTTCTGTTCTTGGGCTAAGGTTGACAAATTCACAGCCTATTCTTTGGCTTTTTTCTGGGCTGTTTGGGTTAATGGCAAGTCTGTTATGAGGAATAAAGGAAATAATATGTGTTTCAGTACCATTAAGTACCAATTTGCAGTTGCTAAACTCTGCATCCATTGTAATTTCTTTTGCTTGCTCTAAGCTATCACCAATAATTGAAAAACCGGAAATGCTAAGGTCATAGAGTTTAAAGCTAAGGTTTTTTGCATCATCTGACGCTGACGATTGAAAGGTAATGGTACAGTAGCTTTTTTTTGATAGCGGTGAACGCACTCGATAAAACTGGCGACGCTGAACCCAATAGATTTGATCAGGAATTCTTATAGACAAAGCAGGCTGATCAGGTTTGCCAGTTCTTTTAACGTCACGCCCTTCAAATAAAACCTTAATGCCCTTAAAATCAGCTTTACAATCAACTATGCCTAAGTTTAGCAACTCTTTATTCAAGTATTCTTTAGGTCCGCAATCCATAATGACAGTTCGATTCTTTTCATCAATTTCTAAAATGGCGGTTAGAAATGAATGCCTGTCACCAAAACCGGCCGCTATCAGGCATTTTTCTGTCGAAAGCGTTGTTAAATAATTGAGTATCTGTTTTGGATTTTTGATCAGAAAGGTAGAAATATTTTCCATAACAAAAAGAAGGTCACTTTGCTTTTTGTTTGATTTCACGCTCTATATTTTGCATGTAACGCAAAATAGTTGACTCAACCCTTGGCGTAGCATCTATTATTCTACAGCCAATGCGTTCTGTTTTTCCTGGGTTATTTGGATTTAGAGACATTTTGTTGCGAATCTCAAGATCAATGGTCAGCTGTTCTTCATTCTCAAGAACAAGAATGCAGTTATCAAATCTAGCAGACGCAGAAAGTTGAGCAGACAAGTCTGTAGAGTCATTCAGAATGGAAATTCCGCAGGCACTTAAATCATTAAGTTTAAAGTCAACAGATGTTTCTTCTTCTGTTTCGGTATCTTTAAAAGAAAGGGTGCAAAAGCTATTTTTTGATAAAGGTGATTTTATTCTGTAAAACTGCCTTTTTTGCATCCAGTAAATTGAGCCGGGAATGGGAAGTGAAAATGCCGGTTGCCCCGGTTTACCCGATTTTTTAACTTTTCTGGCTTCAAACAGAACCTTTATACCTTTATATTTTGTCGTGCATTTAATAACGGCACTATCAATTAACTTTTTATTTAGATATTCTTTTGGGCCACAATCAACCGTAATGGTCTGTTTTTTCTCATCAATGTCTATAATAGCGGTTAAAAAAGTATCTTTATCCTCAATTCCGAAGTGAGCAGAAATCAAACATCTTTCTGCAGATAACATTTTTAAGTAAGTAAGAACCTGCTTAGGGTTTCTTACCAGGTATTTTGCAATGTCAGTCATAGAAAAGCATTTGTTAATTATTGATACTAAGGGATGTATTGTAGAATAAGTAGCTTTTTATTGCATCTTAAGAATAGGGGGGAGCTAAATGGGTTGGCTGTTTTTGCTGTTAGCAGGTCTATCAGAAATAATTTTTGCACTGAGCCTAAAATACAATATGGGATTTACAAAGCTGTATCCAAGCATAGTGACGATGATATCTGGCGGAACCAGCTTTTATCTGTTAATGCTTGCCATTAAAACCTTACCCTTAGGTACTGCATATGCAATATGGACAGGCATGGGAGCAGTTGGCGTGGCAGTTCTAAGCATCTTTCTTTTTAAAGAATCGGTGGAATGGGTCAGGCTTGTATCGATTAGTCTGATAGTTATAGGAATTGTTGGGTTAAAGTTAACACATGTTGAGTAGGCCAGAATGCTGCATTTAATATTTCAATCTTCTTTTGATAGTGCCTTGCTGCAGCGGATTGAAGCGGGAGATGATGTTATTTTTCTTGAAAATGCAATTTTTCGAGTGGTAAAGCAAGGGTTTTTAGCCACAAAATTGCAGGCACTGCTTAAAAACCGAGTCTATTTGCATGTTTTACATGTTGAGCTTGAAACCAGGGGAGTTACAGCAGAAGAACTGGTTTCGGGCATTAAAATAATTGATTATCCTGACCTGGTTAAGTTAACTGAAAAAAACCGAGTTATTAAAACGTGGAATTAATTGTAGAAAACAAAAGCTTAAAAACAACGGCAGACGGTTTTTTAGTTGATCTAAATGACTGGAATAAACCGATTGCTATTGAAATAGCCAGGTTAAATAATGTTCAGTTAACAGCACAGCATTGGGAGATAGTTTTTTTTATACGAAGCTATTATCAGCAATATAGACATTTGCCAAATGCACGCGTGTTTACCAAAGCCATCCAGAAAGAATTTGGAACAGAAAAGGGAAACAGTCGCTATTTGCACAAATTATTTCCTATGGGGCCCTTAAAATACGCCTGTAAAATTGCCGGAATTCCAAAACCTCCGACTTGTTTGTAAATACGGGGGGGGCACAAGGTAAATGGCTATACATAAATAAAGAGGGCGGATTTTAATACTGCTTACTTAGTGTCTGAACGGAAAAAAACCATATCCAAACAATAAGTTACATCATTTGTTCTAATTCTAATTGAAGAAGTGATAAAGCCAGCCAAATCTCTTGCTTAAAGACTATCTTGTTGAAATATAAGGTATAATGCAGAATGGTTTCCTCAAACAACTTATTCAACTTCAAAATCATCACATGCGCCACGGCATCAATCCACAGCTCCAGATCGGTGAAACCCTCATCGAAGACATTCAGTTCGACACTCACTCACGAGATGATATTCCTCAAGTCCTCCGAGGATTACAGCAGATTTACAAGGATACAAAAACAAGGGATGCCATTTTCGAACAAATAGCCACTGTTGTTATTGCAAAGACTGACTCTGAGACTGGTCGCCCCGGGATGAGCTTATGGTGTGTATTCGTACTGGGTGTACTCCGACTGGCATTGAATAGCGATTATGACCGAATAATGGAGCTAGCCAATGAACATCGCACACTGCGTCAAATGCTGGGGCATGGCATTTTTGATGAAGATAAGCGCTATGGACTGCAAACTATTAAAGATAATGCGACTAAACTGACAGATGAAGTTCTGGCTAGCATCAACCATGAAATAGTCAAACACGGACACACCGGATGCTCGGACAAGAAAATCAAGCCCTCCTCGGTCGTTGCGATTCCTTTGTAGTAGAAACCGACGTGGACTTTCCGACCGATATCAAGCTGCTGATTGATGCCATGCGAAAACTAATGGCTGCCTGTGGTAAAGGGGACAAATCACTAAATGAAATCAAAGGGTGGAGGCAATGGAAACATCTCTACGACGGCCTGCGTAATTAGGCTCACAAGGCCAGCAAACTAAAGAAATCAAATTCCAGCAAACCCGAGCAAGTAGAAAAACGCGAAGCACTCATCAAACAAACCTACCAAATACTGCTTGACCGCAGTCAGGTATTACTGGACAGAGTAGAGCAGACCCATAAAAAATTACAGACTTGTTTATCACCCACAGCTATCGGACTGACTAAAACTATCGAATATTACCTGCCCCATGCGACACGTCAACTTGATCAGATCAATCGCCGTGTTATTCTGGATGAAACCATTCCACACGAAGAAAAAGTGTTTTCGATATTTGAAGAACATACCGAATGGATTAATAAAGGAAAAGCCGGTGTCCCCGTCGAGCTAGGTTTAAGAGTTTGCGTCCTGGAAGATCAGATGGGGTTCATTCTGCATCATAAAGTGATGGAAAAACAAACGGATGATAAAGTTGCCGTAGCCATGATTGAAGAAACACAGCTTAACTATCCGCAACTGAACGGCTGTAGCTTTGACAAAGGTTTTTATAGCAAAAGCAATCAGGAACAATTGCAGGGATTACTGGATGAAGTGACACTGCCTAAAAAAGGAAAGTGGTCGAAGGCCGACAGAGAACGAGAAAGTACGGAAGCCTTCGTAACCGCTCGTAAACAGCATCCTGCCATAGAATCGGCTATCAACGCACTGGAAGTTCATGGACTGGATCGCTGTCCAGACCATGGTATTGAAGGTTTTAAGCGATATGTTGCCTGGTCTATAGTGGGCCGTAACCTGATTAAAATTGGCGCAATCGTACAACAAAAGGAGCGGGAGCAATTAGAAAGGGAACGACAGCGAGAATATCGCAAGGCCGCTTAACCAAGGATCAGCTCAGGGAATCTGCAAAAGGCTCGAAGGATTCGTTTGCCTGAAATATGGTGATTGTGTATTATTTATACAAAAACATTAAATAAATTAATGTTTTATGGCGATTATCCTTTTTTTTGATAAATTCGCGCATTGAAAACAGGCTGGCAGATTTTTTTGAATGGAATTTGTTGGTTTTCGTTCAGGCACTAGTTTAATGAGCTTGCAGGTTGCCTTCATATGAGAGTAGGAGGTAGTGAGGTTGCACTTTAATTACGGGCGTAGTCGATCTTTTGTCCGAGTTAACGACTTCGTCCAATTATAAATTTAGGCAGTCCGAGGTGCTAGGCATTGCAAAAGATTATAAGTGTGAACCTCGGGAAGGTAGAAATGAAAAAATAAGCGACCCTAAGCTGATGATTTCATCGGGAAGCAGTCAGATCTACCAGGTAGGCAAGAGAAAATTTGCCCGGGTAGAAATCAGGCCTTGACGGAATCGGCAGATGCTGTAGAATGCGCTGTTCTTTCGGTGCCGATGGGGCTGAAGGGGCGCAGGAAGCGGTCATTGCATCTTTTCGGCGGGGACTTTGAGTCGCCGGGC
>Ga0256840_1000539_pt1 | contig 38545 bp, 37 predicted proteins | sample 355202metaG_FD_185969 | JGI IMG/M metagenome (GOLD analysis project Ga0256840, IMG submission 185969) | Hydrothermal vent microbial communities from Mid Atlantic Ridge, Atlantic Ocean - 355-202 | ecosystem: Environmental > Aquatic > Marine > Hydrothermal vents | place: Atlantic Ocean: Mid...
CTCTGACAATTGGGACACTTTTTTTAACTTCTTTACAGCCATTTGTAGATAAGCCCTCTTTTATGCCTACTATACCGTACTTTGATTAGGTTTTCAGCCTCACGTTTTTTGCATTACATCTAAATTTGGATAGTCAGTATGTTCCCAAATCCACTTTTTTTCTTTCATTTATGTACCTTTTGATAAGAATAACCTCTTAATCATATCATAAAATGATAAGAATATTAATCTTATCGTATCATTGTGAAATTAAATAATATTTAAGACTTCATTAAAATTTCCCATAACTCATTAAAAGTTTTTTGTTCTTTTGCATGACAGGTTAAGCTATAAAAAAGTAATGAAATTAAAAATATGTTTTTTTTAAATTTTACAGTATAATGCTCTCTAATGCAAGCATTTAGGATAGTATATGGATAAGAGTTTATTTATTTTTGTAGCTGTAGGTGTTGGTTTTCTTTATTTTATTACCGGTTTTATTGCTGATATACAAAAAGAAGATGATAGATATGGCAATTCTGAATATAGTTCAAAACATAAGTACGACAAATATATAAGTCTTGATGCAATAGGACAAAAAATATTGGTTGTTACAGGTGAAGATGAGAATACACAAATTGCTGCGTGGCAGAAGAGTGAACTCAAAAAAGAGTTTTTTGATATCTTTCCTGATTATGGAGATATGAGAAAATTTGTAAAAAATAGAACTAAAGGAAAACTTTTACAAAAAAAGCTCTTAAATAAAATTGATGAGGTTGAAGGTAAATTTTTCTCTGGTACGCTTAGTGTAGAAGAAGCTAAGCGTGCACTTGATTCACTGAAATAGTTTATCTACAAGGATCAGCCATTACATTTTTATTGGCATAAAGATAAACTTCAACTCGTCTGTTAAGCGCCCTACTCTCTTTTGAAGTATTTGGTGCGATTGCTTTGTCGTATGCACATCCTTTAGTGTAAGGTTTGCCATTTATAGATAGTATATTTGCAACTGTATGCGCTCTTTCTTCAGAGAGTTTTTTGTTGTACTCAAAACTACCTTGATTATCTGTAAATCCTGCAACCCCTACTACAGTTTGGGGATAATTTTCTAGAAGAGTAGCTACTTTGTTTACTTTAGCTCTTGCGGTTGGTTGTAATTCTGAAGAAGCAGTTGCAAACATCATGCGATCTCTAAACATTATTTTGACAAAATTAGGATGCTTAGAGACAATAATATTTTTATTTGGGTCAAGTGATGCAAGAGGATCATTATTTACGCCTGTTCCTAATGCATTGGCAACCTCATTAGCTTGTTGATCTAAGCTATACCCTATTGCAGTTCCAGCCGCAGCTCCCAGAAGACCACCAATAAGTGCTCTTTTACCTTTGTCTCTGCCTTTAGTATTGTAGCCTATAATAGCTCCAGCTAAGGCTCCTGTTGCTGCACCAGTTTTAGTACGGTCATAACTTCCATCAGTTACCAGACCAGGTTGGTTATAACAACCTCCAAGCATAAAAATAGCTAACGTTGAGATGACTATTGGTTTCATATATTTCATTATATTTCCTTTTATATTTTATTATTGCCAACCACTATTATCGGTTGTTTCTTGACGTTGATTATCAATGACATTTCCAATTCCTGCACCTGCTACAGCACCTAAAGCACCACCTATGGCAGCACGTTTACCTTTGTTGTGACCTTTAGTATTGTGTCCTATTGCTGCACCGACTATTGCTCCTGTAGCAGCCCCAGTTTGTGTTGCTCTATAAGGACTTGTTGTGGTGCAACCATATAGTGATAAGGTAAACATTATAGCTATAAATCTAAATAAATATGCTTGTTTTTTCATAGGTTATTCCTTTTTCTTTTAATTATTATAGTATCTTAATGTGTATAAAAAGTGAATCATTCTTTTTTAGATACTATTTTTTCATGCCATTGAAAAAGTGTTTTTTCAAATCCTATTTGTTGTGTTTGGTAAAAACGTAATGGTGAAGAAAGATATTTTTGTTTTACCCAACCTCCATAATCATGGGGATATTTGTAGTCTGTATTATCTGTTTTAAGATGCTTTGGAATTGGAATATTCTCGCCAACTTTTATTGTTTTAATGGCATGATTTATAGCTAAATACGCACTATTTGATTTTGGTGAAGATGCGAGATAGATGACAAGTTGTGAAAGTGATATACGTGCTTCAGGGTATCCTATATGCTTGACTATATTTAATGTAGAAGAAGCTAGGTTTAATGCTGGTGGATTTGCATTTCCTATGTCCTCTGAGGCTAAAATAGCAAGACGTCTTGCTATAAATTCTGCTGGCTCACCTCCATCTATTAGTTTTGCAAGGTAGTATATGCTTGCATCGATGTCAGAACCTCGTATACTTTTTATCATAGCTGAAGTGAGTTCATAGTGACTTTCACTCTCTGAACTACCTGCTTGTATAGCATGAGGGCGTATTTGTTTTAATATTTCTACTGTGATGGATGATGCTATAGCATCTGCGGATTCTAAAAGATTAAGCATTGCTCGGACATCGCCTCCACTAGAAAAGACTAGATATTCTAATGCTTTTTCAGTAAGAATTATTTTTTCAAATTTAATAATGTTAAGTAAATATTCTATAGCACAAGCATTATCTATGCTTTTTAATGTTAATATATATGAACGTGAACGCATGGCAGCTGTCAATGAATAATAAGGATTTTCCGTGGAAGCACCTAGAATAAGTGCAGCATTCGTCTCCATAAAAGGTAAAAGTACTTCTTGTTGATTTTTACTCAGCCTGTGTACCTCATCTATGAATATAAGAGGTTTCTGCAAAGCATTAGTATATTCTTTAAAGATTTTACGCAAATCATCTATTTTTAGCGTGGTTGCATTCATCTCATAAAAAGGTCGTTCAAGTAGAGTAGCTATGACTCTTGCTAGACTTGTTTTCCCTGAACCAGGGGGTCCTGTGAAAAAAGTGTGGGATAGGGCATCAGCTTCAATAAGTTTACGTAATACACCTTCTTTACCCAATAAATGATCTTGTCCGATGATATCATCAAGTGTTTTGGGACGGTATTTGAGTGCTAGGTTTGACATCTGTTAGTCTTTGTGTGTTGTCTTTTTTTATTTGTTGTGTAAATTTTCTGCTTGTTGTTTTTTAGTATTTATGTTATTTTTTACGGATGCAACTTTATTTGTTCTATAGCGTTTGATAAACTTGTGCACATCATCATACTCTCTACGGGTAAAATAACGTGTTTTGTTTTCTGGAAGGTTGTTAAGCTCTATGCCACCAAAAGCAATACGCTTTAGATCAAGTACCTTTGCCTCAAAATGTGCAAAAAAACGTCTGAGTTCTCTATTTTTTCCCTCTGTGATGGTGACACGTAGCTTTGTAAAGTTTTTACCTTCACTCCTTACTTCAAAGTGAGCAAAAGGAGCAAATTCCATGCTGTAAATTTTAGATTTTTCATGTGCACCAGCTCGGGCATCATCTAAAACCAAACCATCTTTCATGGCGTTTATCATATCTGATGTAATAGGTTTATCTATCTTGAGGTTGTATGTTCTGTCTAAGCCACTCTCCATAAGTGCCGTAGATAGCTCTATATTGTCTGTTAGGAGCAAAAGTCCTTCTGATGCATAGTCTAGTCTACCTACAGGCACAAAGTGCCTAAATTTACCCGGTAGTTTATGATAAATCGTGGTACGACCTCTGTCATCCTTTTTTGTGACAAGCACACCTTTAGGTTTGTTGTAAACAATGACTGTCAACTCATTGGTCACTTTAATGGCCTTACCTTTGACATAGATATGATCTTCTTCTTGGACATCATAGCCAAAGTCTTTAAGTGCTTTTTTGTCTAAGGTTACTTCTCCTGCCTCTATAAGTCTATCTGCTTCTCGTCTTGAGTATTTTGTATTGTGTGATATATATTTATTTAGTCTCATAACATCTCTTTTATTTACTTCGTATACCGGCATTAATTAAATCATGAATATGAAGAATACCTATAATAATACCAGATTCATTTGTAATTGGTAGCACCTGTATTCTGTCATTTTCTATAATTTCTAGTGCATCAGAGGCAAGGAGTTCAGTATTGGTATAGATTTTTGGGTTTTTGCTTGCATAGTCAATAGCAAAATGATCTAAAGAAAAGTCTTTTTGGAGTAGGGCTCGTCTAAGGTCACCATCACTAAGAATAGCAACTAATTTTTTAGTCTCATCAATTATAAGCACATTTCCTACTTTACCTTCGCTCATAGTAATGATAGCCTTTTTGAGTGTGGTAGCTGTGTCGATGATAGGTAAGTTATCGGTTCTCATTAAATCTTTTATTTTGATAAAAAGTTTTTTTCCTAGAGTCCCGCCTGGATGAAAGGAAGCAAAGTCTTGTTCTTTGAAACCGCGATGCTCCATTAGTGCAACAGCCAATGCGTCACCAAGAGCCATAGTGAGTGTTGTAGATGTAGTGGGTGCAATGCCAAGAGGACATGCTTCTCTCTGTACAGATATATCTAAAAAAACATCAGCATATTTTCCTAAAGAGGAGAGTGGGTTAGAACTAAGACCAATAAGTGGGATGTCAAAACGTTTAATATGAGGAAGTATTTTAGTAAGTTCTTCACTCTCTCCACTTGAGCTAATGGCGAGTAGGGTATCACCTTTTGATATCATACCTAAATCACCATGTAGTGCCTCAGTAGGGTGTAAAAAGAAAGAAGAGGTTCCTGTACTAGCAAAGGTTGCAGCCATTTTTGCACCCACTAGTCCAGACTTCCCAACACCTGTAATAATAAGTTTACCTGTGGTCTGAAGAATAGTTTCTGTAGCATCCAAAAAACTTTTGTCTAAACGTTCAGCAGCCTGATAAAGGGCATCTGCTTCAATATGTAAGGTCTTTTTGGCAGTTTGTATAAGGTTCATTGGTGATACACTTTATGATTTGATAATGTGATTATAGCATAAGTGTGGTTGTTAAAGGAGTACAGGGATACTCCTTGTTTTGGGTTTAGATTGGTTTACTTGACTGAACTTCTCCAGCATCAACTCTCTTAGAGAATTCTGTTTCTTCACCAGAAGAGAGTAATTTTGCTTGTTCAACCCAGTTTTCTCTATCTACTCTACCGGGGAAACCTAAAGTACTATCTGCCCAGGCAATGTCCTCTGCGGTCCATGCAGCGATTTGATCAAAATGATAGATGCCAATGTCGTTGAGTGACTCTTCTATTTTCATACCAATACCTTTGATACGGGTTAAATTGTCTTTTTCTCCATTACGGGGTGCTGTAAGAATTTGAAAACTTTGATTCTCTTTTTTTACACTTTCTTCTGCAAGCGAGACAGGAGCTACAGAAGCTGAAGGGACAGTGTTTGTTGTATGATATGTGTCATCATCATGTGGTTCTTCCTTTGCCTGACTACAATCATCACTTGCACAAGTCATTTTACCAAATAGGTAACCGATTATAAATCCTAATAGGGCAGCCAATAGTAAACATATTATCATTTGTGATGCAATTTCTAACATAATTATTCTCCTTGAATGTTAATTTCAACACGACGATTTTTTTGTTTGTTTTCGTCGCTTATATTTGGTACCAATGGTTTTGATTCACCATATCCTATAGCTGTTAAACGTTTGGCATCGATACCTTTTTCAATTAGTCTAGTTCTAACAGTATCAACTCTTTTTTGTGAAAGTTTTTGGTTAAATATGGCAGACCCATCTGAATCAGTATGTCCAGCAATTTCTACTTTAATTTTTGAATATTCTGAAAGGATATTTGCCAACTTATCTACAGTCATTTTACCTTTTTGTGTTAGTGAACCACTAGCGACTTTAAATTCAATATTTTCAATTTGAAGAAGTTTCGTAATTTTTTCTTTTACTTCTTTTTTTGCAACTTGTATTTGTGAGAGTTTCTTTTCTTTTTCTAGTTTGGCTTTCTCTTCCGTGAACCTTCTTGCTTCAGCTGCTAATTTGACTTCTTGTGCTTTACGTACAGCTTCAGCGGCTGCTCTTTCAATAGCCGCTTGATCAACTATTGTGTTGTTAACGATGTTTAATGCATTGGATGAGAGTATTTTATTCATAGCCTCTAATGCTTCTTTTGTCTCAACCATGCCTGAGATACTTAATACTTCATCTCTATATTCAATTTTACCATTTTTATATTTTTCTATAAATACAGGAAGAATACTCTCAGTAAAGGCAACGACTCCATTATCTATAAGGTTTCCTGCTTGGTTTATCTGTGTAGTTGTTGACACTGGTAATTTAGTACGGAGTATTTCTCCTTGGGCGTGTGTCTTAAAAGTACCAGAAAGCTCTATCTTTTCAAGTGTTTTGGTAATAGAAAAGTTGATAGGCTTTTCTTTAATCACATTTGTATGATTTTGAGTAGATAGTGTTGAACTATTAAGCAGGGCTTGCATTTCTCTCTTTGCTTCATAGTTTACTACATCACCATAGACACTTAGGGTATTGTTACTGTAAATAATTTTACCATTTTTATAGTTCTTAATAAAGTGAGGTAATATTTTACTGGTAAGGATTATTGCTTCTTCTCCAAGGAGTGTTGTATCAATGGATATATCATTAATGGTTAGATGACTTGAATTGGCTACATATATATCGGAAAATGAAGTTTGCTGCTGAGTATTTGAAAAACTACCATTTAAGATGTAGCTACTTTCTTTTTGTATAATGCTGTAGTCCATATAATTTTTCACTGTTTTAGCAGGGGGAGTTGTAATAATTTGTGTATCTATTTTTGAAGTAACGTGAATACTGTTCTTTTTGCTCCATACACAAAATATGATGAGCAACAACAATAAAAGAAGCCAAGACCAAATCTTTTTCATAGTGTTTCCTTTTTTCCAATATTTATTGAAATATAAAGTTATTGTAGCATGCTTGATATAATTCTTTATAAATATTATACATATTTTTAGAAGAAAAATGCTTAGAGAACTTGGAAGGATTCAAATTGATTTCCTACCCCAATAAGGGCAGGGGGGGAAGAATAATTAAATTATAAAGATGGTAGGGATAATAAGTGGGTATCTTTTTTTAGTACGAATAACATGCTTTCTTATACTGTTTCTTATGTCATTCTCTATGTCTTTATGGTCTTTAAGTGCTTCAGGTTTCATGTTTAAAAGCATAGTCTCAAGCATCATCTGTATTTCTTTTTGGAATTTTTTGTCATCCTTGTCAGGTACAAGACCATGCGTTGTCACTACAACTTTACCTACAATTTTTTGATCACTTTGAGAAATCTGTGCTACTACATTCACGATGCCATCTTCGGCAAGTTTCTGTCTGTCAAGTACCACATCATTTTCGATAGTCATATTGTTTTGGTTGTCAATATAGGTTTTACCAGACTTGATAGTTTTGACCTTTTTAAGATATTTAGTTGACAGTTCTATTTGATCACCATCACCCATAAGTAGTATATTCCTTTCATCTACACCACACTCTACAGCAGTTTTTGCATGTTTTGCGAGGTGATTATATTCACCATGAACTGGTAAGAAAAATTTAGGTTGAATAAGACGCAAGATAAGTCTTTGCTCCTCTTGTGCGGCATGGCCCGATACATGTATGTCCGAAAACTCTTTGTAGCGAACGGTACATCCTGCTTTCATCAGTTTATTCAAGAGGCTTGATACGGAGGCTTCATTCCCGGGAATAGCGGAGGCGGAAATAATCACCGTATCACTTGGCTTGAGTTTAATGTGTCTGTGCTCGTCGGTCGCCATACGGTTGAGTGCTGCCATGGTTTCTCCTTGTGAACCTGTGGTTACGATGAGTACTTCACGGTCCGCATACTTGGGCACTTCATGCACCTCTATAAAGTGTTTATCCTCTATATCTACGAAACCCAAAGCACGATTTGTTTCAATATTTCGCTCCATAGAACGTCCAATAACACAAATTTTTCTTCCGTACTTAACGCCTCTTTCCATGGCTTGTACAATTCGGTGTACGTTAGAAGAGAAAGTAGACATAAGTATTCTTCCCTTAGCAAGTTCAAAGAGGGTATCAAAGGTCTTACCTACTACTTTCTCAGACTTTGTAGCTCCTGGGTTGTGTGAGTTTGTGGAGTCAGAGAAAAGACAAAGTACACCTTTTTCGCCATAGTGTGCAAAACGACGTAAATCCATTGTATAATTATCTACAGGAGTATGGTCTACTTTAAAGTCAGCAGTATGGATAATGATACCAGCAGGGGTCTCAATAGCTAAAGAACAGGCATCAATGATAGAGTGGGTGTTATGCATCCATTCAATTTTCATATCACCTATTTGGTGCTGTTTTCTCATGGTTACATAGTTAAAGTGTTTTGTATACTGAGAAAGTCCATGTTCATTAAATTTATTTTCTATCATAGCAAGTGCCAGTGGGGTGGCATAGATAGGGAACTGTAACTCTTTAAACAAGTAAGGCATTGCACCAATATGGTCTTCATGGCCATGTGTAATAATACAAAAGACTTTTTTACCACTTTCTTTAAGTACGTGCAAGTAAGAGAAGTCTGGTACTAAAATGTCTACACCATGCATAGTCTCATCAGGGAAAGACATGCCTACATCTATGATGATAGCAGTTGTTTCTGTCTCAAGGACTGCCATATTTCCACCGATTTCACCTAGCCCTCCTAGTGGAGTAAAACGGATTTTATCTGTTACAGACATATCCGCATTTCTCCATGGATGCATTGTTGCCTCTTTAATGCTGTCATTTAGTTCGAGGTATTTCCTCATTTCTTCATTTACTGTAGTGATGTTTCTACGTTTTCCTCTACCTTTATTTCCTCCACCATGACGGTTGTTGTTTGGTTTTCCAGCAGGTTTATTGCTTTTGGTATGGTTTGGTTTATTGTTGTTTCTATTTTGATTGTTATTGTTATTTCTGTTTTTATTTTGGTTAGGGTTCGGTTTTCTATTCCCATTTGGTGCAGGTCTGTCTTGCACGTTACCATCTACCTCTTGTTTAGGTATGGTTACTCTATTCCCGTTCGGGTTAGGTTTTCTGTTGGGGTTAGGGCGATTAGTATTGTTGCCTTTTGTGTTTGCTCTTGGAGCATTGTTGTTTTGTCTATGTGGGTTTGGACGTCTTTCTCTTGGGGTACTAGGAGTTCTTGGCTCTTGACTTTGAGAGTTTACGCTTGGATTGTTGTTTTCCATCTAAATTATCCTTTAGTTCATTATATAATTGATGATAAGTTGATGTCTCGGCTTCATGAGGTCGGAGATTAGAGTCTAGCTCTAACTCTGAAAAAAGTTGATTGACCCTATCTTTTGAAAAAGAAACCATAAGATTTTTAGAGAGTTTTTTGCGTGGTTGTTGAAAAGCTATCTTCAAAAACGCTTCAAATTTTTCGTCATCTCTTGACTGGTTTTTTTCTATTAAAAGCACCGCAGAAGTAACGTTTGGAGGTGGAACAAATGCTTCAGGTTCAACCTCGAAACACAATGTCGCTTTTCCTACAGAAGATGCCAAAACAGAAAGCGCTGAAAATGCTTTCTGTTTGACCTCTGCCGCAAATTTAATAGCTACTTCTTTTTGAACCATTACCAGAACACTCTGGCAATGCTTATCTTTAAATGCTTTTAAGATGATATTGGTCGCGATATAATAGGGTAAGTTAGCCACCAGATGATAAGGTTCATCTAATAGACTTACTGACTCCCAACGCTCAAGCACATCTCCGCAACATAATTCAAATGTTCCATTTTTAATGGGCTCTTCAAATTCAGCTGTAAGATGCTCACATAATCTTTTATCAACCTCAAATGCCGTGACATTGCGAACTTTTACAAGTTCTTTGGTTAAATCACCTAAGCCAGGCCCAATTTCTACAACTTTTAGGTTGTCATGGGGCATCGCTTGGACAATTTTTTGTAGATAATAGTCATTTTTTAAAAAGTTCTGACCAAACTTTTTAGATGCAAATTCGGTCAAGTTATCAATAATCATACTATAAATATCCTTATATGCTATACACTCATCCTCTATTTGGGATAATTTTTGTATAATTCTACCATAATTTAAAATGAAAAGAGTGAGCACTAATGGACTATTTTGCAAAAAGAATCATCCCTTGTTTAGATGTAGACAATGGACGTGTAGTCAAGGGCGTGAACTTTGTAGGTTTACGTGATGCAGGAGATCCTGTAGAGGTGGCGTATCGATATAATGATGAAGGTGCAGACGAGATCACTTTTTTGGACATTGGGGCTACCCATGAAGGGAGAGATACCATTGTTGATGTGGTTAAGCATGTAGCCAAAGAGGTCTTTATCCCACTTACAGTGGGTGGTGGTATACGTGAATTGGTAGATATTTATAATCTCTTAAATGTAGGTTGTGATAAGGTGAGCATTAATTCTGCGGCTATTAAAAAACCAGCATTTATAGAAGAAGGTGCAAAACGTTTTGGATCCCAGTGTATTGTTGTGGCAATTGATGCAAAACAAATATCTCTAAATAAATGGAATATTTTCACACATGGTGGTAGAAAAGATACAGGTATAGATGCATTAAAATGGGCTAAGGAAGCATATAATCGAGGAGCAGGTGAGTTACTGGTGACTTCAATGGATGCGGATGGTACTAAAGCAGGGTTTGATAATATACTTAACAAAAAGATATCAGAGCTTGTAAATATCCCGGTGATTGCTTCTGGAGGTGCTGGAACGATGCAGCATATAGAGGAGGCATTTACATTAGGAAATGTAGATGCAGCGTTGGCTGCTTCAATTTTTCACTTTAAAGAGATTGACATTTTAGAATTAAAAGAGTATCTTCGAAAAAAAAATATAGCAGTAAGGATTTAAAATGATTATTTGTGCAGGGAAAAGTGAGCAATTTGATTTTGCAGTACCAGTAGGTATCGGTATGTTAGATGTTGCGATGAATTTAACAAAGTTATGCATGGCTGAGTCACCAAAGTATTTACTTTTTATAGGTACCGCAGGTAGTTATGGAGGAAAGAAGATATTTGATATTATTGAGTCAAAGGCAGCGACAAATATAGAAAATAGTTTTCTTATAGGAGGTTCATACACCCCTATAGATAATTTAGTTTCTGCAACAGATGATGTTTCACGTGAAACACTTGTAAATTCATCGAATTATATTACAAAAAATATGGATATTGGAAAACGCTATTTAGAAAAAGATATACACTTAGAGAATATGGAGTATTTTTCAGTCCTTAAAGTTGCAAAATCTTTTGGAATTCCTGCAGGTGGAGTATTTTGTGTAACAAACTACTGTGATGAAAATGCACATGATGATTTTTTAAAAAACCAAAAAGAAGCGATGGAAAAACTTGTTGCACATATAAATATAAAGAAATAATGGATGTCTAAAAAAATTATACAAGATTTAACTAAAGAGGAGTTAGCACAAAAGATTTCCCCAGCATTTAGGGCAAAACAAATATATCATTGGATGTATCATAAGTATGCAAATTCTTTTGAGGATATGAAAAACCTTCCTAAACAATTGAGAGATGAATTAGAGAGTGAATATACTGTATCTCCCCTAAAACAAGTCATGGTGCAAAACTCAAAAGATGGTAGCCGTAAGTATCTTTATGAACTTCATGATGGACATACGGTTGAAGCAGTACTATTATTGATGAGAGAAAAGGAGTATCATAAAGATGGCTCTGTAAAGCATCAGGAACGTTATACAGTCTGTATTTCTTCTCAAGTAGGGTGCAAGGTAGGGTGTGCCTTTTGTTTGACTGCAAAGGGTGGTTTTATGCGTAATCTGACTGCTGGAGAGATAGTAGAGCAGGTACGTCTTATTAAAAAAGATAATGACATTGCTGCCAACCGTCGTGTAAATCTTGTATACATGGGAATGGGTGAACCTCTTGACAACCTAAAAGAGGTTGTGCAATCAGTCAAAATCTTTTCGGATGAAGAAGGGATGGCTATTGCAACACATAGACAAACGATTTCAACATCTGGACTCTCGTCTAAGATAGTAAAGCTAGGAAAAGAAGAGCTAGGCATAAACTTAGCCATCTCTTTACATGCTGTTGATGATGCACTTCGAGAAACACTTATGCCCATCAATAAGGCTTACAATATTAAATCTATCATAGATGCAGTTAAAGACTTTCCTGTCAATGATAGAAAGAGGGTGATGTTTGAATACCTTGTTATCAGAGATGTCAATGATGACATCTCTGCTGCAAAGAAACTACTCTCACTTCTAGACGGTATAAAGTCTAAAGTAAATTTGATTTATTTTAACCCGTATGGAGGTACAGAGTTTAAGCGTCCAAGCGAGATGGATATGAAAAAATTTCAAGAATACTTGACATCACGTGGGCTTCACTGCACGATACGTGAGTCTAAAGGTTTAGACATTTATGCCGCCTGTGGACAGCTCAGAGAACAAGAGCTTAAGGAGGGAGTTTAGTATGCCTATATTAGATATGTTTATGTTGGGGTTTTTAGTTGTCATCGCAATCATTGGAGTAGTTTGGATAATATTTGAATCACGTTCTGATGATGAAAAGTAAAAAAGTTGTGGAGTGTTTATGTGAAACACCTCACTTACAAAAGAAAAGTCAAACCTTATTAAACACGCGTAAATCTTTCGGATATATCAACTTTTTCATAGGTGTAAAATCCTTCCTGCTCTCAATATAAAATCGACTTCCATAAGTAAATTCAAGACTTTGAGCATGAAGCATCAAACGAGGTGCCCCATGCTGCATGAGTCTCTCTTTATCACTTTGTACCATATCTAAGTAAGCATCAGATGCAGCATAGGTAGCACCATATATTGGGTCACCTAAAATAGGATGTTTCACGTGAAACAAATGGATACGGATTTGATGAAGCCGTCCAGTATGAGGATAACATGCCACGAGGGAAGCATCTAGCACTTCGTCATACTGAAGAGGTACAAAGTCAGTATGAGAAGTTTTTCCTTCTTTACTAATGAAGACTTTATGTTTTGTCTCTTCGTAGCCATCTTTATTAACCAGTATAGGTTCTTTGGAGGTAAAAGGTTCAGTGAGTTTTCCATCTACCCATGCAAGATAACTTTTTTTAATGGTACGTTTCTCAAAGCATCCTTTGATGTGTATCTCTGCTTTTTTATGTTTTGATGCAAGTAAAAGACCAGAGGTTTCCATGTCTATTCTATGCGTTGAGTTTGCATTGTCTCCTGCAACAGTTCTTACTTCATCTAACATAGAGTAAGGTGTTGCCATTGTATTTGGGTGTACTAAAACACCAGAGGGTTTTTCAAAAATCATAAAGTCATTATTCTGAAAAGTAGGACGTGTACCCTTACTCTGAGGTCGAAAAAAAACCATTTCAACATCTCCTGCTATTTTAGCACCTGTATAGGTCATAGACTTACCATTTATAATGAGACGACCCTTTGCAATATGTCTTTGTGCTTGTCCTTGGGAAAAGTTTAAAGTGTGCATTACATAGAGGAAGGCAATGGTTTCCTCTTTAATGTAAAATTTTTCTTTAACGAATGGCATAAATATATTTACCTCTATATAACAGATTTTAGGATAGAATTTTAGCATAAATTATAGATAACTTAGGATGTATAATGGTAGAAAGATACGCAAGAGAAGAGATGACACAACACTGGACACAGCATGCAAGATACGCTGCGTGGCTAGAAGTAGAAAAAGCAGTAGTAAAAGCGTGGGCGAAACTTGGGAAAATCCCTCAAGAGGATGCAGACAAGATAGTCAAAAATGCAACTTTTTCAGTAGAGCGTATAGAAGAGATAGAAGCTATCACGAGACATGACTTGATAGCTTTTAACACGTCTGTGAGCGAAAGTCTTGGAGAAGAGTCAAGATGGTTTCACTATGGTATGACATCTTCAGATGCAGTCGATACAGGTGTAGCACTTCAGATGAAAGCGTCACTTGAAATCATCATAGAAGATACTAAGATGTTGATGGCGTCCATCAAAACTAGAGCAGAAGAACACAAGATGACATTGATGGTAGGGCGAAGCCATGGTATACATGGTGAGCCTATCACTTTTGGTTTGACGTTGGCTGTGTGGTATGACGAAATGTCTAGACACTTAACGAACCTAGAACAGACGATGGAAGTCATAGCCGTAGGTCAAATATCGGGTGCTATGGGTAACTTTGCTCACGCTCCACTAGAGCTTGAAGAGTATGCTATGGAAGAGCTAGGACTCAAACCTGAACCATGTTCAAACCAAGTCGTGCATCGTGACCGTTATGCAAGACTTGCTACAACACTAGCACTTATGGCTTCTTCGGTCGAAAAGTTCGCCGTACAAGTGAGACACTTACAAAGAACAGAAGTGTATGAAGCGGAAGAGTTTTTTGCTAAAGGGCAAAAAGGAAGCTCTGCTATGCCACATAAAAGAAACCCTATTCTTACAGAAAATATTACAGGGCTTGCACGTATTATTAGAACTTGTGTGACGCCTGCTATGGAAAATGTAGCTCTATGGCATGAAAGAGATATCTCACATTCATCTACGGAAAGATTTTGGTTACCCGATGCGTTCATCACTACTGATTTCATGCTTCACCGCATGAACAATGTCATTGCTAACCTTACGGTAATGCCCGAGAACATGATGAAAAACCTTAACCTTACTGGTGGGTTGGTATTTTCCCAAAGAGTGCTTCTTGAGCTTCCTCTGGCAGGTGTGAGCCGTGAAGATGCCTACCGTATAGTACAGCGTAATGCGATGAAAGTTTGGGAAGAGATACAACAAGGTAAATCTAGTACAAACGATAAGGGCGAATCACTTTATCTTCAGTATCTTCTTGCAGATGAGGAGCTGAGAGACTCTCTGTCTGAAGAGCAGATACGTGAGTGTTTTAATTTTGAGTATTATACGAAGAATGTAGATAAAATATTTGATAGGGTTTTCAAATAATCTATAGTACTAAGTAGTGCTAAAATAATTTTTAGCACTTAATGTTAATCTTTTTTCAGGGAAATTTTTCTATTTATGCCCTAACAGACAGCCTTTCAAAACATATCAACTTTTCTTATAAAATAAATGCCTAAAAATGATATATATTTTCAAAAGTACACAAGGTTAATTTGAGTAAAATCGGATTAAATTATAACAGCATAAGACATATAAAAAATGTAAAAATTATGGAGAAATAAATGATTAGAGTAGTAAAGCGAAATGGAAGAGTCGAAACTTTAGACGTTGCAAAAATACAAAAATATACTTCAGAAGCAGTTGAAGGTCTTGTACGTGTAAGTCAAAGTGAACTCGAAGTAGACGCAAAGCTACAGTTCCGTGATATGATTAGTTCAGAAGAGATACAAACGACACTGATAAAAACAGCAGTCGATAAGATAGATATAGACAGACCTGACTGGACATTTGTAGCTGCTCGTCTTTTCATTTATGATCTTTATCATAAGGTTACAGGGTTTACGGGATACAACAACTTTAAAGAGCATTTGGAACGTGGAGAAAAAGAAGGACGTATAGTCTTAGGCTTAAAAGAAAAATATGATCTAGATGATTTGGGAGCATACATCAAACCAGAGCGTGATTTACAGTTTACCTACTTGGGCATTAGAACACTTTATGACAGATATTTGTTAAAAGACAAGAAGGGTGTACCTATAGAACTACCCCAACAACTCTTTATGGGTGTAGCGATGTTCCTAGCTCAAAATGAGTTTGATTGTCAAACATGGGCAAAAAAGTTTTATGATATCTTGTCAAAGTTTGAAGTGATGGCAGCTACACCTACCTTGTCAAATGCACGTACACCTAGACACCAACTTAGTTCTTGTTACATCGGTTCAACTCCTGACAACATCGAAGGTATCTTCGATGCATACAAAGAGATGGCACTACTTTCTAAGTTTGGAGGGGGTATTGGTTGGGACTGGTCATTGGTTCGTGGTATGGGTTCATTCATTGATGGACATAAACATGCAGCAGGGGGTATAGTTCCTTTTCTTAAAATAGCCAATGATGTAGCCATCGCAGTTGACCAACTAGGTACGCGTAAAGGAGCCATAGCTGTTTATGTAGAGCCTTGGCATGTTGACATAAGAGATTTCCTTGACTTAAAGAAAAACTCTGGTGAAGAGCGTCGTCGAGCCCATGACCTTTTCCCTGCTATCTGGTTAAACGACCTTTTTATGGCAAGAGTTGCAGCAGATGAGATGTGGACACTCTTTGACCCGTTTGAGGTGACAGAGTTGACAAGCCTTTATGGTGAAGAGTTTGAGAAGCGTTATGTAGAACTTGAAAACAGTGATGACGAGATAACACGTGAACGTGTGTCAGCGAAGAACCTATGGAAAGAGATGTTACGTTCTTACTTTGAGACGGGTAATCCATTCTTGACATTTAAAGACACAGCCAACAGAGCTAACCCCAACAAGCATGTGGGTGTCATACGCTCTACCAACCTTTGTACGGAAATCTTCCAGAACACAGGGCCTAACACGTACAAGACGCAGTTTACCTTTGAAGATGGGTCTGTAGAAGCCTATGACGAACATGAGATGTTAACTGTTGACAACGGTACAACAAAACCAGCCAAAAAAGTCACAGCACTTGACAGCCTTAACGGAAAACAAATATGGATAGTAGACAAAGAAAAAACAGATGGTGACACGGCTGTATGTAACCTAGCTTCTGTAAACCTTTCTAAAGTACATACAGAAGAGGACTTAGCACGTGTTGTCCCTATAGCCACGCGTATGCTTGACAACGTGATAGACCTAAACTTCTACCCGCTAGCCAAAGTAAAAAAGACAAATGAAAAGTCACGCTCCATAGGACTAGGTGTCATGGGTGAAGCACAGATGCTAGCAGAGCAAGGCATAGAGTGGGGTAGTCATGAGCACTTTACAAAGATAGACGAAGTGATGGAGTCTTTTTCGTATCATATCATCAAAGAATCATCTAACCTAGCACTTGAAAAAGGTGCGTATCCGACCTTTGAAGGTTCAGACTGGTCAAAAGGCATCTTTCCTATAGACAAAGCAAATGCTGAAGCGTGTAAACTAGTTGACCGTGGTGGACTCTTTGGTTACACCCATGACTGGGCAGCACTAAAAGAAAAAGTAAAGACAGATGGTATGCGTAACGGATATTTGATGGCTATTGCTCCTACCTCATCTATATCTATATTGACAGGAACGACACAAGCTATAGAGCCTGTGTACAAACGTAAGTGGTTTGAAGAGAATCTCTCAGGGCTCATTCCTGTGGTTGCGCCTAACCTAAGTGCAGATACATGGCAGTACTATACACCTGCGTATGACTTAGACCAAAACTTGCTTATAAAAGCTGGGGCTATTCGTCAAAAGTGGCTAGACCAAGGTCAATCGCTTAATATCTTTATCACGCTTGACAAGGCTTCAGGTAAATACCTCAATGAGATTTATATGAATGCTTGGAAGTTTGGATTAAAGAGTACGTATTATCTAAGAAGTCAGTCGCCTGAATCTAGTGGGGATATTGAGGATAGAAGTCAGGAATGTGTTGGGTGCCAGTAGTACTTTAACTTGTAACAAAGCTCCAGCTTCGTTATGCTCTATTAGTATTCAAACTATTCAACAATCAAGATACCGATATAAAGTAACACAGCTGGAGCTGTGTTACTAGAGAACTTCGTGCAAATATGTGCTTCGATGGCAGTCGCCCCCCTACGAAAATGTATCAAATACCCTTAAAACCCAAAATAACCCAATTTAAACCCTTTTTCGACCTTGGATATGGAAAATAAAATAAAAATGCTTATTTTGGCTAGTAAATTTGGAAGATTTGTAGGGTGTTGTGCCCTTACAACACCAAGAGTTCAAAGCTACGAAAAACTTTGTTTATGTATTTGTATTTTTGGTGTTGTCATGGGACAAACACCCTACGGAATTTTATTCCCCCGTATACAATTGTCTAGGACGAGCAATCTTCGACGTCTCATCTTTTTTAAATTCTATCCATTGTGTTATCCACCCAACGGTTCGCCCTATGACGAAAATAGGTGTAAACATGGTTTTTGGTATTTTGAGTGCTGTTAAGATGATGCCTGTATAAAAATCTATATTTGGGTAAAGGTTACGTGAAACAAAATAGTCGTCACTCAGAGCAATCTCTTCTATCTTCCTTGCGATTTTCATGAGTTCTGTGTCGAGTTCAAGTTCTTCTCTTAGTTCATCTTGTAGTTTTTTGAGTATTTTGGCTCTAGGGTCAAAGTTTTTGTACACCCTATGTCCAAACCCCATAAGTCTAAAGTTATCGTCTGGGTCTTTGGCCTTTTCTATGAAGGCTTCTACTTTGTCTACTGAGCTGATGTATTCTAGCTGTGCGATGACAGACTCATTCGCTCCACCATGTGCACGACCCCAAATTGCAGCGATGCCTTAGCTTATGGCTACATAGGGGTGAGCACCTGTGGAAGCAACGCTACGTACTACTGTGGTAGAGGCATTTTGCTCGTGATCCGCATGCAGGGTGAAGATGGTATCAAGTGCACGTACTTCTACGTCTTTTATTTGCTCATGTCCATTGACCCCTAGGTGCATTTTCCTGCCAGGATACGCACGCATCATGGTAAGAAAGTTTTTGGTAAAACTCAAGTCAATATCTGGCTCGATAAAAGGAATACCCAAAGAGTGTCGATACGCAAAAGCTGCGATGGTAGGAATCTTGGAAATGATTCGGTGAGCCATCTCTAAGTACTCATCTTCATTTTCCATATCTAGATGTTCATCATAAAACGAAGCCAATGCCGTGACTGCAGCAGAGAGTGTTGCCATAGGATGAGCATTGTCAGGGAATGCATCAAAGAGTTTTTGAAGTCCTCTATGCAAGTAAGCACGGTGGCGTATCTCAAGGTCAAAACTTTGTAGTTCTTCTTTGTTTGGGAGACGACTGTTGAGTAGAAGAAAGCAAGTCTCTAAGTAGTTGTGATTATTTGCCATCTTTTCTATGGGTATACCACGGTAACGTAGCTCCCCCTTTTTACCATTTATGAAAGTAATGGTAGATTCACATGATGCAGTGGCAGTAAAGCCTGGGTCATACGTGAACATGCCAGAGTCTGTAAAAAAACTACGTATGTCGAGTACGGAAGGACCTCTTGTACTTTTTAAGATGTCATATTCGTAGCTGTCTCCTGTTTGGTTGTTGGTTAAGGTAACAGTATTTTTTATCATGATAAAGCTCCTTTTGGTTTAGTATAGTTTACTTTTGTTGAATATGTGTGTAACCAAGCTTTTTTGAGCTATTGGTTATAGTATTTCAAAAATTAAAAGGTTGGTTATGAATTTTGATAATGTAAGTGTGGAAATAGAGGTAAAGCTTCCAAATGATGACGAATGGAAGCCTATTAAAAAAGATGAGTCTTTTACTATACCCGCTAATAGTAAATTTCAAGTAAATGTACAGTAAATAACAGATTATTGTTGTTCTTATAGTTAAGTTATTGTATTATGTTGAGAACAACATTGGGAGAACAGTGGTATGAAATTTAAAATAATTATAGTAAATATATGGGTTTTTTTTGTAATGGAATCATCACTTCATGCCGCTGACACATCTTTCTTTTTACAAAAAGATAAACAACTACATATTGCTGGAAGTGCAGTGATTGCATCTGCAGTTACAGCACTTGCCAGAAATAGAGGTTCTTCTAAAGTGGAAGCATTTTTTTATGGAGCTGGGGCAGCCATTGCTGTGGGGTTACTCAAGGAAGGTCTTGATGGGGTTGATGATGAAGGTACAAGAGAATGGGCTGATGTAGGAGCAGATGTTATTGGAGCTACCGCAGGAGCATTTTTCTCCGCACAATTTGAATGGAAATTTTAAACAAGACAATTAACTTCACGATGGATACACAAAAATAGTCTACACTCCCAATATGAAAGTCAAATATGGAGTCTCCCTCCCAATTAACTCCTTGGCTTTCTAGGCAGCTTTTTAGCTCTATACATACACTTTTTATTTTACTTTAAGTGTACTCCTTTTTAATTATTTCTAATCTAAAAAGTTGCCTTTCTCCCTACGAAAATATATAGTTCAATAAGGCAATGAGTGGACTAGATAATTCTCAGCGAAAATGTGTATAATGCTTTTTAATAATAAGGGTAGGAAATGGAACGTAAAAAAATATATAATCCCGATTCGGATGAAAAAACAGCAGATCGTAAGATATTTGGTGGAAATCCTACAGGAATTTTCGAACTAAATGATATAAAATACCAATGGGCATACAACCTTTGGGAAATGATGTTAAATAACTCTTGGTATCCCAAAGAAGTAGATATGACTAAAGATGTGAATGACTACAAACATCTCACTGATGCAGAAAAATCAGCATACGACAAAGTATTGGCACAGCTTATTTTTATGGATTCATTACAGACAAACAATATCATTGATAATCTTAATCCGTTTATCACTTCGCCAGAGATAAACCTTATTTTGGTACGACAAGCATTTGAGGAAGCACTACATTCTCAAAGTTATGCTGTAATGGTGGATAGTATTTCTACAAACTCTAAAGAGATTTATGAACTCTGGAGAAGAGATATGAAACTTAAGACTAAAAATGATGCCATTGCCAAGGTATATGATGAGCTTTCTGCTAATCCAACAGATACAAATATCGTTAAAGCAATGTTTGCAAATCAGATACTTGAGGGCATCTACTTTTACTCTGGCTTTGCGTACCTTTATACATTGGCTCGTTCAGACAAAATGTTAGGTTCAGCACAGATGATACGTTTTATTCAACGTGATGAAGTAACACATTTACTTTTGTTTCAAAATATGATAAATGCAACTAAAAAAGAACGTCCAGAACTCTTTACTCAAGAGCTAGAAGAGGATGTGTATGAAATGTTTAGAGATGCTGTAAAACTAGAGTCTGAGTGGGGTGCATACATTACTCAAGGACAAATACTAGGTCTTACCGATGATATCATTAGGCAGTATATTCAACACCTTGCAGATAAAAGACTAAAAGCAGTAGGTATGCAACCCCTTTATAATGTTGGGCACCCTATAAAATGGGTAGATAATTTTTCTCAGTTTAATGATCAAAAAACGAATTTTTTTGAGGGAAATGTAACAAATTATTCTAAGGGAAGTCTTGATTTAGACGATTTTTAAGATGATGTCTAAAGCAAAAACATTAGAAGTTGTGGCATTACAGCTTTCAACATCCCCACGTTACCAAGAAAACTTGGATCAGCTACTTTCTCATTTATATACACATCAAGATAAGCATCTTATAGTCATTCCAGAAGTCTGTTTAACAGGGTTTGATTATGCACACATGACAACAGCTGCAAAGTTTTCCGCTAAAGCACTAAAAATACTTAAAAAAGAAGTAAATGCACAAATAGTTGTGCTTACACTTATTTTAGAAGAGGGAGATAGTTTTGTAAACCAAGCGGTGGTTATACATAAACATAAAGTGGTGTATAGACAAAATAAAGTAAAACTTTTTAAACTTAGTGATGAAGATTTATATTTTCAAGAGGGTAAAAAAAAGAAAGTTCAGTGTTTTGAGATAGAAGGTGTAAAGTATGCCATACTCATCTGTTTTGAATTACGTTTTAAGGAATTATGGAAACAGATAGAGGGAGCAGATGTAGTGCTTATATCCTCTAGGTGGGGGAAAGTACGAAAAAATCATTTAGAGATTCTTTCTCGTGCATTGGCTGTGATGAATCAGTGCTATATTGTTTTAGCAAACAGTTCTGATATAGATATGGCAAGTTCCTCTTCTATTATTTCTCCTTTTGGAAATTATGTAATGGATGATACCCTTGAGGTCATTGAAGGGATGATAGATTTTAGAGAAATAAAGAAGATGCGTCGTTATATAGTGATGGATTAAAAGCGTCAAAGCCACTTTAATTAGATTTTGGATAAAATTCAGCCAATAAATGGGTATAGAGGACGTTGAAATAGATGATAAAAGCAAGAAACAGACAAAATCTTGTACAAGAAATAGAAAAACATTTTAAGTTAGATACACATGTAAAAGATGCTTTTTTAGCAGTAGATAGAGAAGTGTTTGTGCCCAATGAATTTAAACATCTCTCCTATAAACTAGATGCACTTCCTTTAGCAGCGAGTCAATGGATATCGTCACCTTTGACTGTAGCTAAAATGACACAACATCTTGAGTTAAAAGGTGTAGACTCAGTACTTGAAGTTGGATGTGGCTCTGGATATCAAGCAGCAATCCTTTCTAAAATTTGTCGTCGTGTGTTTACTATAGAACGTATTGACGAACTTTTAAAAGAAGCGAAAAATAGATTTTTATCTCTTGAGATACATAATATATTTACGCGTTTTGATGATGGACAAAGAGGCTGGAAGCAGTATGCACCATTTGAACGTATATTGTTCTCAGCAACTGCAAAAAAGATTCCTGAAATACTATTTGAACAGCTAGCAGAAGGTGGCATACTTATTGCACCTGTTGAAGAGGCGGAAAATTATCATATCATTACAAGATTTTATAAAAAAAATGGACGTATTACCAGTGAGACGATAGAGCAGTGCTTATTTGTTCCCATCTTAGATGGTACACAAAAGTAAACTAGAATAATCTGTCAACCTTTCATTGAACTTATGTTATCATTGATAATATTGTAAAGAGATGAGGGAAAGTGTATGGAAAAATTGATGAAGCCTGTGGAGTATGCACAAGAGTTAGGCATATCACGTCAAGCGGTTTATGCAAAAATAAAACGGGGTATATTAACAGCCAAAAGTGTAGATGGAAAGCTTTACATAGTTGTTAACACAAGTGAAAATAAAGATGTAGAAAAATCTACGCAGGAGAGAAAGTTTCCATCCTCAGGAAAAGAGACTACTGTTAAGCAAAAAGAAAATAAAGACTATGCTGCGTTGTTAGATGCGAAAGATGAAACTATCTCTGTTTTACAAAACACAGTAAAAGACCTTAAAAAATCTAATAAACAAATTTCAAAAACTTTAAAAGGCGAGATAGACTTGCTAAAAGAGGCCTTTCATGAGATGCGTACTCTTTATGTGCATCAGTTAGAACAAAAAAAACCTGTTGAAACAATTGATATTTATACTGAAGAAGAGGACAATAGTAACTGGATAAGTCTTAAAAAGTTTTTAAAAAAAGAAAATATAAAAAAAGAAAAAGAACAAGTTAAAGTAAAAAAACGTTTAAATAAAGCCTATAAAAATGGTGATATTAGACTTATGAAGGTAGAGGGAAAGTTGAAGCTTAATGCCGAAGAAGACTATCAGGATTTGCTGGACTAGTATTTAAAACAATGGCAATAATTTTCTTACGATGTCATCATCTGTAAATATTTTAATATGTCTAATGCCGTAGTTTGAAAAATGTTGTATGAGTTTCTTATCATGTTGTTGAAGATTTAGTAGATATTTTTCTATACTTCGCTTACCTAAATAGGTTCTAACCTGTGTTGTATTTTTAGGACAAGAAAGTGTGACTTCCCCCAGTATATTAAGTGATTCTTCTTCTTTATCTCTAATAATGATAGATATTACTTCATGTTTTTGTGCAAGTAATGATAAATCTACCTCTTCTAAAAAGTCGCCTAGTACAAAAATAAGTGATGGTTTCTGTACGCTTTGAAAGAGGTGCTTTATGGAGGTATCTGTATCTAAAGTAGTATGTAATAGTGGCATTTCAAAAAGAGTCTTTGAAAATTGATGTATTGTATATAGCTGTTTTGTTGGTGGGATAACTATATGCCTATCTTGGGTGTAACAAAAACCTGTAAATATATCTCCTTGGTGTTCACAGGCATAACCTAAAATAGCTGCAATTTCTGTAAGTTTTTTTTGTTTAGCATTTCCTTTTGCAAAATAAAGAGATCCATCCATTAGAGCCACAACAACAACGGAGATTTCTTTGTGAGAGTGTGACTCTTGAATGTATGGAATGCCAAGTTTTGCACTAATCATCCAATTTATCTTTCGAATATTATCCCCTGTTTGATATTCTCGTAGTTCTGAAAAATCACTATTTTCTCCCTTTAAGTTGGAGAGATTATTTCCTGATAACAAGGTGTAAACTTGTTGTCGTGCTCTAAGTTGTAGGCTTTCTAGAGATGTATTCATTAGGGTACAGGCAAAGTTTCAACGATTTTAGAGATGATGTCATCACTTGTTATATCTTTTGCTCTTGCTTCATAAGAGAGAACAATGCGATGTCGTAATACACTATGAATAACTGTTGTTATATCTGAAGGACTGACGAACCCTTTACCTTTCAAGTAGGCTTGTGCACGACTTGCTTTATAGAGGTCAATAGAAGCTCTTGGACTGACCCCAAATAGTATAATATTTGTAAGGTCTTCTAGTCCAAAACGTTGAGGTTCTCTGGTAGCAGAAATGAGTTGCACCATGTAGCGTTCCAATTCTTCATCTATATGAATATTTTCTAATGCTTTTTGTAAATTTTGTAAATCATTTAAAGACAATACTGGCTCAACTTCAGGAAAGCTTTTTCTTGCGGCTTTTCTCATAATGTCTAACTCTTCATCTTCTGTATTATGTTTGACAATTATTTTCATCATAAATCGGTCTAATTGTGCTTCAGGAAGACGGTAAACACCTTCTTGCTCTATGGGGTTCTGTGTTGCCATGACAAGAAAAGGGGAAGCTATTTTAAACGTTTCATCCCCTATGGTTACTTGCATTTCTTGCATGATTTCAAGTAAAGCAGACTGCACTTTAGCAGGGGCACGGTTGATTTCATCTGCTAAAAGAAGATGGGTGAAGATAGGTCCTTTCTTGATACTAAAATTATGCTCTTTGGGGTTATAGACCTGCGCCCCTATAATATCTGAAGGTAATAAATCAGGTGTAAACTGTATACGTTTTGAGTCTAGATTTATGGCACGGCTCAGGGCATTAATAGTGGTTGTTTTTGCAAGCCCTGGAACCCCTTCTACGAGTATATGACCATCACAAAGAAGTCCGATGAGTAGACTATCTATCATATCTTCTTGACCTATGACAGCTTTAGAGAGTTCTTTTTTTAATAGAGCTATTTTTTTATGTATATCATTCATAGTAGGTGTAATGCCTTCTCTTTTACTTTTCTTAAATTAATTTTACCATTTGCATACAAAGAGTCTTCTAACATATGTATACAAGGAGCAAAAATTTTGCTTTCATTTGCCATAAGTATTTGCAGGAGTTCTTTGTCTGTTTTAGCATTTTTTATTTTTTCTTCTAGGGGGTCAATAGCTTTTTGTTGTTTTATTTTTTTTTGCCATTGTAAGGCATAAGCCGTAAGGTATCCACATAAGAATATGAAGAAATAATAAAACAATGTTTTGAACCAGCTCCAATCTTGCGTTAGAAGAGGAGGCGTATCTACTTTATTGAGGAGGGTTGTCTTATTTACTTCTGTAATCTTGAATTCTTTAGAAGGGATACGAAGTATATATGCTTTTTCACTAAGTGGGTTAAACACCCTAATCGAAACTGCAGGCAAAGTGAAATTTTTGTGATGAGAAAGTGCCATAGAATACTTGACGGTACTTTGTGTTCCTTGGGTAGTTGAGAAGGTTTTTACGATGGGCTTTTCTTTAAAGAGGGTAAAGTTTATATCAGGAGGAAGGATATTGGGAAGTAGAGGTAAAAACCCCTTTCCCTCAATTGTGACATGAAATGGCAGTGCCTCATACGCTTTAGCTTGATGCCTTTTTAATGTAGCATCTAAAGTGAAATCACCCACAAGTGCTGTACCTTGTGGCAAAGATTTGACATCTAATGTGAGTGGCGGAAGGGCAATAGCGTAATCTTTTGTAACAAGACCTTTGACATTGTCTCTGTCTCCTGAGAAGCTGTAAGCAACAGAGTCTTCGGAGGTCACTCTTTTTCTAAGTGTAAGTTGAATATTTACATCTTTAGATTTCAGTGGGTAGATGAGGTAGGTGTAACGTATTTGTAAAGCCTTAGCATTACTTTTTTCTTGTATGTCAACCCTTTGGTAGGTATAACTTTCATTTTTAACAAGGTCAAAGTCAAAAAGTAAAACCACATCTAGGTTTGTTTGGTTGACATCTAAGGTAAGCAGCACAGCTTCTTTGACATAAGGGTTCTTTTTGTCAACACTTAAGTGATAAGTAAAATCTTCTGCCTGTAAAATGATTGCAGGTAAATAAACTAAACAGAGCGCAACCCATAGGTTACCAAGGTTGTGTTTCATGTATATATCCTTTATTGATAAGTTCATAAACTTTTGAGCCTAGAGGTTGTTTTTGGGGGCTGTCATTTGAGATGAGTGTGTGATTTTTTTGTTTTGCCTTGGAGCTTTTCCCTGCCCCTGAACTTGAAGTAGAACTTGGTGTGTCTTCTTCTCTTTTCTCTTTCTTTTTATTCTGGTTTTCACTTTTGCTTGTCTGGGCACTTTGTGACTTTGGATGGGCTATGCCAAGTGATGCTAACGCGGCATCTTCTAAAAACATAGTAAGCTTTAGGTTGTGTAAGGCATCTGTATCAAAACCCAATTGAAGGGTTTTGATGTAATACGTTTTAGCCTTAGTATATTGATGTAAATACACATAAGCATTTGCAGTATTATAATAAAGTTGTTGTTTTATGAAGATAGATGTAGATTTTATGGAGGTATAAATCTGTATGGCCTTTTGATAGTTTCCTTCTTTATAGTGTGTGTTAGCAAGCAGTATTTGGCTTTGTAGGGTAGGTTGGTCTATTTCTTTTAGTGTCTGCTTGGTTTTATTGTAATCGTTATTGTTGTAATACTTATATGATTGATGCAAAGTATACTCGTCAAAGAGAGATGCTTGTAAAGGAATACCTAAAAATATAAAAAGAATAATGAGATATTTCACTCCACGCGTATGCAAGAATAAAAACAAAAGAGTAGCTAAAAGTAGTGGGATTTGATAGAGCTCCTTATAGTGGTGTTGCTCTTTTTTGAGGATATGCGTTTTTTTATTTTCTTTTAGCGCAGTATTTATTTTTGCAGCAGTAGCTTCTGGAGTGACTGCTGCACTGAAGTAGATGCCATTAAGTTGTTGTGTTAAGGTATGTAAAAGAGGATTGATATGCGTAATGACTAGGTTCCCTTCTTTATCTTTGAGTACAGAGCCATCTTTTTTAGAGACGGTTGTTCCCTGTTTGCTCCCTAGTGCAAGTGTCACAAGTGAAATATTGCTGCTGTCTAATAGTTGTAGAAGTTCCTCAACGTTGTCTTCCTCTCCCCCATCAGTCATTAGAATAAGTGTTTTCGGTGTGTGCGGAAGAGAAGAGAGTTTTGTAAAAAGTTTTTTTAGTGATGTACCTTTAGTAAGTATAAATTCTGGGTTTAGATTGTCTAATGCTAGAGAGACAAGTTCATGATCCCTACTAGGGGGAGAGAGTAAAAGGGGGTTAGTTGTAAAGGCAATGAGCATAATATGGTCTATAGTATTACGAGAAAGAAGATGTTTAATGGTCTCTTTAGCAAATAGATAGCGTGTAGGAAAAAGGTCTTTTGCCTGCATCGAATATGAGATATCTACAGCAATAATAATCTCTTGTGCGTTAATATTTGCTTCTTGTAGGCTCTCTTTTTGTACGGGTCTAGCAAGTGCGATAAGGAGTAAAATGAGTATAAGAATATGTGTTTGTAGAGTAATACTTTTGGGTGATTTCATAAAAAATATAATAAAGGGAATTACTAACCATAAAAATAGAGGCATTAAAAAACTCATTTTTCTCTCCTCTGTATCCAAAATGTCCAAGCTAAAAGTATGATAAAAACAAGACTTAAAGGAAAGAAAACCAGCAGTTTTTGATGAAGGTAGTTTTCACTACGTATGTTTGAGGGCTCAAGGCTATGTATATCTTTGTAGATATTTTGCAACTCTTTAGCACTTGATGCACTATAGGTTTTTGCCTTAGTCGCTTTTGCAATAGTTTTTAGTAAATTAGCATCATAGCTCGATGCATTTCCTAGCCCTATAGTATAGATTTTAATGCCTAAACTTAGAGCTTTTGAGACAGCTTCTTTAGGAGAGGTTTTGCCTGAGTTATGATGCCCATCTGTTAGTAAGATAATAGCTTTACTCTTGGCTTTACCAAAAGAGAGGGTACGTATGGCTTGCATAAGGGCATCACCTATAGCAGTACTCTCCCCCGCGATACCAACATTTGTCATGCGTAAAACATAGTTAAGAGAATCTAGGTCATAGGTGAGTGGTGAGGCAGTATAGGCAAAAGTACCAAAAATTACCACGCCCATGTTGTCATCATGACGCTCTTTAATGAAGTCTGATACCAAGGCAATATTTGTATCAAACTTAGTCGAAAGTCTATCTTTGGGATTGAACCCACTTTGTGCCATAGAACCAGAAGCATCAAGTACCAAAATAAGATCACGACCTTTTTTATGGTTGGATTGAAGGGCATCGAACAAAAAAGGTTTTGTAAGAGTAAATACCATGAGTGTGTAAAGAAAAACTTTTATCAAGAGTTCCCAAGAGATGAAAGTACTTTGCTTAGAAATCCATTCTAGCTTTGGAAAATAGTAGACTGTAGTAGATAGTTTACACCACAGAAAACAGGGTAACAAAAGTAAAAGTAAAAGGTACTCAAAAGAGCCAAGTTCAAAATGCATAAAATGATTTTAGCACTACTCTGATAAGTTTACGATATAATCATATAGCTTAAGTAAAGAATAATGATTAATTTATGTTAGGGAAAGTAATGAAATTAAGAAAAAAAATAATACAACTGTATATAGTATTGTTTTCATTAGTATGTATAAGTGTTACCCCAATATTCGCATCTCAATTGGAGTACCAAGAAGAAGCATCCGAGGTTATTATGAACTCGCTTCAAACACAGCCTAAAAGAAGTTTTTTAAGACGACTCTATACACAACTTTTTTTTGTGCCTATATGGATGCATGAAAAAAAACTTTCTCCTGCAGCAGAAGATTTATTTGATTTTATTAAAGAAGATAATACACTTAATCCACTAGGAAAACTATATAAAAGTAATTTAGCATTAGAAAGTACAGCTGCAAATTTTTATGCTGAGGGCAGCAGTTTAACACAAAAAATAGAATTAGAATTTAAGATATCTCAACTCTACTATGCGTATACAAATTACGCTTATTTTGGGAGTATCAACTGGGGTGCTTTTCAAGCACGTATCTCTAATTTGATGGTCAATGATGTGAGTACTGAATGGGTGCTCCATAGACCTAAAGTTAATCCTATTTTGATGCTTGAAAATGCGGCACTTGGGGGAAGTTTAAATGAGGAATTGAAAAAATCAGTACCTACGCAATTTAGATATAAAGCGTTACAAAAAGAACTCATAAGATATAGAGAGATAGAAGCAAACGGTGGTTGGCCTAAGGTAGAACTACAAGGTGTGCTAAAAAAAGGAGATGAAGAGTTTGGTGTAGAGAGTTTGCGTGAACGTTTACGTGTAACAGGAGACTATGTTTCTTGCGAAAATAGTTTTGAAGACAGTATCTATGACAAGTGTTTACAAAAGGCTGTAAAAATATTTCAAAAAAGAAATGGTTTGAACACTGATGGCACTGTAGGCTCAGGTACATTAAAAGTGCTGAACAAGACTGTAGAAGAACGGATTACAACTATTTTGTTAAATCTAGATCGTATAAAATGGTTGCCAAACCGTTCTTCTCATTTACATATTGTCATTAATATACCGGCATTTATGCTCTATTTTGAAGAGAATACAAAACTGATACAACAAATACGAACAGTCGTAGGTAAACCTAAAAACCCTACACCTATTTTTTCAAATACGGTAAAGACAATTGTACTAAATCCTTATTGGAATTTACCCAAGAGTATTGTGCAAAAGGAGATGATTCCCAAGCTACTTAAAAATCCAAATGCTATGGTAAAAAAAGGCATAGAAATACGTACAGGTTGGGGGGCGAACGCAAAAAAAGTAAAGGCAAGTACTATTGACTGGGCAAAATATCGTTATAGTAATCATGTGCCTTTTAGGTTTGCACAAATCCCTGGACCTAAAAATGCACTTGGAAAGTTAAAGTTTCTTTTTCCTAATAAGTACGCTGTGTATATGCATGATACACCTGCAAAAAGTCTATTTAGTAGAACTAAAAGAGCATTTTCTCACGGGTGTATACGCTTACAAAAACCAAGGGAATTGTTAAAAACATTTGCAAAGTTTAATAGTAATTTGAGCTATGATAAATCTCAAAAGATTCTTAAAGGAAAAGAAAGAACGCAAATTTCTCTTAAAGAAAGAGTGCCTGTAGATATTATATATTTGACTGCATGGGTAGATTATGATGGAAAATTACAATTTAGAGATGATATCTACAAGTATGATGAAATGCAACTAAAGTCATTTAGAAAATGGTAAAAGAATAAGGTGCATTATGGTGTTTGAGTATGCTATTGTCTTAACAGGAAGTATTGCTACGGGGAAAAGTACTGTTGCTAAATTTTTTGAAACAAAGGGATTTAGGATTATAGACGCAGATAAAATAGCACATAAGGTATTGGATGATCAATATCTAGCTATTCAGACGCATTTTGGAAAAAACAGTGTCAAAGGTGAAAAAGTAAATAGAAAAGTGCTCGGTGACATTATTTTTAAAGATAAAAATGAAAGAGCATTTTTAGAGGCATTACTTCATCCTCTTATATTTGATGAGATAGAATATTTAGCCAAAAAAGAAGATGCAAACAAGACTCCTTACTTTGTGGATATACCACTTTTTTTTGAAAATAAACGATACCCAATTAGTAGACATTTGGTTGTTTATACACCCAAAAAGAAACAGTTAAAAAGGCTGATGAAAAGAGATGGATATACTGTGGAAGATGCCCTTATGCGAATAGATACTCAAATAGATATAGAAGAGAAGCGTAAACGTGCTACATATGTTATAGATAATAGTGGAGATTTGCATCAGTTAATGCATGAATGTGAAAAAGTAAAAGAAGAAATTTTAGGAGATTTTAAATGACGGTCACAAAATATTCTGGCAATGGAAATGATTTTATATTATTTATAGCACAAGAAAAAGAAGATCGTTCAGAGCTTGCCCGAACATTGTGCCATAGACAAAATGGTGTAGGAGCAGATGGACTTGTTGTTTTGTTGCCACACAAAAAATATGATTTTGAATGGGAGTTTTATAACTCAGATGGTAGTCGAGCAGATATGTGTGGTAATGCTTCAAGATGTGTAGCCCATTTTGCTCATGAAAAGGGCATATCTAAAGATAATTATGCAGAGTTTTTGACAGGGGCCGGGGTAATAAAGGCAAGCATAAATGGCTTATATATTGTCTCTGATATGGTAGAACCTGATATTGTTAGAAAAGATATAGAAGAGAATGGTGAAAATTGGTGGCTTATAGATTCGGGTGTACCGCATCTAGTAAGTATACGTGAGAATATTGAAAATTTTGATCTTGAAGAAGCAAGCAGATTACGTCACAAATATAATTGTAATGTAAACATCTGTAAACTTGAAGATAATGTAATGTACGTACGCACTTATGAGCGTGGAGTGGAAGATGAAACTTTGGCTTGTGGTACAGGAATGGTGGCATGCTTTATTAGAAATCATAAAGAGGGAAAAGTTCTTGATAATATTAAAGTACATCCTATTAGTAGAGATGAACTTTATGTGAGCTATGAGAACGGTGTTTATCGATTTGGTGGGCAAGTGACTAAGACGTTTGTGGCTGAGACAGATATTGTTTGAGGGTGGTGCTCGATACAAGATTTGAACTTGTGACCACCTCCATGTCATGGAGACACTCTACCGCTGAGTTAATCGAGCAATGATTAGGAAATGGAAGTATATCTAAGAAAAACTTAATACATATTTATTTAAGTTTTTGATATAATAATGAAATATTTAACGCTGACGAGCCACTCTAATGATAGGCTTCGTTTACAAGAAGGCATAATTTGAGTGAAAATCTTATAGGTTATATAGATAACCAAGGCAATATAACAGACACGCAATCTGTAGGAGAAAACCCTACCTTAACTCCTATAGAATATGACAATTCAGATGCTTCACTAGAGATAGTACGCCACTCTACGGCACATCTTATGGCACAAGCTATTACAGAACTCTACCCGAACGCACAATTTTTTGTAGGACCTGTGGTAGATGAAGGGTTTTACTATGACTTTAGAGTAGATGAACAAATAGGCGAAAATGACCTTAAAATCATCGAAAAAAAGATGAAAGAGCTCATCAAGAAAAAGTATAAAATAGAAAAATATGAGATGACAAAGACAGAAGCTTTAGAGAAATTTGCTAAAGATGACCTAAAGCTAAAAGTGATGGAGCGTATCACGGATGATACTCTTTCTATCTATAAGCAAGGGGAGTTTGAAGACCTTTGTCGTGGACCTCATGTACCTGCACTTAGGTTTTTGCATAACTTCAAGCTCACACGTGTTGCAGGTGCTTACCTTGGTGGAGATGAAAAGGCAGAGATGCTTACACGTATTTATGGTGTGGCTTTTGCAGATAAAGAGACACTTAAGGCTCACATGACTATGCTTGAAGAAGCAAAAAAGCGTGACCATAGGAAAATAGGTGCAGAGATGGAACTTTTTATGTTTGACGAATCTGCAGGCCCAGGGCTTCCTTTTTGGATGCCAAAAGGTGCAAAGCTTCGTTATAAACTAGAGACTATTTTACACAAAGCACACCTGACAAGAGGGTATGAACCTGTACGTGGTCCAGAAATTTTAAAAGCAGATATGTGGAGAACTTCTGGTCATTATGCATGTTATGGTGAAAACATGTATCTTACAACGATTGATGAGCAGGAGTATGGGATTAAGCCTATGAATTGTCTAGGACATATACAAGTCTTTAAACAAACTCAGAAGTCTTACCGTGATTTACCTTTAAAATACTATGAATATGGGGTAGTGCATAGGCACGAAAAGTCTGGTGTACTTCATGGGCTTTTACGTGTACGTGAATTTACACAAGACGATGCACATATCTTTTGTGAACCAAAGCAAATTGCTAAAGAAGTACTAGATGTAGTCGAATTTGTAGATGCAGTCATGGGTCTTTTTGGGTTTGAGTATACGATGGAAATAGCAACGAAACCAGAAAAAGCCATAGGGGATGACAGCGTATGGGAGATAGCAACTCAAGGTCTTATAGATGCACTTGATGGTAACAATCTACCTTATACGATAGATGAAGGTGGAGGTGCATTTTATGGACCTAAAATTGACATTAAAATCACAGATGCTATTGGGCGAAAATGGCAGTGTGGTACGATACAGGTAGACTTTAACCTTCCTGAACGTTTTGAAGTAGAGTACGTGAGTGATGACAATACACGTAAGCAACCTGTGATGATACACAGGGCTATTCTTGGTTCTTTTGAACGTTTTATAGGTATTTTAACAGAACATTATGCGGGAGAATTTCCTTTCTTCTTAGCACCTACGCAAGTAATTTTCATACCTATTGCAGAGACTCATGCAGAATATGCGTATGCTTTAAAGAAAGATCTTTTACTCGAAGGTATAGATGCTGAGGTGTATGACAAAAACGATAGTCTAAATAAACGTGTGCGTAATGCAGAAAAACAACGCGTTCCTTATGTGGTTATTATAGGGGACGAAGAAGTGGCAAATACGTCAGTTGCTATCAGGGACAGACGTAATAAAGAACAGTATAATCTTACACAAGATGAATTTATGGTAAAATTAGCGAAACAACTTCAAGAAGGTAAAATTTGAGTAGACAAAACGATAGAAACAACAGAGGAAGAAGAAAGCCTGATAACGTCATAATGAATGGAGATATTAGAATAGCTGAACTTAGGGTATTGGGTGATGATGGCGAACAATTTGGCATTATTTCTTTGGCAGAAGCAATGAACTTAGCAAATGCAAAAGAGTTAGACCTTGTGCTTATGTCACCAGATGCAAAGCCTCCTGTTGCAAAAATTATGGATTATGGAAAACATAAATATGAGCTTGAAAAAAAGAAGAAAGAAGCCCGTAAAAACCAAAAGAAAATTGAAGTTAAAGAAGTCAAGTTCTCTTGTAAAATTGCAGAAAATGACATCAACTATAAAGTAAAACATGCTAGAGAGTTTTTAGAAAAAGGAAAGCATGTCAAACTTCGTGTGTTCCTTAGAGGACGTGAAATGGCAAATCCAGAATGGGGTGTTGATGTACTTAACCGTGTTTGGCCAATGCTTGAAGATGTTGGTAATCTTGAGAGTAAACCTTCTCAAGAAGGACGTTATATCAATATGTATGTGACACCACTTAAAAAATAATCTTTTTTCTTTTCTTCCCTTATATCAAGGGAATAACTTTATATTAAAGCATCTATTTAGTTAATTCTTTCATCTTCTTTTCGTATCATATACATCCCTATCATCATCGTAAGCATCATCAAAATGAATATGGTGACGCCATTGTGTGCATCTCCATCTGAAGTTTGAGTAGATGCACATTGTATCTCTAGTAATACTGTAGCATTTGCAGTATCTCCATTCTTGTCTGTAATTGTGTAGACAAATACGTCTTCTATCTGATTTATATCCGCATGTGGTGAATAGAGTATAATTGGTACTCCATCACTTCCTAGCACTACTTCGATTGTACCATAGGCAGGTTGTTCCAAAATGTCAATGCTTGCTTCTCCATCAAAGGTATCATTTCCTAGTACATCTATAGGATTTGCCCCATAATGAGTAATAATGATAGTCCCATCATCTACTGCGGTAAGTATGACAGGGTCTACTACATCATAGCCTACAGTAACAGTAGCAGGACTACTTTGAAGTCCTGTAGCTATTTCTGTAAGGATGTATGTGATTGGTCTTGGGTTGCCTGTAAACCCTTCTATAGGCGTAAAAGTCAATATGCCCGTATTACCATCATATATCCATGTACCTTCTCCTGCAACAGTGACTGAAGCATCTTCATTGATGATGCCCCCTTGAGGTGCGATAAGTGTTACGTTCACATCATCAGCTACGGCTACAGAGCCATCATTGAGTGTGTCATTTGCTAAGATATCAATGCTTACCGCATCTCCTATATCGTTTCCTGTAAGCGAGCTGTCATCACTACTATTTGGTGTAGAATCACTGTTGTCAAGGTAGTCTGGTATACCGTCACCGTCTGTATCGACGTTGTTTCCACCTTCAGCACTATCAGGTATCCCGTCATTATCACTGTCGTCATCTAAAAAGTTATACACACCGTCACCATCCTGGTCTAGTGTTATCCCATGACCAAGGGCTACAGCGTTATCCCCCTCATCAGCATCTGAGATGCCATCACCGTCTGTATCTGATGTACCTAAGATTGAGATTGGACCACATAGTGTTGTAAATTGCAGATTTGGTGTTGCACCTGTTTGGGTTGGTTTGACGGCTACAGTACCATTGTTTACCCAAGCCCCAAGCTCTTTTATCTGTCCTGCCCCAAAGTCCCATGTACCGTTAATTTCTAGTGTTGTAACTTCTCGAAGCACACCACCAGTAGAGGTATCTAGCACACCACCAGTAAGAATAGTGTAGTTTTGACAATTAATATCTTTGATGACCCCAGAGTTGAGTCTTTCTATGTTTCCGTCACCTATAGTGACATCTGCATAGAGAGGATGTGCCAACATTAAAATAAGAGTAAAAAAGAGTATTTTAATATGTTGTGTCATCTATGGACTCCAAAATATGATTGAGTATTTTTTATTTTGATATATTCTACCATGTAAATGTCAAAAACCATAATTTACCTTAGCCATGCTGGATTACTTGTGAAAGGAGAGCCAAATGTTTCTGTACCATTACCATTGTCTCGTGATGAAACATTGATAATAGGGACACGTATATCGTTTATCTGAAATATCGTATTTAATGCATCTGTTCTATTTGTAGCGCATCCATCTTGTGTTACATTTATATTGGTTCCAGGATATGTCTGCTGTCCAAACACGGTTTCCTCACCCGTATGAAAACGAAAACCAAAAGCATAGATATAGTTAGCTCCCGTTGTGTAATAGTATGTAATCACGCCATCGCATTGTGCTACATACGTTTGCTTCCCTTCTGTCGATACGGCACGTATATCATTAATCTGTGTATCTGTGAGCTTTAAAGTAAAGTTCGTTGGTAACCATCTTCTAGCATCGCCTGTAGCCCAATAGTTTTTATCTATAAAGTCTTCGGCATACTCTATTTTAGTCCAGCCACCATTTTTCATATCACAGTAGACTTCAAACGCATTGTCTGTAGCTCCTCCATCTGGATTTATCCAGTAAACCCCATCTCTAACTTGACATCCTGTATCTAGTATCTGTTTACATGATTGTCCAGCACTGACTTGTGTTTCACCTGTATTGTTGTTTGCAATGACATAAGGTATCGAAGAAGTTCCAGTACCTGTTACCTCCATACAGTTCCCTGCAACTATTTTGGTTTCACTTCCATCTGAGGAGATGATGCTCCATGCTGTAGTATTGCGTTCATATATTTCATTGTTATCTGTGTTGAAGACAATAGAACCTTCAAGAGGAGAATTAATGGCATTCATCTCTGCTGTGCTAACAGCATGCAATGTTACCAATTCATCATTTTTTGGTGTAACAGCTTGGAGTAATATGAAGGGAAAAATAAATAAAAATAAAGCTATTTTGTTCATATTAAATTCCTATCACATAAGAAGATGTGGTTGTACCACTTCCACTCAAAATAGTTGCATTTCCAGCATTAACGACTGTTTCAGCCCCAGTAGGTCTCATTCTTTTCCATGCTGTTCCTGTATAGAAGAAAATTGCATTTTCTGTTGTATTATATACTAGACTTCCCGCTTGTGGTGTTGCAATACTATTCATTTCATTTGTTGTCACTTTATGGATTGCCAAGAGTTCATCTGCAGTTGTAGCATAGAGTATCGATGATTGCAAAAGCATAAATATTAAACATATTTTTTTCATCATGCTATCCTAGTAATCTATGACTGTAAACATAAATTCACTGTCTCTTTGGGCTCTGTCACCAGCACCATTATCATTATCACCTGTTTGCACCACAAAACTTCCTGCAGCTTGATTGCTATATGAGATATCATAATCATCATTTCCTAGACCATTAGAATCTAGAATAGTAAGCTGAATAGTATAATCCGCTGATGGTCTTGCCGTGCCTAGTGTTATCGTATAGTTGCCTGTGCTGTTTCGTGTTACAGTAGCTCCATAACCACGTTGCAGGGTTCCAGTACCATCTACTTTACCAAAAGCCACTATCGGGCTTGAGCGTAGTGTAGTTTGTGTTGCGTCTTCACTGGTATATGTATAATCAAGTTGATTGGGTGATGCTTGTTGGGTAAGTGAAGTCACTGTCTGTGCTGGGAAGTTCACACTTAAATCATAGTCGTTACCTGTATTGGTCAATATCACACTTCCATCTGTTGATGTGAGTGTTTGTATTTCATTGCTGCTGCTTGTGTCGTTGTCATCTGCAACATGGGCTGTCAAAGCAGTATTGACTGCTGCAATGGCTGTGGTGTCATTGAGTGCGGCTAAATCCACCGTGATGGTGTTGCCATCTTCAATGGCAAGCGAGAGGGTATCTCCTGTAAGACTCAAATCCGTAATCGTCTGGTCATCGGTTCCCGTATCGTTCAGATTAGAGAGATTAATGTCATGAGTGACACCATTCTCCGTGATAGTCAGGGTATCTCCTGTAAAGGAGACATTGGTGATGAGTTCATTGGTAGCAGAGGTGTCATTGTCGTCTGCAATATGGGTATCAAGATTATCCTGCACTGCCGTAACAGCCGCTGCGTTGTTCAGAGCAGAGAGGTCAACGGTACTGCTGGCTCCATCTTCAATCCCTACAGTAAGAATATTGTTGGCATCTAAAGCCAAATCTTGAATAGCTTGGTCATCTGTTCCATTGTTATCTAAAGCAGAGAGGTCAACGGTTGTACTTCCTCCCGCATCCGTAAGCACAAGGTCTGTACCTGTAAGTGTAGCCGATTGTAAAAGCTCATTGCTGCTGCTTGTGTCGTTGTCATCTGCAACATGGGCTGTCAAAGCAGTATTGACTGCTGCAATGGCTGTGGTGTCATTGAGTGCGGCTAAATCCACCGTGATGGTGTTGCCATCTTCAATGGCAAGCGAGAGGGTATCTCCTGTAAGACTCAAATCCGTAATCGTCTGGTCATCGGTTCCCGTATCGTTCAGATTAGAGAGATTAATGTCATGAGTGACACCATTCTCCGTGATAGTCAGGGTATCTCCTGTAAAGGAGACATTGGTGATGAGTTCATTGGTAGCAGAGGTGTCATTGTCGTCTGCAATATGGGTATCAAGATTATCCTGCACTGCCGTAACAGCCGCTGCGTTGTTCAGAGCAGAGAGGTCAACGGTACTGCTGGCTCCATCTTCAATCCCTACAGTAAGAATATTGTTGGCATCTAAAGCCAAATCTTGAATAGCTTGGTCATCTGTTCCATTGTTATCTAAAGCAGAGAGGTCAACGGTT
>Ga0256840_1000540_pt1 | contig 38405 bp, 56 predicted proteins | sample 355202metaG_FD_185969 | JGI IMG/M metagenome (GOLD analysis project Ga0256840, IMG submission 185969) | Hydrothermal vent microbial communities from Mid Atlantic Ridge, Atlantic Ocean - 355-202 | ecosystem: Environmental > Aquatic > Marine > Hydrothermal vents | place: Atlantic Ocean: Mid...
GAAAATATTGTAGATTTGTCATAAATATGACAAACTTTGATTTAAAATATGCTATAATTGCATATTAATTTTAAGGCAGTATCATGTGGACTATATTTGAAACAAAAGTAACCAAGGTAATTAACGGTAAAAAAGTCGAACAAGACGATAGTGTTATACGAGAAGTCAAACTAACAATCATAGTAAATAAAAAAAGAATTGGAGCTATGATGGCTGTTAGAGTTGATCTCAAAGAGTTAAGTGTTGGCTACCTTATGAGTGAAAATATAATAAAAGATGTAAAGGATATAAGAAAAATTGAGATTATAGATAGGGATAATGAAGAGAAAAATTTTGAAGCTATAGTCGAAGCAGATGTAGTAGAAAATAGTTTGGATAGACTAGATTTAGAAGGTGTTATTGTAAGTGGTTGTGGGCGAGCTAGTAGTACTCATATCTCTCCAAAAGCGATTGACTCAGGAGTGATAGACTCAAACTTTTCTATAAAAGTAGACCTACTCTTTGAGGAGATGGCAAAGTTCTATACCCAATGCCCTCTTTATGAGCAAACCGGTTGTGTTCATACAGCAAAGGTATATTTTGATGAAGAGACATATTTCATAGGCGAAGACATAGCTCAACACAACACAATAGATAAGGCAGTTGGAAAAGCAAGACTTGCTGGCGTTGATGTAAGCAGATGCTTTTTAATGGTTAGTGGAAGGCTTAGTTCAGAGATGGTTGCAAAAGCAGTTATGCATAAAATTCCAATTTTAGCTTCAAGAACAGCCTCAACTTGCCGAGGTTTAAACATAGCAGATAAGTTTGGACTAACTCTTATAGGTTTTGTAAGAGGTAAAAAGATGAATATCTATAGAAATCCACAAAGGATAGAAGTATGAGTTTGAAAGAGTTTATAGAAGAGTATTTAAATGAAGATGGAAAGCTTGACTGCAAAGATGCATATAAAATATCAGCCAAATCTAAAACACCTATTGGCGAAGTTGGTCAAAAAGCAAAAGAGTTAGGTGTTCGTATAGCAGCTTGTGAGCTTGGACAGTTTGGCAATCTAAAGGGAACAGGAGAGTATAGCCAAGAGGCAGAAGATAGACTAACACCATTTTTAGATGATAAAAAAAGAGTTACATGTAAAGATGCAAGAGCTCAAGCTGGAGGTATTGGATTAAAGAAGATAAGAGGAACCCTAAAAGAGAAAAATATAGATGTTACCTATTGTGAGCTTGGCTGTTTTACTGAAAAAAGACGAGCAAGACTCTATTTGAAAACAAAAAGCTGGATAGAAAATCAAGAGGGTGAGCTTCTTTTTGGCAAAGGTAAAACGGAAGTTTTAGAACTTATTGAACAAGAGGGAAGCATAGCAAAAGCAGCCGAAAAACTGGGTATGAACTATAAAAAAGCATGGACACATGTAAAAATATTACAAAAAAATCTAGATGATATTTTGGTTGAATCGCAAAAAGGAGGAGGAGGGCAAGGAGGAAGCAAGCTGACACCAAGAGCAAATGAGTTTATAGATAGCTATAAGCAGCTAGAAAAAGACATAGAAGAGTATGCAAATGAGCGTTTCAAAGAGTTGTTTTTGAAACCTAGGAATAAAAGAGAGTTTAAGTAGTTATTTTTAAATACTACTATCAATAATTAGACTTCTTGCATAACCCCTTGCAGTCTCAGCAACTCATAGATAAGTTTGAGTGAGGCAGTTTATCTCTTGCGTGCCTTGTGCACGGATGAGATGAACTAACGAAGCTCAAGTTTATCTATGAGTTGCCCGCAGGGAGGAATTAGAAGTAGCAATCTTGCACAAAACTTTTCATCGCAATAGCTATGGCTATTACTCAAAAAAGGTTTTGAACAATCTTACTACTTCTAATTCCTCTGAGACTACAAGGGGTTATGCAAGAAGTCTAATATGCAAAATATGCATATTATAAAAGGGGATATTGATGAAAAAGTTGATTTTAGCATTGAGTTTGGTTGCAACATTTGGTTTTGCAAAACAGGATATTGTAATTTTTCATGCGGGTAGTTTGAGTGTTCCATTTGGTGAGATAGAGAAGGTTTTTGAAGCAAAATATCCTCAGTATGATGTTAAGAGAGAGCCAGCAGGGAGCAGAGCATGTGCAAGAAAAATAACCGATATAGGTAAACCAGCAGATGTTATGGCAAGTGCAGATTATAAAGTAATCGATAACTTAATGATTCCAAAAGATGCAAAGTTTAACGCACAGTTTGTTACAAATGAGATGGCGATAGCATATACCCCAAAATCAAAATATGCAGATGAGATCAATTCTAAAAACTGGACAGAGATTTTTTTAAGAGATGGTGTAAAAGTAGGACATTCAAATCCAAATATGGACCCTTGCGGTTACCGCTCAATGTTAGTTACAAAACTTGCTGAAGATTTTTACAAAGAACCAAATTTTTATGATAAACTATTTGGATATGGTGAGAGCTATACTAACGGTGAGGAAGATACAAAAAAAGTTATCGTCCGCCCAAAAGAGACTGATTTGTTGGGCTTAATTGAAGCTGGCATGTATGATTATCTTTTTATATACAAATCAGTAGCCGAGCAACATGGATTAAAGTATATTACCCTTCCACCAGAAGTTTCTCTAAAAAGTGCAGATTTAAAAGAGCAATACAAAAAAGCAGAATTTAAAATCAATGGGAAAAAACCAGGAACTTGGATAACAAAAAAAGGTGCTCCTATGGTTTATGGTATCACAGTAGTTCAAAATGATAAATCTCCAATCAATAAAGATGGTGCAGTTAAGTTTGTCAACTTTGTACTATCTAGCGAGGGTCAGGCAATCATGAAAAAGAATGGACAGGGTATTATAAATCCACCTGTTATTACTGGCAATGCAAGTATAATAGGAAAGTAATGAATATATTTGAAGTAGAAAATCTCTCATACAAGTTAGGAAATTTTAAACTAGATAATATAAATTTTAAAGTAAATCAGGGAGAATATTTTGTTCTCCTTGGTCAAAGTGGAAGTGGTAAAACACTTCTTTTAGAATCAATTGCAGGTTTCAATGCGGTGAAGGGTAAGATAAACTTTAAAAACAAAGATATATCGAAACTTACACCAGAAAATAGAGATGTGGGATTTGTATATCAAGATTTTGCACTCTTTCCCAATATGAATGTCAGAGATAATATAATGTTTTCTGCAAGATATAAAAGTGTAAAAAACCCAGAAGAAACCCTACATGATTTAGCTGATTTTTTAGGATTAGGACCACTTTTATCAAGAGAGGTAGATAACTTATCAGGCGGTGAGAGACAAAGAGTAGCTATTGCAAGGGCCCTTTTTTCAAAACCAAAAATACTTCTTTTAGACGAGCCTTTGAGTGCGATTGACCCTACTTTTAGAAACTCTATTATGAAGTTTTTAAAAGATATTCATAGAAGATATAACCTTACAACAATACATGTAACACATAACTTTCGTGAAGCTTCGTACCTTGCTGATAGAATTGCCATAGTTATGAATGGGCAAATAAAACAGATAGGATCTGCAAGTGATGTCTTAAATAGTCCTGCAAATATAGAAGTTGCAAAGTTTTTAGGCTTTAAAAATATACTCAATGATAAAATGCTTGATAAAAGGGGCAATAGGCTTTTTTCAGTAGATCCTAATGCGATATATATATCTAAAGATGAGTTAAATTGTGATTATGTTTTTATGGGAAAACTAGAAGAGTGTATGGGCATAGTTGATCACTATAAGATATTTGTAAGAGTTGGAGAGGAGCAACTTTTTGCTAAGTTACTCAAGCGTGATTTCTTAGGGTGTTATGCAGATAGAGGAGAGAGTATATATGTTGGATTTAATAGAAAGGATATAAGTTACTTATGAGAAATTGGTTTTTATATAGTTTAATATTTTTAGCTACTATTGTCCTTCTTTTTTTAGCTGTTCCTCTGTTAAATATGATATTTGGCAATGATTTAATGATGCTGCTAGACACACTAAAGCAAAAAGATGTAGTAGGTTCTATCTACTTAACTATGAAAGTCTCTTTGTGGGCTATGATTTTTGTTCTTATTACTGGTCTACCTTTGGCATATATAATAGCAAGGTATAATTTTTTTGGACGCTCTTTTATTGAGGCTCTTATAGATATACCTATTATGATTCCTCATACAGCAGCAGGAATTGCCCTTCTTATGATATTTGGAACAGGAGCAATATCTGATGCTTTTAAGTCGATTGGAATTACTTTTGTAGATACCCAAATGGGAATTATGATTGCTATGATGTTTCTTTCTTCTACATTTTTGATAAACGGAGCTAAAGAGGGTTTTAAAAAAGTTGATGTAAAACTTGAAAAAGTAGCAAGAACACTTGGAGCAAATCCCATGCAAGTTTTTTTAAGAATTTCAATTCCAAATGCTAGAAAGGACATCATAAATGGGGCATTGATGATGTGGGGAAGGGGCTTGGGAGAGTTTGGAGCGGTAATCATGATAGCTTATCATCCTATGGTAGCACCTGTTCTCATTTACGATAGATTTACAAGCTATGGCTTGAGTTACTCTGCTCCTGTTGCTGCGATTATGGTAATTATCTCAATTTTAATATTTTTAAGTGTAAGATTTGTAAATAATAGGTTAAAATAGGTATAATTTAGAAAATAAAAATTTAAAGGATGAAAAATGTTTGTAACATTAAATGATAGAGTATTTTTAAATACTAACAGAATTACAAGAGTTAAGATTGATGAGGTTCAAGATGGAATTAGAATTCGTTTCTACGAAGGTGCAGTTCAAGTAGCAAAATCAAATAAGTTTGCAACAGTCGAAGATGCTACAAAATGGATAAAAGAGAATATGAAATAATGAAGATAGACTGTAGAGGCTTAGCGTGTCCTGAGCCAGTAATAAACACAAAAAAATCACTAGATCTTTTAGATGATAATGCTCTTCTTGAGGTACTTGTTGATTCAAATGCTTCTAGAGAAAATGTCATAAGATTTGCCAATAATGAAGGATTGAGTGTAAGCGATGAGATTACAGAAGATGGTTCTGTTAAAATCACTATAGTAAAGGGTTTTGCTTGTTCAGTTGTAGATCCGGATGGTGACAAGTTTCTTAATAAAGTACTTTTTATAAAAGACGATAAAGTTGGTGAAGGCGAGCTTGGTAGCAAACTAATAGTTGGCTTTTTAAAGAGTATTTTGGAACTTCCAAAGCTACCAAAAACAGTTATATGTGTAAATAAAGGGATATACCTAACCACAAAAAATACAGCTGCTGTTGAAATCTTGCAAGAGTTGGAGAAAAAAGGTGTAGAAATTTTTTCTTGTGGAGTATGCTTGGATTTTTACGAGGTAAGTGATGAACTTAAGGTTGGAGTAGTTGGGAATGCTTATGGAACTGTAGAGTCTTTATTGAACTCAGATGGAACTATATCACTATAAATTACACAATAAAGAAAAAAGCCTCTACTCAAGGCGTAAGCTTTCTCAAAGAGAGTGATTTACTTAAGTAAACCGCTTTGCTTCACAGGAGTGAGAGGAATTTTTACTGGGCTTTGCTCAGTAAAAAGGAGACAATAAAATGAACAATAGTAGTAAATTGACAAAGTTTGTCAAGGCTGCTGGATGAGCCGCTAAACTAGCTCCGGGTGAGCTATCACATGCACTTGGCGAGCTTAAAAGTAGCAATGATAATCTTATTATAGGAATGGAAGCATCAAATGAAGATGCAAGTGTATATAGGCTAGATGATGAAAGAGCATTGGTCCAAACTGTAGACTACATAACACCCGTAGTGGATGATCCATATATTTATGGTCAAATTGCAGCAGCAAACTCTTTGAGTGATGTTTTTGCCATGGGTGCAGATGTAGCAACAGCACTCAATCTTGTAGGATTTGATGGATGTAATCACAAAGCAGAAGTACTCAATGAGATTTTACAAGGTGGACTTTCAAAGGTACAAGAGTGTGGTGGGATTATTGTTGGTGGACACACTATAGAGACTCCAGAGATGACATATGGACTTAGTGTTGCTGGTTTTGTGCATCCTAAAAAGATATATAGGAACAATACACCACGAGTTGGTGATGTTTTGATTTTAACAAAACCTATAGGCATGGGAGTGTTAACAACTGGTATAAAAGCAGATATGCTTGATGCTAAGGCTGTAGAGAAAACAGCAGATATACTTGCTCAACTAAACTATAAAGCATCTTTGATTATGCGTGATTTTGATGTTAGTGCTTGCACGGATGTGACTGGATTTGGTTTAGCAGGACACGCCTATGAGATGAGTGGAAAAAACTTTACAATAGAGTTTGATTTTAACTCAATCCCAATCATAAGCGAGGCAATAGAGCTTGCCAATATGGGAATAATCCCAGCAGGGACATATGCAAACCAAGAGTATGTATCTCTACATGTAGAGGTTAAAAAAGAGTACCAAAATGAGATATTTTTCTACGATGCACAGACTTCAGGCGGACTTTTGATAGCGGTAAAAGAGAGTGATACAATAGGACTAGTAAAAAGGCTGAAAGATGCTGGTTATGAGTATAGTAGCATAGTAGCAGTATTAAAAGAATTTAGTGGAACAAGTTTAGTATTGAGATAATTTTAAGTGATAAAATAGTAACATACTTTATTAAGGAGTCAATATGTTTCGTATTTTATTTGTTTTACTATTTACTTTGTCGTATCTATTTTCAGCTGATGTGGCAATAGTTAAAAATATTTCAGGGGATGTTTTTGCTAAAAAACAGGATCAAATGCAAAAACTATCTGTGGGGCAAAAGATTCAAGAACATGATGTCATAATTACCAAAGACAATAGCAGTATAGGTATGATATTTGAAGATGGCACTATTATTTCTCTTGGTAAAAACAGTATTTTATCAATAGATAAGTATCTTTTTAGACCATCACAAGATGAATTTTTATTTGATGTTAATATGAAAAAAGGTCTAGCTACTTATGAGTCAGGAAAGCTAGGAAAATTATCTCCTGAATCAGTAAAGTTTAGAATTCCAGAAGGTGTTATAGGTATTCGTGGAACTAAGTTTTATGTGGAGGTGAAGTAATGGAAGTAGCTGTAATTGCAACTTGGATTGTCATGTTTATTGCTTCAGTTATGAACACAGGAACTAGTACAACAGTAGTTTTAGCCGATAACAAAGGAAATCCAAATGCTATAGTTATAACAACAGCTGCAGGATCAAAAATTATAGATAAAACAGGTCAGTATGTTAGTATATCATCAAAAGGTGATTTTGCAAGTGAAGTAAAAATAATGCCAAAAGATGAGATAAAGAGCAGATTCAAAAGTGCTATTGAAGCTATACCTTTAGAGCCTGTACATGTAAATTTATATTTTAAAAACAATTCAAATGAACTAACAGAGAGTTCAAAAAAGAAGCTGCCTTATATTTTAGTTCAAATTAAACAAAGAATACCTTGTGATGTGAATATCATAGGGCATACAGATACAAAAGGCTCAGCAACATATAATACAAAGTTAGCATTAAAGCGTGCACAATATGTTAAAAATTGGATTTTAGATTCGGGCGCAGATTTTAATAATCTGAAAGTTAAATCATATGGAGAGAGTGATTTATTGATAAAGACTAAAGATAATGTAGCTGAAGCAAGAAATCGTAGAGTAGAAATTTTTATAAAATAGTATGCAATACTTCAAAATACTTATTGGATTTTTCTTTATAATCCTGCTTAATACAGGACTATATAAGAGTGGTATTATTGAGTATTTTGATTATAAATTGTATGATATTATTAGTAATACTATAAAAGCAGACAGCTCAACTTCTAAAAGTTCAGTTGTAGTAGTAGATATAGATGAAAAAAGCTTAAATACAATAGGGCAATGGCCTTGGTCTAGAGTTATTTTAGCTAATTTGATTCGTACAATTAGCAGTGCTAGCCCTACCTCAATAGGGCTTGATGTTATATTTGCGGAGCCTGATAAAACATCTCCAGATCAAATGATAAAATTTTATAAAAACTATTTTTCTAAAGATATAAAGATAGATGGTTTATCAAGACATTTTTATGACAATGATGAGATATTTAAAAGGTACATAAACAACTCACAAACTGTTTTAGCTGTTTATCTGAGTAGCAATAAAACAAAAGATGAAGAGTGCCAGTTGCCAGAACAAAATATAGACATAAAAGATAAATCGATTATAGGATATAGAGCCAATAATATATTGTGCAATATAGAAAAAATTCAAAGTAGCAGTTCTTCCGTAGGATTTATAAATTCTTCTACAGACTCTGATGGTATATTTAGAAGAGTACCACTTTTTATGCAGTATAAAGATTATGTTGTCCCTATACTAGGTCTTGCTATGTTTACAAGTTTAGATAAGGTTGTTTTAAATAGAGAGGATGTTTCTATACTCAATCATAGTATAAAAATTGGAGAGAATACAGAGGTATTACTAAATTTTTATGATAAAGATTGGTATACAACTATCTCTGCTGTTGATTTACTTTTAGGAAAAATTGATAAAAATGCATTGCAAGGAAAATTTGTATTGCTAGGAACTTCCGCTATTGGTCTTCATGATAGATATCTTATCTCAGCAGGGGAGACTATAGCTGGTGTAAGGGTCCATGCAACTCTTATTGATAATATTTTGCATGATGAGTTAAGGTATCAGCCATTATGGATAAAATACACAAATATTATTTTTTCTATTTTTCTCTCTCTAATTTTACTCTATTACATGCTTCTTAAAGAACATATTAAAATTTTACAAGTTTTTGTAGTAGCTGCAATCATATACATAATATTATCACTTTATATGTTAAGTGACAATATCTATCTATCTTCCGCATATTTTTTAGTTCCAATTAGTGTATGTTTTTTTATTATTAATATTGTTTTAATAGTTTTGGATTACCAAGAAAGAAAATCTTTTTATATAGAATTAAACAAGGCTCACTCTTCTGCGATTGATAGTATGGCATTAGTTGTTGAGAGTAGAGATACAGAAACAGGCGCACATATAAAAAGAACAAAAGAATATATAAATTGCATGTGCGAATACTTATATAAGAAAAAAATGTATCAAAATATTTTAACTAAAGAGTATATCTCTTTAGTATATAGAGCTAGTCCACTTCATGACATAGGAAAAGTTGCTATACCTGATGATATATTAAAAAAACCTGGACGATTAACTGCTGAAGAATTTTTGGTAATGAAAGAGCATCCTAGCATTGGTAAAAAGATTTTGGAAAATGCTTTGGTAGAACATAAGGACAATGAATTTTTAAAGATTGCGCTTCGTATAGCACATAGTCATCATGAGAAATGGGATGGAACAGGTTATCCTGAGGGCATAAAAGGTGAAGATATACCATTGGAAGCTAGGATGATGGCTTTAGCTGATGTTTATGATGCTTTAATAAGCAGAAGAGTTTATAAAAAAGCTATCTCATTTGAAGAAACAGAGCAGATTATTATAGATGGTAGAGGAACTCATTTTGACCCTGTTTTAGTTGATATTTTTATTGTACTAAAAGATAAATTCAAAGAAATTGCTATAAAAATATCGTAAGAAGTTATTTTATATATCTTGTTAGCAAAAACCCCATTGGTATACAGCCAATTGCCAATATATTAAAAATTATATAAGTTGTATTGAGCCCTAAAGTATCTCCTAAAAATCCAACTATAAATACTATAACAGAGCTAACTCCAAAGTTGATAGACATATACATGCTATTCATAAATGTTGGCATATTTGAGTTGGTGTCTTGAACTGCTGCCATGAGTATTGGTCCTGTTGAGAGAAGGAAAAATCCTATGATACCAAGTATAAAAATATTGTTAAAGTAGATAAAAAGAGCTACACTTACAGCAGAGCCCGTACTAGCCAAGATAAGAGTTGGTTTTCTGCCAATTTTATCTGAAATATTTCCAGCAACTAAAGCTCCAAGAACTCCAGAAAATTGTAGTATAGATAGAGAGATACCTGCATACCAAAGTGATTCACCTTGGTCTATTAGATAAACAGGAAGGTATAGGGTCAATGCACTTTTGATACCAGATTGAAATAGTATAAACCCTCCTAAAACCATAAAAAATGGAAAGTATTTTTTTAAAAGTCTTTTTGTATCACCTTTCTCTTTTGGCTTTCTTAGAGGTCTTTCTAAATCATAATCTTTTAGTTTTATATATAGAATAATAGAAGCGATGATTCCAACAGGAAGAAGTTTATAGATACCTTCAAGTCCCCACCAAGATACTGCCGCAGTTGCTACAAGAGGACCAACACTTCTTGCTAACTCACCGCCAACCATAAAAAAACTCATACCAGTCCCTGTTTTATCTCCTGAACTCTCTTTGATCATAGTTGGGCTAGGAACATGAAAAAGTGCAGCACTAATACCAGCTACAAAAAGTAGTATAAGTAGTACAACATAGGATGATGTTAGACCAATCAAACTCATACAAGTAGCGGTAATTGCAGGTGTTAGTATTACAAAGTATTTAGCTCCAGTTTTTTCTGCAATAAGACCAAAAAATGGATTGAAAAGAGATGGTATTCTTCTTGATATATCTAAAAAAGCAGCCATAAATAGGCTCATTTCTAACTTAGCAATAAGAAGAGGTAAAAGAGGAGCTAAAAAAGATGAGTAGACATCATGTGCAAAGTGTGCGAATGAGATGGTAAAAACTTTTGATTTCTGAAATTTTTTGTTGTGCATATATATTCTTTTATTAAGAAAATGGCGAGAAGGTGTAGGAATCGAACCTACCTTCAGACGGTCAACCGCCCAAACATCGGGTTTGAAGCCCGTGCTGCCCACCAGGGTCAGATACCCCCCACTCGCAAAATAAAATTATACTCTTAAAATACTTGTAAATTGTTGAACCCAAACTATTGTATATTAGACTTCTTGCATAATTCTTTGAGACTATAAGGGTTTTTAGAGGTGCCCTATATTTAATCCTGCAATGCCCAATCCCAAAATGGAATAATAGTACATTTTATATTTTTTAGCCAAAATTCTCCTTCGTTCCCTACTGTTACTATATCTATCTTTTTAACTCTCAACTCCTTTACATGTAGAAGTATTTTTTGAAGTCTTAGTTTTATCATCTCTTGCGGCAAGAAAGGTATGCAAAGAACCGCATAATCCTTTTTTGGAATGTAAAGATCTAAAAAGTTTGTGTAGTAGGTTTGATTGCCTTTCTTCATAAGCTCTAAAAAAACCATATTTTCAAATCTTTTTAAGAACTCTTTTTTGAAGGTAAGAGCATTTTTAAGAGCAAAGTCAATGAGAAACAGTTTTTTGGCTGATTTGGCTGAGCCAAACTTTTCTACTAAAAATACCATTTTATCATCTTCTAATTTTCTAACTTTCTTATAGAGTGAGTCTTTTGAAATTTTTATAAAAGATTTTAGCTGATTATATATCTGATAAAGAGAGATTTTAGAACTTTGTGCTTCACTGAGTTTTTTAAAAATCTCAAACTCTATCTTGTCATCTATCATAACGGTGAGCATCTCTTGCATTGACCAATGAACGCTGTTAGATGAGTTAAGTACGACTTGTGGGTATGAGCCTGTATTGGCGTATATCTGAAATATATGCTCTATGTTGGAGTGTCTAGCATCAAAAGAAATGAACTCTTCAAAGTCAAGTGGAAAGAGTGTTATAGTATCAAATCCATCTAAACTATCTCTACATGTAAGTATGATTTCTTCGGTATCTGGTAGCTCAAAACTAGAATCAAAATTTTCGATTACTAAGATTTTTATAGGATTATTTTTAACAAACTTATGAATATTTTTTGCAATATTTTTTTTATCAACTCTTGTGTCATTTAAGTCAACATATAAAATCTCATTTTGTGCAAAGTTTGAAATATAATCTATGATTATAGTGGTTTTACCACTTTTTTTTGGACCATTTATAAGGGTTCTTTTTGAAGAAATTCTAAGTTTTCTATCATAGAAGTGATTATTTTTGTGTTTTATATCATAAAGATTTTCAAGTAATTGCATGAGTGAATTATATTCTTTTCCTTATTAAAAGGAAATAAAATCAATAACTTTGGATTACAAATCCCTATATACTTGACTTTTAAGTAAAATTTTAGTAAAATCACGGTCCTTATTTAGTCATCTTTGTAGGTTTCGAGTTGAAATACTAGAGGTGACGAGTTCTTTATTAGGGGAGAAAATGGAAAAAATTAGACTTAAACTCAAGGCGTATGACCACAGAGTTTTAGACAGATCTGTTGCAGCAATTATAGAAGCTGTTAAGCGAACTGGAGCTGAAATTAGAGGCCCAATTCCTATGCCGACAAAGATAAAGCGCTATACAGTGCTTAAATCACCACACGTCAACAAAAAATCAAGAGAGCAATTTGAGATGAGAATACATGGTCGTATGATAGATATCGTATCTGCTACAACCGACACTATCGACTCTTTGATGAAACTTGACTTAGCGCCTGAGGTGAATGTCGAAGTTAGAGCTATGGGTAAATAGGGAGTACATGATGGAATATATAGTAGAAAAAATCGGAATGAGCAGAACAATAACTGTGCCGGCTGTTCCTGTTACTCTTTTAAAAGTAGTAGAAGTAAAAGTTTGTGAAGTAGATGAATCTAAGCGTGCAATCGTTGCATATGCAAATGGTAAGAAGATGAACAAAGCAATTGCTGGTCAGCAAAAAAAGTATGACTTAAGTAGTGAGTTTAATCGTTTTGTTACAATGGATGTTGCTAATAGCGAAGCTGGAACACTAGATACTACACCATTAAGTGAAGCAAAAAACTTGAAAGTTTCTTTTAACTCTAAAGGTAGAGGTTTTGCTGGTGTTATAAAGCGTCACGGATTTGCAGGTGGACCTGCAAGCCACGGTAGTAGATTCCATAGAACTGGTGGTTCTATTGGTAATGCTGAATGGCCTGGTCGTGTTCAAAAAGGTAGAAAAATGCCAGGACACATGGGGAACGCTAAAGTTACAGTTAAAAATGACATAGTTTCATTTGATGCTGAAAACGGAATCCTAGCGGTTAAGGGAGCAGTTCCTGGACCAAATGGTGCAATAGGCAGAGTAAGGATTGTTAAATGAGTAAAGCAATAATACTTAATGATAAATTTGAAAACTCAGGAGAGTTAGCTCTTCCTGAAAAGTTTGAGGGTATAAATTCTCATAACTTACATATATATGTTAAATCTTACCAAGCAGCTTTGCGTGCAAACACAGCTTCAACTAAGAGTAGAAGTGATGTTAGCGGTGGCGGTAAAAAACCATTTGCACAAAAAGGTGGCGGTAGAGCAAGAGCTGGTAGTAGAACTAACCCTGTATGGGTTGGTGGTGGTATCGCTTTTGGTCCTAGAGCAAACAGAAACTATGATCAAAAAGTGAATAAAAAACAGAAGAGATTAGCATTAGAATTTGCACTTAACGACAAAGCATCTAAAGATGCACTTTTTGTAGTTGATTCTATAGCGGTTGAGTCTGGTAAAACAAAAGATGCGGCAGCGATTGTAAAATCAATAGGCGCAAGAGATGTACTGATAGTAAAAGACCTTATAGATGAGAAAACATTTTTGGCATTTAGAAATGTACCAAATGCTTACTTAATAGAGTCAAATGAACTAAACGCATATTTGGCTACAGCATTCTATGCAGTAGTTATAGAAAAATCAGTGCTTGAAACAATAGCAAAAGAGGGCTAATTATGGCAGATATAACAGATATCAAAGCAATACTTTATACAGAAAAGAGCTTAAGCCTTCAAGAGAATGGTACAGTTGTTATTCAGACTTCAACAAGAATGACAAAAAACCGTCTTAAAGAGGTGCTTAAAGAGTACTTTGGCTTTACTCCACTAAAAGTTAACTCAATGAGAGTGCTTGGAAAAGTGAAGAGATTTAAAGGTATCCAAGGTAAGCGTAATGACACTAAAAAGTTTTATGTTCAGCTACCTGAGGGTGCTCAACTAGAAAATATAGGAGCATAATATGGCGATTAAATCATATAAACCATATACTCCGAGTCGTAGATATGTAACTGGCTTGGATTCAAGCGATATTACAGCAAAGCCAAGTGTTCCGGCACTTCTTAAAAAGCTTCCTGTAACAGCTGGTAGAAATAATAACGGTAGAATCACATCTCGCCATAAGCAAGGTGGAGCTAAGAAGCTTTATAGAATCATCGATTTCAAAAGAAGAAAGTTTGATATTGAGGGTACTGTAGAAGCTATTGAGTATGATCCAAATAGAATTTGTCGTATTGCACTAATTAAGTATGTTGACGGTGAGAAGAGATATATTCTTCAGCCTTCAGGACTTAATGTAGGTGATAAAATCATGGCTGCTGAGTCTGGACTTGATATTAAGCCTGGTAATGCAATGAAAATGAAAAATATCCCAGTTGGTACAATTATTCATAACATCGAGATGAAGCCTGGCAAAGGTGCTCAGATGGCAAGAAGTGCTGGTGGTTATGCTCAACTTATGGGTAGAGAAGAGAAGTATGTTGTTCTTAGATTACCATCAGGTGAGATGAGACAAGTTCTTGGTGAGTGTATGGCAACTATAGGTACAGTTGGATGTGAAGACTGGGCCAATGTTGTAATTGGTAAAGCTGGAAGAAATAGACATAGAGGAATTAGACCACAAACTCGTGGATCTGCGATGAACCCAATCGATCACCCACACGGTGGTGGTGAAGGTAAAACTAACTCGGGTCGTCACCCAGTTACTCCTTGGGGTAAGCCAACTAAAGGTGCTAAAACTCGTCGTAAAAAAGCGAGTGATAAACTAATTATTTCAAGAAGAAAGGGAGGCAGATAGATGGCAAGAAGTCTAAAAAAAGGTCCTTTTGTTGATGATCACTTAATTAAAAAAGTGCTAAAAGCAAAAGAGGAAAAATCAAATAAGCCTATCAAGACTTGGTCAAGAAGAAGTACTATTACTCCTGATATGATTGGTTTAACACTAAATGTTCATAATGGAAGAAATTTTATCCCTGTTTATGTTACTGAGAATCACATCGGTTATAAACTTGGTGAATTTGCTCCAACTCGTACTTTTAAGGGTCATAAAGGCTCTGTTCAGAAGAAGGTAGGTAAATAGTCATGAGTAAAGCAATATTAAAATTTATTAGACTATCACCACTAAAGGCAAGAATGGTAGCACGCGAAGTTCAAGGAATGAATGCAGAATTTGCACTAGCAAGTTTAGAATTTATGCCTAACAAAGCTGCTAGAATCATCTCAAAAGTTATTGCAAGTGCAGTGGCAAATGGTGGTTATGAGCCTGAAGAAGTAGTAATTTCATCTTGTCGTATAGACCAAGGTCCAGTTCTTAAGAGATTTAGACCAAGAGCAAGAGGAAGTGCTAGTGGCATCAGAAAACCAACTTCACATGTATTTGTAGAAGTATCAAAAGCTGCAAAGAAGGAAGACTAAGATGGGTCAAAAAGTAAATCCAATTGGTTTAAGACTTGGAATCAATAGAAACTGGGATTCAAGATGGTTTCCTGGAGAGAATTTAGCGGCAAATATTGGCGAAGATCACAAGATAAGAAAGTTTTTGAAAAAAGAGCTTTACTATGCTGGTGTTAGTCAAATTCTTATTGAAAGAACTGCTAAAAAATTAAGAGTTACAGTTGTTGCTGCAAGACCTGGTATCATTATTGGTAAAAAGGGTTCAGATATTGAGAAGCTTAGAGTTAAGTTAAACAAACTTGTCGGTAAAGATGTAAATGTAAATATTAAAGAAGAGAGAAAGCCACAAGCTTCTGCTCAACTTGCAGCAGAAAATGTTGCTATGCAGTTAGAGAGAAGAGTTGCATTTAGAAGAGCTATGAAAAAGGTTATTCAAGGTGCACAAAAATCTGGAGCAAAAGGTATCAAGATATCTGTTTCAGGTAGACTTGGTGGTGCAGAGATGGCTAGAACTGAGTGGTATCTTGAAGGTAGAGTTCCTTTACATACACTTAGAGCTAAGATAGATTACGGTTTCGCTGAAGCACATACTACATACGGAATTATCGGTATTAAAGTATGGATCTTTAAAGGGGAAGTTTTAACAACTGGTGTTCAAGCTGAGCCAAAAGAAGAGAAGAGACCAAGAAAACCAAGAAGAGGTAAAAACTAATGTTAATGCCTAAGAGAACAAAATATAAGAAGCAGATGAAGGGTAGAAACCGTGGTAAATCATTTAGAGGCAATAGTGTTGCTTTTGGTGATATAGCACTTAAAGCTACTGAAGCTGGTCGTATTGATTCGCGTCAAATTGAAGCGGCAAGAATCTCATATACAAGACATGTTAAGCGTCAAGCAAAGACATGGATTAGAGTATTCCCTGATAAGCCTTTAACTGCAAAGCCATTAGAGACAAGAATGGGTAAGGGTAAGGGACCAGTTGATAGATGGGTTATGAATATTAAGCCAGGAAGAATCATTTTTGAGATGGCTGGAGTTAGCGAAGAGTTAGCGCGTGAAGCACTTACACTTGCTATGCATAAGCTACCTTTCAAAACTAAGATAGTTACAAGAGAGAGCGAAAATGAAGTATACTGATTTAAGTGAAAAATCTGCAACTGAGTTAGCAGAGTTATTAAAAGAGAAAAAGGTTCTTTTGTTTACAGTAAAGCAAAAGTTAAAGACAATGCAACTAACTAATTCAAATGAAATTAGAGAAGTTAGAAGAGATATCGCTCGTATTAGTACGGCTATTTCGGCTCAAAATAAGTGATTAGGGGAAAGTAATGGCTTTAAAAAGAGAAATACAAGGCGTAGTTGTACAAAAAACTGGTGATAAATCAATCACTGTTTTAGTAGAGAGACGCGTAATGCACCCTAAATATCGCAAAATTGTTAAGCGTTTTAAAAAGTTTATTGTTCATGATGAGAAAAATGAATCAAAAGCTGGCGATATTGTAAGAGCTATCGAGTGTAGACCACTATCTAAAAGAAAATCTTTTAGACTCTCACAGATAGTTACAGTAGGAGTTGAGTAATGATACAAGGTTTTACTAGATTAGCAGTTGCTGATAATACTGGTGCAAAAGAGATTATGTGTATTAAGGTACTCGGTGGTTCTAAGCGTCGTTATGCAACAGTAGGTGATGTAATTGTTGCGTCTGTCAAAAAAGCTTTACCAGTTGGTAAGGTAAAAAAAGGACAGGTTGTTAAGGCAGTTGTTGTTAGAACAAGAAAAGAGATTCAAAGAGAAAATGGCTCACTTATCAGATTTGATGAGAATGCAGCTGTTATCCTTAACGATAAAAAAGAACCAATAGGAACAAGAATATTTGGACCTGTTGGAAGAGAAGTGAGATACTCTGGTTTTATGAAGATAGTTTCACTTGCTCCGGAGGTAATATAATGGCTGTTAAGTTTAACATTAAAAAAGGTGATAGTGTAAAAATTATTGCTGGAGATGACAAAGGTAAAGTGGCTAAAGTTCTTCGTGTTATTAAGAAGGATGCTAAGGTTGTTGTCGAGGGTTGTAAGATAGCTAAAAAAGCTATCAAGCCTGATGATGCTAATCCAAAGGGTGGCTTTATAAACAAAGAGATGCCAATAGATATCTCTAATGTGGCAAAAGTAGAGGGTGAATAATGAACAGATTAAAAGCTAGATATGCATCTGAAATAAAAGATGCTTTAACAAAAGAGTTTGACATCAAAAACCCAATGCTAGTTCCTGCATTAGAAAAAGTTGTTATCAGCGTTGGTGTTGGTGCAGATGGTAGTGATAGTAAAATATTACAAAATATAGTAGATACTATCTCTTTAATAAGTGGGCAAAAAGCACAAGTAATGAATGCTAAGAAATCAGTAGCTGGTTTTAAAGTAAGAGAGGGATATCCTGTAGGCGTTAAAGTTACACTTCGTGACGAACAAATGTTTGCATTTTTGGATAAGCTAATAAGCGTAGCACTTCCAAGAGTTAAGGATTTCCGTGGATTACCAAGAAATGGATTTGACGGAAGAGCAAATTATAATTTTGGTTTAACTGAACAATTAATGTTCCCAGAAGTGAATTTTGATGATGTATTAAAAACACACGGAATGAACATAACAATTGTAACAACTGCAGCTGATGATAAGCAAGCTTTTAAGCTTCTTGAATTAGTTGGTATTCCGTTCACGAAGGGCAAGTAACATGGCAAAAAAATCTATGATTGCAAAGGCTGCAAGAACGCCTAAGTTTAAAGTTAGAGGATATAGCAGATGTCAAATTTGTGGTCGTCCTCATTCAGTTTACAGAGATTTTGGTGTATGTAGAGTTTGTCTAAGAAAAATGGCAAACGAAGGTCTAATCCCAGGCCTTAAAAAAGCAAGCTGGTAAGGAAACAGAATGATAAATGATTTATTGGCAGATGCACTAACAAGAATTAGAAATGCATCATTAAGAAAACTAGATGTTACAAAGTTAATGCACTCAAAATTGGTTGAAGCTGTAATGGTTGTATTCCAAGACAAAGGTTATATTGAGAGTTTTAATGTTATTGAAGATGGAAATAAAAAATTCATCAAAGTTGTATTAAAATATGACAAAAACGAAAATAGCGTAATAACAGAAGTGAAAAAAATATCTAAGCCAGGACGCCGTGTTTACAAGGGTTCTAGTGAGATTAAGAAGTTTAAAAATGGTTACGGTACTTTCGTAGTTTCAACTTCAAAAGGTGTACTAAGCAACGATGATGCTCATAAAGCAAAAGTCGGTGGTGAAGTACTTGTTAGTATCTGGTAAAACAGATTTCTTTTATGGTATTCGATAACCATTCAAGTTAAGTCTTATCGTAGACAAGTAAAGGAAATAGATGTCACGTATTGGAAAGAATCCAGTTACAATTCCTGCTGAAGTAAATGTTTCAGTAGAAGGAAATGTAATTGTTTTTAAAAAAGGGAGTGTTCAAAAAGAGTTGGATACTAAAGGAAATGTTGAAGTCAAAGTAGATAACGGTTTGTTGGTTTTTGCTCCAAAGAGTGATGACAGACAAGATCGTGCTTACTGGGGAACTTACCGTGCACTAAGCGCTAACATTATAGTTGGACTAACAACAGGTTACCAAAAGCAATTGGAAATCAATGGTGTTGGTTATAGAGCTGCAGTTAAAGGAAATGTTCTTGAGCTTCAACTTGGTTTTTCACACCCAATTAATTATGAATTTCCAAAGGATCTTCAAATTAGTGTAGAAAAAAATATTGTTACTATCAAGGGTGATGATAAACAAGTTGTTGGACAAGTTGCTGCTGAAGTTAGAAGTTTTAGACCGCCAGAGCCTTACAAGGGCAAAGGTGTTAAGTATGTTGAAGAGCATATCCGCCGAAAAGCGGGAAAAACTGCTAAGAAATAGGAGTAGCAAATGAGACCAAATATTTTAAAAAGAAAACTTGCATTAAGAGCAAAGCGTAAAAAGAGAGTTAGAGCAGATATTTTCGGAACAGTAGAGCGTCCAAGAGTATCGATTTTTAAATCAAATAAATATGTTTATGTTCAGGCAATAGACGATGTAAACGGTGCTACACTTGCAGCTGCAGATGGAGCAAAGTTAGGTTTTAAAGCTAACAAGGCTGGAGCAGGCGAGCTTGCAAAAGCTTTTGCTGAGACTTTAAAGGGTAAGGATATATCAACTGTAGTTTATGACAGAAATGGATACCTTTACCATGGTGTTGTTGCTGCTTTTGCAGATGGCTTAAGAGAAAACGGCATTACGCTGTAATAGAAGGAAAGACGATTCAATGGAAAAGTATAATAGAGAAGAATTTGAAGAAGTCATCGTTAACATCGGCCGTGTAACTAAAGTTGTTAAAGGTGGTAGACGATTTAGATTTACAGCACTAGTAGTTGTTGGAAATAAAAATGGATTAGTTGGATTTGGTTTTGGTAAAGCAAAAGAAGTTCCTGATGCTATCAAAAAAGCAGTTGATGATGCGTTTAAAAGTATTGTACAAGTTAATACTAAAGGCTCAACTATTGCTCATGATATTGAAGTAAAATATAATGCAAGTAGAATTTTACTTAGACCAGCTAGTGAAGGTACAGGAGTTATTGCCGGTGGTGCAACTCGTCCAGTTCTTGAACTTGCAGGTATTAAAGATATTTTGACTAAATCGTTAGGATCAAATAATCCAGCAAATGTAGTAAGAGCAACAATGAAAGCTCTTAGTATGTTGAAATCTTAGAAGGAGTAGACATGACATTAGAAAATCTATCTCCAGCTACGGGTTCAACTCACTCAAGAAAGAGAGTTGGTCGTGGTCAGGGAAGTGGCATGGGAAAAACTGCAAGTCGTGGTTGTAATGGTCAAAAATCTCGTTCAGGTTATAAGATTAAAAGAAACTTTGAAGGTGGACAACAGCCACTAAGTAAAAGACTACCAAAAGTAGGTTTTTATTCAAGAGTTAGTAAACCTTATAGTATAAATGTAGATAGAGTAAAATCAGTAGCTGCACTTGAAGAGATCACAATTGAGTCAATCAAGAGTGTTCATAAGATGGCAGGGACAGTTAGTAGAGTTAAACTTATCGGTGCAGGAGCAAAAGAGCTTGCAAGTAAAATAAAAGACGACAATATAACTTGCACTGGCAACTAAAATGAGTAACGATCTTACTAAAAAAATTCTGATTACATTAGGATTTATTTTTGCGTACAGAATACTGGCATATGTGCCAGTACCTGGCGTAAACCTAGATGTAATTAAAGAATTCTTTGACTCAAATAGTTCAAATGCATTAGGTATGTTTAATATGTTCAGTGGTAACGCTGCGCAAAGAATGAGTATAATTTCACTAGGAATTATGCCATATATTACCGCTTCAATTGTTATGGAGCTTCTAGCTGCTACATTTCCTGCGCTTGGAAAGATGAAAAAAGAGCGTGACGGAATGGTTAAGTATATGCAAATTATTCGTTATGCAACTATAGGTATCACAATTGTTCAAGCAATTGGAGTTTCTGTGGGACTTGGAAGCATGACTGGTCGTGGTGGCGAGAGTGCTATTATGGTTGATATGGCAACATTTTCTGCAATTGCTGCTGCATCAATGCTAACAGGTACAATGTTACTTATGTGGATTGGTGAGCAGATAACTCAGCGTGGTATTGGTAATGGTATATCTTTGATTATCTTTGCTGGTATAGTTTCTGGAATTCCTACTGCAATTGGAGGTACAATTAACCTTGTAAATACAGGTGAAATGAACTTTTTAGTTGTGATTGGTATTTTGCTAGTGATTTTGGCTACTGTTGGCTCTATTATTTATGTTGAGATGGGAGAACGGCGTGTACCTATTTCGTATAGTCGAAAAGTTATGATGCAAAATCAACATAAGAGAATTATGAATTATGTACCTATAAAAGTAAACCTTAGTGGAGTTATACCACCGATTTTTGCAAGTGCGATTTTGATGTTTCCATCAACAATCATGCAAGCAAGTACAAATCCTATAATTCAAAGAATAAATGATTTTTTAAACCCAAATAGTTATGCATTTAATGTTCTAACTTTTATATTTGTTATATTTTTTGCATACTTTTATGCATCTATTGTATTTAGTGCAAAAGATATATCTGATAATTTAAAGAGACAGGGTGGCTTTATTCCAGGTGTTCGTCCTGGTGAAAGTACTGCAATGTATCTTAATGAAGTTGCAAGTAGACTAACATTTTGGGGATCAATATACTTAGGACTTATTTCAACTCTTCCATGGGTTTTAGTAAAGACTATGGGTGTTCCGTTTTTCTTTGGAGGAACGGCAGTTCTTATTGTAGTTCAAGTTGCACTTGATACTATGAGAAAAATTGAAGCTCAGATGTATATGAATAAATATGAAACATTGAGTGCAGTAGGTCTTTAATGGCAATTGCTCTTAGAAAACCAAAAGATATCGAAAAACTTCGAATATCCAATAGAATAGTAGCTGAAACTCTTCAGCTACTCTCTAGTAAAGCAGAGGCGGGTATGACGCTTGCTGAGTTAAATGCTATGGGCGAAGAGTATATAAAATCACAAGGATCAAGACCTGCTTTTAAGGGACTATATGGCTTTCCTGCAGGAGTTTGTACTTCAGTAAATCAAGTTATTATTCATGGTATACCAAATAATTATAAACTAAAAGATGGTGATATTGTTGGCTTTGATATAGGTGTAGAAAAAGATGGATGGTTTGGTGATGCTGCTGTTACTGTTGGCATAGGAAATATTTCAAAAGCAAATCAAGAGCTTATAGATTGTTCTCGTGATACACTCTATCATGCTATAAACAATATTAAAGCTGGAATGAGATTTAAAGAATTAAGTCTTATACTAGAGGAGTTTATTCATTCAAAAGGGTATATACCACTACGAAATTTTTGTGGTCACGGAATAGGTCGAAAACCGCATGAAGAGCCAGAGATTCCAAACTATTTAGAGGGTACAAATTCAAAACAGGGTCCAAAGATTAAAAATGGAATGGTTTTTTGTCTTGAGCCAATGATTTGTCAAAAAAGTGGTATATCAAAAATATTAGAAGATAAGTGGTCAGTAGTTTCAGAAGATGGACTTTTTGGAAGTCACTATGAGCATACTGTAGCAATTATAAACAACAAAGCCGAAATTTTATCGGTTGTCTAGGAGGCAAAATGGCAAAAGCTGATGTAATCGAAGTAGATGGTAAAGTTTTAGAAGCTCTACCAAATGCAACGTTTAAAGTTGAAGTTCAAAATGGGCATGTGGTTCTATGTCACATAGCTGGTAAGATGAGAATGCATTATATAAAAATAATGCCAGGTGATACAGTAAAACTTGAGTTGACTCCTTATAGTCTAGACAAAGGGCGTATTACTTATAGATATAAATAGGTTATTTGTACTTTATAAGTAAATTATTAGCTTATTTTGAGTATAATATGCCCCCTTTGTAAAACTGTGTGAAGAATACTTGAAAAAACCCCACTATTTTTTCAAATATTGGTTTAGCCAAGATCGCTAAACCTGTGACAGTTTACGAATTTGGAGTGGACTGTTTAGATATGCGTGGCATATCTTTTAATCATCGTATTTATTTTTCTTACAAGTAGCCTTCGCAAAGCGAAAGCTTCAGTGAGAGGAGCTATTAAATTAGTTTCTTCTTCGCAAAGCGAAAGCTTCAGTGAGAGGAATTTTTCTGGGCTTTGCCCAGCAAAAGGAGACATTAAAATGAAAGTACGACCTTCTGTAAAGAAGATGTGTGATAAGTGCAAAGTGATTAAGCGTAAAGGTATCGTTAGAATCATTTGTGAAAATCCAAAACACAAACAGAGACAAGGATAAACATGGCAAGAATTGCAGGTGTAGACCTTCCTAAGAAGAAGAGAGTAGAGTACGGTTTAACATATATTTATGGTATAGGTTTAACAAGCTCAAGATTAATCTTAAATGCTGTTGGAATATCATATGACAAAAGAGTTCACGAACTTAATGAGTCAGATGTTGCAGCTATTCGTAAAGAGATTCAAGAGAATTTCCAAGTTGAAGGTGATTTAAGAAAGAAAGTAACATTGGATATTAAAGCTCTAATGGATATGGGTAGCTACAGAGGGTTAAGACACAGACGTGGTCTTCCTGTTCGTGGTCAAAAAACAAAAACTAATGCGCGTACGAGAAAAGGTAAGAAAAAGACCGTCGGCGCAAAAGCATAATTACTCAAGGAACAATTAAATGGCAAAAAGAAGAGTAGTAAGAAAAAAAGTTGCTAAGAAGAATATCGCTAAAGGCGTTGTTTATATCTCTGCAACATTTAATAATACTGTCGTAACTGTTACTGATGAAATGGGTAATGTTATAGCATGGAGCAGTGCTGGTAGTTTGGCTTTTAAAGGTAGTAAGAAATCTACTCCTTATGCAGCTCAACAAGCAGTTGAAGATGCATTAGCAAAAGCTAAAGAACACGGTATTAAAGAAGTAGGTATCAAGGTTCAAGGACCTGGTAGCGGAAGAGAAACAGCAGTCAAGAGTGTTGGTGCAACAGAGGGAATCAAGGTAACTTTCTTAAAAGATATCAGCCCACTACCACATAATGGCTGTAGACCTCCAAAGCGTAGAAGAGTTTAATTTTAACATTTTAGTTAATAATTAATTATATAAAAAACGAAATATTTTTTGGTTTATAATGATTAGGAGAAACGATGGCTAGATACAGAGGACCTGTCGAGAAGCTAGAGAGAAGACTAGGTGTTAGTTTGGCTCTTAAAGGTGAGCGTCGTCTTGCTGGTAAGAGCGCATTGGACAAGCGTCCATATGCACCAGGACAACACGGTCAAAGAAGAACAAAGATTAGTGAGTATGGACTTCAACTAAGAGAGAAGCAAAAAGCTAAATTTATGTATGGAGTTTCTGAAAAGCAATTTAGAAGATTGTTTAAAGAAGCAGCAAGAAGAGATGGTAATACTGGAGAAAACCTTATTACTTTAATCGAAAGACGTTTAGATAATGTTGTTTATAGAATGGGTTTTGCAACTACTAGAAGATTTGCTAGACAGTTAACAACTCACGGACACGTTCTTGTAAATGGAAAGAAGTTAGATATACCTTCTTATCAAGTTAAACAGGGTGATAAAATTGAGATTTGTGAAAAATCTAAAAGCAACCCTCAAGTTGTTCGTTCATTAGAATTGACAGCACAAACCGGAATTGTTCCATGGGTTGATGTTGAGGCAGCAAAGGCAATGGGTATATTTACTCGTTTCCCAGAGCGTGAAGAAGTAGTTATTCCGGTTGAAGAGAGATTGATCGTCGAGCTATACTCTAAATAATAAGTGAGGAAGTTTTAGTGAAAAAAATCAGTACAGCGGCACATATGCCAACAGAGATTGAAGTAGAAAATATTTCAGATAATAAAGCTCAAGTAATAGCATATCCATTTGAAGCTGGTTTTGCTGTAACTCTAGCTCACCCATTAAGAAGATTATTGCTTAGTAGCACAGTTGGATTCGCTCCAACTGCTATTAAGATAGATGGTGTAACACATGAATTTGATAGCATGCGTGGTATGCTTGAAGATGTTGCACTATTTATCATCAATCTTAAAAATATTCGTTTCAAAATCAATGGTGATGAGAAGCGAGTAGAGGTAAATTATTCTTTTACTGGACCAAAAGAGATTTATGGTAGTGATCTTTCTAATGAAGAGATAGAAGTTGTTACTCCTGAGGGGTATTTAGCAACTATTAATGAAGATGCAGAGCTTAACTTTTCTCTTATTGTAGAGAAGGGAATAGGGTATGTTCCTAGTGAAACTATTAGAGATTTAGTTGACAGTGATTATATAGCACTAGATGCTTTTTTTACACCAGTGAAAAAAGCTATATATGAGATAGAGAATGTTCTAGTTGAGGACAATCCAAACTTTGAAAAGGTAATTTTTACCATTGAAACTGATGGATTGATATCGCCAATAGAGGCTTTTAAAGACTCTTTGGAAGCTATGTACACTCAAATGTCAGTATTTAATGGTGTTTTAGATATTGATATTACTCCAAAAGTTGAAAGCAGTAGTGATACTGTCGAGTTAAATAAACTACTTCAGAGTATTGAAGAGTTAAATTTGAGTGCTAGAAGTTTCAATTGTTTAGATAGAGCAGAAGTAAGATTTGTAGGTGAACTTGCACTAATGAGTGAATTAGAGCTTAAAAACCTTAAAAATCTTGGTAAAAAATCTCTTGAAGAGATAAACGCTGTGATGGAAGAGATTGGCTTTCCAGTAGGATCAGATTTTTCTGATGATACTGTTGATGTACTTAAGAACAAAATCGCAGATTTGAAATCGAATGAGGATTAATAAATGAGACATAAGCATGGATACAGGAAGCTTGGTCGTACTTCAACGCATAGAGCTGCGCTTTTGAAGAATATGGCTATAGCAATTATAAAAAGTGAAAAGATAGAAACTACTATTCCAAAGGCAAAAGAGCTTAGAGGGTATATAGAAAAATTAATCACTAAAGCAGGTAAGGGTGATTTCAACGCTCATAGAGCAATATTTTCTGCACTACAAGATAAAGAGTGTACAAAGAAACTAGTTGAAGAAATCGCACCTAAATATGTAGATAGAAATGGTGGTTATACAAGAATCATCAAAACTCGCACAAGAAGAGGCGATGCTGCTCCTATGGCTTTCATAGAGTTAGTATAACACTTCAAAACTCGGAGACCTTTGGGTCTCCAACTCTCCTTTAAACTTTCTTTTTATTCATTTATAGTATAATCACCATATTAAAATAAATGGAGATGTGATGATACCTTTTAGTGATGAGGAATTACTTCCTGCAGTTGAAAAATCTTTAGAAAAAGTAAAACCAATGTTGGCGTTAGATGGTGGTGGTATGACACTTCTTGCCATTAAAAATGGTAGAGTTTTTGTTCAGCTTTTAGGAGCTTGTGTCGGTTGTGCTTCAAGTGGACAGACTCTTAAATATGGAATTGAAAGACAATTGAGGATTGATATACATCCTGAAATTGAGGTTATAAATATAGCTCCAGGAATGGAAGATACTATAGAAAAGTTTGACTAAATTGAAAAAGTATTTAAAAAGAGGAATTAATAGTTTTTATAAAAAAAACTATGATGAGGCACTTTTGTACTTCTCACTTGCACTTAATGATAAGCCAAGTTCAAAAGAAGCTAGAGTTTGTGCAATTTTATCAGAATTGGCGATTGATAAAGAGGATGAAGCAACTGCTCTTTATGAATACTATTTAATTAGCAAAGATAGTGGTGTACATAATCCTGAAGAGATGATTGAAGATATAGTAGATTCAATAGAGTTAACCATGGAAAGTTTAAATGCCCTCTTTTTTGAAAGTGAAATAGAGGCAAAGATTGATGAAGAAAATGGTATTGCTTATGATGATTTTAGAGCTTTTATAGAGAGTAAAGATAGTTTTAGAGAAGCTTTTGAAAATATTATGTTTTCTACAAAAGTTATTATTCATAAAAAAGATGATTTTATAGATTTTTTAGAAAAATTAATAGACAATGGCTTTAAAGAGATGTCTATGAATTACTTTGAAAGTGCAATTCAGCTATTTCCAAATGATGAGAAAATATTAAACCTTGTAAAAAAAGTAAAAAATTGATACTAAAAATAGATAATATAAGTGGCTTTAGTGCAATTACAGACGATTCGACTGAGTGCAGTGAGACAACAGCATTTATTTTAACTCATCAAAATAAAAAATACCTTGATTGTGTGAGAACTAAAGTAATAACTCCAAAGGAGTGTTTAGATATATTAGGAATAACAGATAAGATTAAAATTATCGGTATAACAGGAACTAATGGAAAAACAACAACAGCTGCTGCAATATACTCTATACTTTTAGATTTAGATAAAAAAGTTGCTTTTCAGGGAACTAGGGGCTGCTTTATAAATGAGAAAAGATATGAAGAAAAAAGTTTAACTACCCCACCTATATTACAATCAATTGCAAATATTAAAAAGGCTATAGAGCAGGGTTGTGAATATTTTGTTATGGAAGTTAGCTCACATGCAATAGAGCAAAAACGCATTGAAGGGTTAGAATTTGCACTAAAAATTTTAACAAATGTTACACAAGACCATCTAGATTATCATGGCACAATAGATGAGTATATTGCAGTAAAAAGTAGATTTTTTGAAGATGATGGGATGAAGCTCATCAACAAAGATGATGGCAAAATAAGATTCAACAAAAGAGGTTGTATGACCTATGGTGCAGAATACCCATCGACTTATAAAGTCACTGCTTACTCTTTAAGCAGTGGAGTAAGTGCAGTAATACAAAAGTTTGATAAGATGTACGATTTTAGCTCTCCTCTTCATGGGTTTTTTAACCTTTATAATATAGTTGCAGCAATTAGTGCAGTAGATATGCTTGAAGTTGCTCCAATTGAAGATATTTGTGAGGCAGTTTCACATTTTGGTGGGGTAGAAGGTCGCATGGAAGTTGTTAGTGATGAGCCTTTAGTTATTGTAGATTTTGCACATACTCCAGATGGAATGGATAAAGTATTAGATGCCCTAAAAGAGCGAGATATGATAGTAGTTTTTGGAGCAGGTGGCGATAGAGATAGAAACAAAAGACCAAAGATGGGAAACATAGCTAACAGATATGCAAAAAAAGTTATAGTAACAAGTGACAACCCAAGAAGTGAAGATCCAAATCTAATCATAGAAGATATTGTATTGGGGATAAAAAACAAAAACTCTCTACATGTAGAGGTAGATAGGAAAAAAGCTATTGAGTATGCTTTACAAATAAGAGATGAAAATGAAATTGTTGTTATATTAGGAAAAGGTGATGAGTCCTATCAAGAAGTAAAAGGAAACAGAATTCCTTTCGATGATAGAGAAGTAGTTAGGGAGCTATTAAACTAATTTTTTCAGCTAAAAAACATATGTTTTTGATACAATTCAAGCAAAATTTATAAGGATTTATTATGGGAATTCCACAACCAGCATTTTATATTTTTAAGTGTGAACAGAGCTCACCTCCAGGTATGCCAAAACCAAGCTGTGTAAATGCACAAACAAGAGAACTATACCAGTATATGGCAAACAAGTTAATGGCAATGGGAGTAACTTCAACAGTTCATCCAATAAGAACAGCATGCCTAAACAGGTGTCAAATGGGACCAGTTATGCTGATTGAGCCAGGTCACCATATGTATATTGGTCTTACTAAGGAAAAAATAGATAGAATAATAGATGAACATATCATAAAAGGTAACCCAGTAAAAGAGTATATAATACCAGATGAGTATTGGGATGAGGCGATAAGCCCTGCTAAAATGATGGAAATGACACAAGGATAAACATGACATTTGAAATGTTATACGGAAAAATTCATAGAGCAACAGTAACGGATGCAAATCTAAACTATGTAGGTTCCATTACAGTTGATAAAGACTTGATGGATGCTTCAAAGCTTGTAGTAGGTCAAAAAGTAGAGATAGTAAACATAAATAATGGTGAAAGATTTAGCACTTATGTTATAGAGGGAGAGAGAGGCAAAAAAGATATTTGCCTAAATGGAGCAGCTGCAAGAAAAGCTGAGGTAGGAGATAGAATCATCATAATTGCATATGCAAGTATGGATGAGACAGAGAGAGAAAAGTTTAAGCCAAATGTTGTATTGGTTGATGAAAACAACAATATAGAAGAGATACGAGATTTTATTTAAAATAGGTAGTAAATATGTTTGAAAATATGGACTTCTCTAAAATGGGAGAAATGTTACAAGAAGCACAAAAAAATGCTCAGAAAATGCAAGAAGAGGCAAAAAGTAGACTGTATACTGCAAAAAGTGGTGGAGGTCTTGTAAGTATTAGTATAAACGGAGAAGGTGAAGTGAACGATATAACTATAGATGACTCTCTTTTAGAAGATAAAGAGTCTTTACAGATTCTTCTTATGAGTGCGACAAATGATGCCATTAAAATGGTAGAAGATAGTAAAAAACACGCAGCAGCTCAGATGCTTCAGGGCATGGGTGGCTTCGGTAAATAAGGAAAGGCCATATGGTTCGTTTAGTAATTTCACTTTTTTTAATTTTTCAAGTTCTAGCTGCTACAGAGTTTACATATCCTGATTTTAGACAATGCTACAAAAAAAATAAACAATCATTTGTATATTTTGGAGATACTAGAGCAGTTGCTGTAAGTAAATACTTAGCAGTCGCATACTCTCAAACAAAGCCTAAAGTACCATTTATAAAGTTTGATCCATTTTTAAATTTGTATCTTTTTAAATCTAAAAAGAGTTTAAATCCTGTTAAGTTAAAAGAGACAAAGGCACTCAAGCTTGGAGAGTGGATTGCTGGAATGGATGACACCTCTTTATATGCTGGAAATTTTGCAAAAAGTGGAGATGTGTTAGATAGTTTTTATCTTCAAAATGCAAAACTAGATGAAAATAGTATTATTGTATGTCTTTGTTGTGAAGTATATGGTATAGGGATTGGTGCAGGATCATTTATCGGAAGTGAGTATATCAAAAGATTTATAAGCGCTAAAGAGATCTATTATGGAGATATTGGAGTTAGATTTGAAAAACATGCAAATAACTTTGTTGTTAAAAGCAAAGATCCATTTTATGTTAATCAACTTCTTAATGTTGGCGATAAGATTTTAAAAATAAATGGAAAAAGAGTAACTACTTTAAAACAGTTAAATCAAACTATACTTTTCTCTAAACCTAAAAGTATTATAAAATTAGATATTTTAAGAGATAAAAATATTTTAAAAAGAAGTTTAGTAGTTCGTTCTCGTATGGGTGGCGGTTATCTGAGCGACTCATTTTTAGAAAAAAAAGGTATATTTTTAGATAAAGATATGAAGATTAAAAACATAACCCCAAATAGTTTTGCTCAAAAAAGTGGTCTACATGTAGGAGATAGACTTATACAGATAGATCATAAAAAAATACAGAGTGAAGATAATATAAAAGAGTATCTCTCAAATATAAAATCAAAAGAAGCTCATCTTCTGTTTGACAGAAATGATTTTCAATTTTTTGTTAAAATAGGATTTTAATGATAAAAGATTTTGAAATTTTTTTAAAAGATAACCTACCTCAAGTAGACAGTTTTCATCCATATTTTAACCAAGCTTTAGGAGAGATGCTAGATGCTGGAGGTAAAAGGTTTAGACCTCTTTTACTTCTTAGTGTGGTGCAACACTCATCTCCTCTTTTGGTTAAAAATGCAATGCATGTTGCACTTGGAGTAGAGATGCTTCATACCTACTCACTTATACATGATGATTTACCATCTATGGATAATGCAGGTTTAAGAAGAGGACAAACAACTCTACATGTAAAGTATGATGAAGTAACAGCGATACTTGTTGGAGATGCTTTAAACTCTCATGCATTTTATATGATAGCCAATGCACCACTAAGCGATGATGTGAAAGTAAAGTTAACTTCTATTTTGGCACGAGATGGTGGTGTTAGTGGCATGATAATAGGTCAAGCAATTGATTGCAAGTTTGAGGATGAAAAACTAACCTTAGAACAACTAAAATTTCTACATTTAAATAAGACAGCAAAATTAATAGCAGCATCACTACTAATGGGAGCTGTCATTGGCGGCATAAGTGAAGATAAGCAAAAAATTCTTTATAATTTTGGATTAAAACTTGGAGTTTTATTTCAAGTTCAAGACGATATTATAGATGCAACACTTTCGAGCAAAGAGGCAGGAAAGCCAACTAGTAATGATAAGCACAAAAATTCTTTTGTTAACTTATTGGGGCTTAGTGGTGCGAAAAGAGAGAAGCAAAAATTAATTGAAGAGTTAAATAAAGAGACAAATATATTAGAGAGTGGTCTAGCAAAAATGCTACAAAAAATAATAAGTGATTACTTTAAAGGATAAAATATGGAAGATAAACAAATGTTACAAAAACAGGCCGATACAATTAGATTTTTATGTGCAGATATGGTTCAAGCTGCAAATAGTGGACACCCAGGGGCTCCAATGGGGCTAGCAGATATAGTGACTGTTTTAAGTAGACATATTAACCATAATCCAAAAGATACAAAATGGCTAAATAGAGATAGATTAGTTTTTAGTGGTGGTCATGCATCATCATTGGTATACTCATTTTTGCATTTAAGCGGATATGATTTGAGTTTGGAAGATTTAAAAGAGTTTAGACAGTTTGGTAGTAAAACTCCAGGTCATCCAGAGTATGGAGATGTTCCTGGTGTTGAAGTAACAACAGGACCTTTAGGACAAGGTGTAGCCAATGCAGTAGGTTTTGCAATGGCAGCTAAGTATGCAGCCAATATTTTAAATAGTGATAAAGCAACTGTAATAGACCATAAAGTTTACTGTTTGTGTGGAGATGGAGATCTTCAAGAGGGAATTAGTTATGAAGCATGTGCATTTGCAGGGCATTTAAGTCTTGATAATCTTGTAGTAATTTATGATTCCAATGAAATCACGATCGAAGGAAATACAAATATTGCCTGGAGTGAAGATGTAAAACGAAGATTTGAGGCTCAAGGTTGGATAGTAGCACGCATCGATGGACATGATTTTGATGAGATAAATGAAGCGATAGAGAATTCAAAAGAGGCAAATAAGCCATTTTTAATTATTGCTAATACAACTATTGCTAAAGGAGCTTGTCAAATGGAAGGAAGCCACCATGCACATGGTGCACCTTTGGGGGATGAAGAGATTTCAAACTCAAAAAAGAAAGCTGGATTTGATCCTCAAAAGAAGTTTTTTATTCCTGAAGATGTAAAAGCAAGATTTGAATGTGCTTTAGAAAAGGGAGAGCTAGCACAGTCACAATGGAATAGAGTAATAGAAAATGATCTAAGTGAAGAACAAAAAAATCTTTTAGCGGCACTGCTAAATCCAGATTTTTCAAAGATTGAGTATCCAACTTATGAAGATGGAAATGGTGTAGCTACTCGTGATAGTAACGGACAAATTTTAAATGCGATTGCTAAGGCTGTTCCAGGCTTCATGGGTGGAAGTGCTGATCTTGGACCATCAAATAAGAGTGAGCTAAAAGGTATGGGGAATTTTCCATTTGGAAGAAATATCCACTTCGGAATTCGTGAACACTCTATGGCAGCCATTACAAATTCATTTGCTCTTTATGGTCTATTTATCCCTTTTTCGGCTACATTTTTTATATTTAGTGATTACTTAAAACCTGCAGCGAGATTGAGTGCTCTTATGAGTCTTAAAAACTTCTATGTTTGGACTCATGATAGTATTGGAGTTGGTGAAGATGGACCTACTCACCAGCCAATTGAACAATTAAGCCAGTATAGAGCTTTACCAAATTTTTACACATATCGTCCAGCTGATGCAATAGAAAATGTAAAGTCTTGGAAAAAAGCACTTAGTATGAATGCTCCAGCATCTTTTGTCTGTTCTCGTCAAAAACTTACAGTATTAAAAGATAAAAGAGAGATAGGCGATGTTGAAAATGGAGGATATCTACTTACAAAAAGAGAAAATGCAACTCTAACATTGATGGCAAGTGGTAGTGAAGTTTATCTATGTCTAAGAGCTGCATGTGCACTAGAAAAACTAGGTATTAATGCAAATATTGTTAGTGTTCCTTGTTTCGACCTTTTAGTAGAACAAGACAAAAGTTATATAGACTCTATCATAGATCCAAACACAAAAGTTCTTGCAGTTGAGGCAGGAGCAGGAACAGAGTGGTATAGATTTGCAGATGAAGTTATCTGTATGACTCGTTTTGGGGCATCAAGTCCAGCTGATAAGCTATTTAAAAAGTTCGGTTTCTCTGAAGCAAATATAACAAAAAAAGCTTGTGAGTTGGTTGGAGTAGAGTATAAGCAGTCATCAAGTTGCGATGTATAAAGCAGTAATATTCGACCTAGATGGTACACTTCTTGATACTCTTGAAGACATAGCTATAAGTTGTAACTATGTACTAGAACAGTTTAAAAAAAGTCCTCTACCTATAGAGGACTATAAACTTATAGTTGGACAAGGTGCAGCTCAACTTTTTAAAGATCTTTTACCAAACTTATCAGAAGACGAACAAGTAGAGGCATTAGAAATATTTGAAAAACACTATGCAAAACAGTTTGACAAACATACAAAAATCTATACCGACATAAGTAAAGTCCTTACTTTTTTGCAAGTAAGAGGAATAAGGATAGCTGTTCTTTCGAACAAGCCAAACTCATTTACAAAAAAGTGTGTTATAAAATACCTTCAAGATTGGAACTTTGAAGCAGTTTACGGCATACGAGAAGGAATTCCAAAAAAACCAAATAAAGTAGGTGTAATAGAGATACTAAAAGAGTTACATTTAGATGCTTCAGAAGCTATTTTTATAGGCGATACTAAAGTAGATATGCAAACTGCAAAAAATGCAAATATGACTTCTATAGGTGTTTTATGGGGTTTTAGAGACCGAGATGAACTTGAAAAAAATGGAGCAGACTATATAGTAGAAACTCCAGTGGATTTAGTAAAGTTACTGGGCGATTTATGAATATTTTTGATGCGATAATTCTTGGAATCATTGAAGGATTTACGGAGTTCTTACCAGTATCTTCAACAGGACACCTTATAGTAGCAAGCCAATTTTTAGGAATTGAACAGACCAATGTATCAAAAGCATTTGAGGTAATAATTCAATCAGCTGCTATTTTAGCTGTATTTTTTAACTACAAAGATAAGTTTAAAGTAGAAAAGTTTGATTTATGGGTCAAGGTAATCTTGGCATTTATTCCTATAGGAGCGGTTGGATTTATTTTCTCTCATCAGATAAAAGCTCTTTTTAGTGTAGAGATTGTTGCATGGATGTTTATCATTGGTGGAGTGATATTTATATTTGTAGAGAAGTTTTTTCTAAAAGATGAAAAAACAGCAATTGATGATGTAGAAAAAATTACTATAAAACAATCTCTTTGGATTGGTTTTGCACAAATTTTTGCACTAATTCCAGGTACTAGTAGGGCAGGATCGACTATCATAGGTGGATTGCTTGTTGGACTTAGTAGAAAGGCGAGTGCAGAGTTTAGTTTTTTGCTTGCATTTCCTGTCATGGGTGCAGTAACAGGCTATGATATATTGAAGCATTATAAAGAATTTGATGCTGATCATCTTCTAAATTTAGGTATTGGTTTTTTTGTTTCATTTATAGTAGCATATTTTACAATAAAACTTTTTTTAGTTTTTCTTCAAAGATTTACTTTCGTACCATTTGGTATATATAGAATCATTTTAGGAATCATTCTATTAAATTTTGTCTAATAAGGAGAGAGCTTGATTAAGTATGCAGACTATAAAGATGTAGATAAAGAGCAGTTGCAAAGAGATATTGATGCTATAAAAGAGACTATTGGTGATGCAACTGAGGAGGATTTTAAACATCTATTGAAACTAAAAAGATGGGGAAAGGGAGCAAGTTTATTTGGCATTTTCCTGATAGTTGTGATAACGGTTTTTGAGCCAAACTCTTTTGTTTTTTGGACTCTTGGTATTATTGCAGCAACTTTTATTGGCATTGGCAATGTTGGAAGATGGGCAAATGTAGCTCATCCTATTCTTCATGGAGCTTACGATAAGGTACCAAATATTCCCACAAGATATACTAAAAAAGGTTTTGCTTCGGGAAAAAGAAGATATGTAGATTGGTTTGACTGGATTACTCCTGATGCTTGGGCGTATGAGCATAACATTATGCATCACTATCATTTAGGAGAGCTAGATGACCCTGATAATGTAGAGAGAAACTTAAAATGGCTTCATGATGCAAAAGTACCAATGTTTGTAAAGTATGGTGTTGTTTATGTTTTTGCTGTTATGTGGAAACTTGCTTATTATGCACCAAACACTCTTAGAATTTTAGAAAACAAAGAGAGAGTAAAAAAGAAACTAGAGCCAACTGAAGATTATCAAATCAGTCCTTTTAAGAAGAATGGATTACTCCTTTGGAAAGACTATATCTTGCCATATGGTTTAGTGAAATTTGTTATTTCCCCTTTAGTCTTTTTACCGTTTGGATTTGATGCCGTAATATCTGTATTTTTTATACTTATTCTTAGTGAGATTGTCGCTAATCTATGGTCGTTTTTGGTAATAGTTCCAAATCACTCTGCTGAGGATATTTATCAGTTTAGTACGCCACATAAGAGTCAAGGAGAGTACTATTTGCGTCAGATTATGGGTAGTGTAAATTACAACACAGGATCAGACCTTATTGATTTTGCTCATGGTTTTTTAAACTATCAGGTAGAACACCATCTGTTCCCAGATAAGCCTCATAGTTTTTATCAAAAAATGCAACCAATAGTAAAAGAGATATGTAAAAAACATAATTTGGAGTACAGACAAGAGTCAGTTTTTAAAAGAATTAGGATGAGTGTAGATTTAATGGTAGGAAAAACAAAACTTCTTACCATCAATGGAGTATAACTAGATAGTAAAAAGATATTATTGCAAGAGGATATTTTTTACTATTTTATGGTATTATTGTAAATTGTGACATTTATTATGGTAATACCAGAGGAGTTAGTTATGATAAAAGAGTTAGTACCAAATTTTAAAAAAGATTCTAGGCAACTTATTGCTTCAAAATCTATTACTTTGTTTGGACTAGGCGTTACTCTCTTTTTTACAATGTATAGCTATTTTTTTAACAATAGTATACTTTTATATGTAGATTTGTTTTTATTGTTATTGCTTTTTATAACAACTTTAATTATGAAAAAAAGAAATATATATCTACTTGGAAAGATTGCACTAATCATTATGCTTGCTGGAGTTTTTATTCTTATTTATGCAAACAATGGAATGGGTTTAGTTTTCGCATGGTCTTTTATTGCTACAAAATTTATAATAATTATATTTGGTTATAAAAGAGGACTTATTTATTCCTTTTTATTTAATATAGCTATTTTTGTATTGATGTATAAATATATAGGCGAAGCTATAACATCTAGTGGTTATGTAAGATTTATTAGTATATCAATAACCTTAACAATTATAGCATTTGCATATGAATACTCTATCGATAATACAATAAAAAGACTTCATAAAATACAGGCTAATTTAGAAGAGACTATAAAAATCGATAGTTTAACTAATATTTTCAATAGAAGGTACTTTGATACTATATTTCCGCAGCAGATAAAAATATCAAAAAGAAACAACAAGTATTTAGCTCTTACTATGATAGATATTGATAACTTTAAAAGTTACAATGATACCTATGGGCATCAAGCAGGTGATGAGGTTTTAAAGTCGGTTGCCCAATCCTTTAAAAGCTCCTTAAAAAGACCAGATGACTATGTCTTTAGACTCGGAGGCGAAGAGTTTGGAGTGCTTTATCAACTAAATAAAAAAGAAAATGCTTTAGTAGTGGCTAATAAAATATGTAAAAATATAGAGAGATTAAAAATAGCTCATAGTGAAAATAGTGTCTCACCTTTTGTAACTGTATCAATTGGAGTACATATTGTAAAACCACAAGATAAACATGATTGTGATGATATTTACAAGATAGCAGATGATGCACTATATGTTGCAAAACAAAATGGTAAAAATAGAGTAGAAGAGCTCTAAGGGCACCTCTAAGTTATTTTTAGATAAAATAAGTCTAAAAATTTATTATAGGGTTATATATGTTACTTCTTACTCCTGGACCGACACCAGTCCCTGAAGATATACGCATGGCAATGAGTGAGCCAACAATTCACCACAGAACTCCAGAATTTGAAGAAATTTTTGGTAAGACAAGAGTGCTTTTAAAAGAGCTTTTTAATATGCCAGAGGTTCTTATGCTAGCAAGTAGTGGCACAGGGGCTATGGAAGCATGTGTCTTAAATCTATGTCATGCTAAAGCACTTACGATTAACTCCGGCAAGTTTGGCGAGAGATTTGGTAAAATTTGTGAATCTTACGGAAAAGATTATACTGAGTTAAAACAAGATTGGGATACACCTGCAAGTGTTGAAGATGTAGTAGATACAGTTAAAAACGATGACAAGATAGATGCAGTTTTTATCCAAGTTTGTGAGAGTGCAGGCGGACTTCGTCATCCTGTTGAAGATATAGCAAAAGAGATAAAAAAGATACGACCAAATATCATGGTTATAGCTGATGGTATTACAGCAGTTGGTGTTGAAAAAGTAGATACAGCAAATATTGATGCACTCATAAGTGGAAGTCAAAAGGCTTTAATGCTCCCTCCTGGGCTTGCTTTGATTGGGTTAAGTAATCAGGCTGTAGAAATTATAGAAAAAAGTGGAGTAGGCTACTACTTGAACTTAAAAACTGAACTTAAAGCACAAAAAAAGAATACAACGGCATATACAGCGGCAACTACTCTTATAATTGGGCTTAAAGCAATGCTAGAGAAACTACATGCTGATGGTTTTGACAAACTTTATAGCGATACAAAAAAGCGCTCATTTGCAACAAAGAGAGCACTCGAAGCATTAGGTTTAAAAATCTTTCCAAAATCACCAGCAGATGCTATGAGTGCTGTTTATGATGAGGATGCAGCAAAAATAAGAAAGATTTTAAAAACAAAATATAGAGTAAATATAGCAGGCGGACAAGACCATGTTAAAACTACACTTTTTAGGATAAACCATATGGGTTTAGTTCATGACTATGAAACAGCATGGACACTAAATGCAATCGAAATGGCACTTGAAGAGATAGGAAGACGACCATATGATGGAACTGCAAATGCAGTCTTTACAAAAGAGATAACAAAATGAAACACTCTATGCAAAGCATAAGCTTTAGTCGCGAGGAATTTATCTCGGACTTGTTCGAGTTAAAGGGGACAATAATATGAAATATTCTATGCAAAGCATAAGCTTTAGTCGCGAGGAATTTATCTCGGACTTGTTCGAGTTAAAGGGGACAATAA
>Ga0256840_1000541_pt1 | contig 38404 bp, 34 predicted proteins | sample 355202metaG_FD_185969 | JGI IMG/M metagenome (GOLD analysis project Ga0256840, IMG submission 185969) | Hydrothermal vent microbial communities from Mid Atlantic Ridge, Atlantic Ocean - 355-202 | ecosystem: Environmental > Aquatic > Marine > Hydrothermal vents | place: Atlantic Ocean: Mid...
TATTTTTGTAATAGCACTGTTATTTTCACAATGTGGCGTATATGTGAATAGCCATGACACTTTGGCGACTTTTTTCAGTTTTAAGAGTAGATTTATATAAATAAATTCTTAATTTCAAAATTTTTTTTAAATTGCTCTAAAGCCCTATTTTTAGGGCTTTGAGTAGTAAATAATAAAATTTATCACTTGATTTCATGCATTAAATGAAAGGGCATAAGTTATTCACATTTCCATGTTCCTATAAAGCCCTATTTTACTGTGTTTCGAGAGTATTGACAATATTATAGTAATGATAATTATTATTATTACAGTATTGTTTCACGTGAAACATTACTCTGCATGGCTTTTATTGCTTCATCAATAAAGGGAAAGGCACTGGTAATCGCATAACTGTTTCCATAGGTAAACTCTAATTTGTAGGCATGCAGAAGAAGTCGTGATGCACCACTTTTTCGGATACGGCTGTTGGCGGATATTTTTTTATCTAAAAATTTTACAATATCTTTAGCTTCTTGTCCGTAAATAGGATCACCTACAATAGGATGTTTCACGTGAAACAAATGGACACGTATTTGATGTTGGCGACCGGTTAACGGTTTGGCTTCAACAAGAGTTACATGATGCTTGGGATAATAGTGAAGGGGGGTGATAACTGTTTCTGAACTTTTGCCGTGTTCGTTAACGGTTACAATAGTACGAACAGAGCTACGTTCACTTTTTTCTCTGAGCAATGGGGCATTTATATGCAAACAATTTTCAACCTTGCCATGAACAAATGCGAGGTAATATTTTTGTATTTGACGCTCTTGAAATAGTATTTTGAGATCACGTTCAGACTCTTTATGTTTTGCTGCCAAAACTAAGCCGCTTGTCTCCTGATCGATTCGGTGCGTAATGTTGGCATCACGACCAAACTGATAGCGAATTTCGTCTAAGAGTGAATAGGGGGTATGGCGACTTTGCGGGTGTATAAGCAGACCGCTGGGTTTGTCGAACAAAACAAAATCTTCCGTTTGAAACAGGGGCTGCAGTGATTTGGTAATGGGTTCAAAATAGATAAATTCAAAATCTCCTTCTACAAAGCCGGCAGTGTGTGTCATGGGCACTCCTGCTACAAGTAAACGACCTTTGGCGATGAGCCGCTGTGCCTCTTGCTGTTTATAATGGAGTTCACGTATAAGAAAAAGAAAGGCTTTTTGTTTTACGGGAGCATAAAACTTTTTTTTTACAAATGGCACAGATTAATCCTTTTATTAGGCACTTTGAGATAATATTAATAACTTATTATTTTGGTATTTTATCACAATAGAAAATTAAAAATTGACAGAACAGGAAAAAAAATGATAGAACGTTATGCTCGTGATGAGATGAGTAGCAAATGGACCATGCAGGCAAAATATCAGGCATGGCTTGATGTGGAAAAAGCGGTAGTCAAAGCATGGAACAAGTTAGGGTTGATCCCTGATGATGATGCAAAAAAAATTATTGATAATGCCAATTTTAATATTGAAGAGATTGATGAAATTGAAAAAACAACGAAACACGATCTTATTGCGTTTACCACTTCGGTTGCCAATACTTTAGGAGAAGAGAGCCGATGGTTTCACTACGGCATGACCAGCTCCGATACAATCGATACGGCAGTAGCACTTCAAATGAAAGATTCTTTAGAGTTGATTATTGCGGATGTTAAAATGCTGATGGAATCTATTAAAAAAAGAGCGTATGAACATAAAATGACGTTGATGGTAGGACGTTCTCACGGTATTCACGGCGAACCTATAACGTTTGGTCTGGTGTTAGCCGTATGGTACGATGAAATGCATCGCCATTTGGAGAACCTGGAACAAACACTTGATGTTATTGCAGTGGGTCAGGTGAGTGGTGCAATGGGGAATTTTGCGCATGCTCCTTTGGAGTTAGAAGAGTATACATGTAAAGTGTTAGGGCTTAAGCCTGCTCCGGCATCCAATCAGGTCATTCAACGTGATCGCTATGCCCGTTTGGCTACAGCGTTAGCGCTTATGGCCAGCAGTATTGAAAAATTTGCCGTTCAAGTACGCCACTGGCAGCGTACCGAAGTGTATGAATGTGAAGAATATTTTGCAAAAGGACAAAAGGGTTCCTCGGCAATGCCACATAAACGAAACCCTATTTTAACGGAGAATATAACCGGCTTGGCACGCATGATTCGTGCCTATGCCGTTCCGGCAATGGAGAATGTTGCCTTATGGCACGAGCGGGATATTTCTCACAGTTCGACCGAACGTTTTTGGCTTCCCGATGCTTTTATTACAAGTGATTTTATGCTGCATCGTATGAACAATGTCATTGCAAACTTAACGGTGTTTCCTAAAAATATGATGAAAAATTTAAATCTGACGGGCGGCCTTGTCTTTTCACAGCGGGTACTCTTGGAACTACCGCTTCAGGGGTTGTCCCGTGAGGATGCATACCGCATTGTACAGCGTAATGCCATGAAAGTCTGGGAGGGGCTGCAAGAGGGCAAACCGGTGCTTAATGAAGCCGGGGAGAGTCTCTATTTAGAGTATCTTTTGGCTGATGAAGAGCTACGAGAACGTTTAAGTGAAACAGAGATCCGAGAGTGTTTTAATTATGACTACTATACGAAAAATGTTGACGCCATTTTTCAAAGAGTCTTTAAATAACAATTGATAAAATACAGACAATAAATCAAGGATACAAAAATATGGTAACAATAATAAAGCGCAATGGGCGGCGTGAACAACTCGATATTTCAAAAATTCAAAAGTATACGTCAGCGGCGGTAAAAGGACTTGAAAATGTCAGTCAAAGTGAACTTGAAGTCGATGCACAGCTTCAATTCCGAGACGGCATTACCAGTAGAGAAATACAGATTACTTTAATTAAAACCGCAGTTGATAAGATTGATATTGATGCACCCAACTGGACCTTTGTGGCATCACGCCTGTTTCTTTATGACATGTACCATCGTGTTAACGGCTTTACAGGGTACTGCTCTTTGGCAAAATATTTTGAACGAGGCGAAAAAGAGGGACGTATTTTAAGTGGTCTAAAAGAGAAATTTGATCTGGAAAGACTTGATGCGTACATCTGCCCCGAACGAGATTTGCAGTTTAATTATTTGGGCATTAAAACACTTTACGATCGCTACCTTATTAAAGACAGCAAGGGTGACCCTATAGAGTTGCCGCAACACATGTTTATGGCAATTGCCATGTTCTTGGCACAAAATGAAAAAGATCGTGAAGGGTGGGCTATAAAGTTTTACGATATGATCTCGAAATTTGAGGTTATGTTAGCTACGCCGACACTCTCTAACGCACGTACAACGCGTCACCAGTTGAGTTCATGTTATATTGGATCAACACCGGACAATATTGAAGGAATTTTTGACTCTTACAAAGAGATGGCACTGCTCTCCAAGTTTGGCGGCGGTATTGGTTGGGATTGGACGCAGGTACGATCGATGGGTTCGTTTATTGACGGACACAAAAATGCAGCCGGAGGTACGGTACCGTTTCTAAAAATCACCAATGACATTGCCGTTGCCGTTGATCAGTTGGGAACGCGTAAAGGAGCTATTGCCGTCTATCTGGAGCCGTGGCATATTGACATTAATGACTTTTTGGATCTTAAAAAGAACTCCGGTGAAGAGCGTCGTCGTGCTCATGATCTTTTTCCGGCACTGTGGCTGAACAATCTTTTTATGCAACGCGTCGAAGAAGATGCGTTATGGACTTTGTTCGATCCGTATCAGACAAAAGAGCTTACAGAACTTTACGGCGAAGCGTTTGAAACACGTTATAAAGCGTTTGAAGACGATGAGAGTATTTTAAAAGAGAGTGTGAAAGCCAAAGATTTGTGGCGTAAAATACTAACAAGCTATTTTGAGACAGGCAGTCCTTTTTTATGCTTTAAAGACAGCGCTAACAGAGCTAACCCCAATGACCACTACGGGGTGATTCGCAGTTCCAATCTCTGTACGGAAATTTTTCAAAACACCTCCCCAAACCATTACAAGATCCAGTTAAAATTTGAAGAGGGCGATGCACTCACTTTTGAAGAAAATGAATTGGTTACCGTTGATAGCGGCATAACCAAAGTTGCTAAAAAGGTAACGGCACTCGACTCTATCGGAGGCCGACAAATATATATTGTTGAGAAGGAGAAGGTTGACGGAGAGACGGCAGTATGTAACCTTGCTTCGGTAAATCTTTCTCGCATCAATACAAAAGAAGATATTGACCGTGTTGTTCCTATTGCAATTCGTGCGTTAGACAATGTTATTGATCTTAACTTTTACCCGTTAGAAAAAGTGAAACGTACCAATATGAAAAGTCGTTCTATCGGTTTGGGTGTTATGGGAGAGGCACAAATGTTAGCAGAATCGCAAATTGCATGGGGTACTCAAGAACATTTTGATAAAATTGATGAGATCATGGAAGCAGTGAGTTATAATGCCATTAAAGCCTCATCCGATATTGCTCTGGAAAAAGGGTCTTACAAGGAATTTAAAGGCTCTAAGTGGAGCCGTGGTATTTTACCGATGGATCACGCCAATGCGGAAGTTGTCAATTTGGTAGATCGCGGGGGTCTGTTTGCTTCGGCATATGATTGGGACGCTTTGCGTGCTAAAATTCAAAAAGACGGAATGCGTAACGGCTATTTAATGGCTATTGCACCGACGAGTTCTATCTCTATTCTTACGGGAACGACGCAAGCCATTGAGCCGGTATATAAACGTAAATGGTATGAAGAGAACTTGAGCGGGCTTATTCCGGTTGTGGTACCGAAGCTCAGCCCTGAGACCTGGAGTTACTATACACCGGCATATGAGCTTGATCAACGGGCTCTCATCAAAGCGGGAGCGATTCGCCAAAAATGGCTTGATCAGGGGCAAAGCCTCAATATTTTCATTACACTCGACAAGGCAAGCGGGAAATATTTGAACGATATTTACATGTTGGCATGGAAGCTGGGTGTTAAATCGACTTACTATTTGCGAAGCGAATCGCCCGAAGTTGCTTCAGATGTACAAGATCGCTCCATGGAGTGTGTGGGATGTCAGTAAGATGAAGCCGTTAAGCCGATCAAACGCACCGATGCTACTAGAGCGCCTTGACGGCGTTAAAGATGCACTGTTGAGGAAGATTACCGTAACCACGCCGACAAGTATTACTGTGGAGTTTAGTGTGCAAGATGCGCATCGCGGTTTTGACTGGATCAACATTGCTTTTGCCATAGAAGAGGTGAGCGATGCACGCCTTTTAGATGAGAGAAACTTTAAGCACGCCGATATGAGTGAAGGTATCAGCCTTGTTTTTGAAGCAGAGAGTGTCGGTCTTGCCAGTGGGTCATACAATACGTTAGCCACTATAACAGAGGCGCAGTTTTATATTATCGGCCGTTCTGCAAAATATGAAGAGCTACCGTTTGAAGAGTAAGCAGACACTATTTCTGCACCCCGTTGACGATAGGTACAAATTTACATGTATCCAGCTCTTCTTGTATAAGACGCGAACCTTTTTTGACATAACGGGTAATAATCTGTTTACCGTGAACTTCCATAGGAGCGACTAAAATACCGCCTTCAACGAGTTGTTCAATCAATTTTTGAGGAATCGTATGTGCCGAAGCAGAAAAAAGAATACGATCATACGGAGCATACTGTACCCAACCGTTTTGTCCATCATCGGTTCGGGTGTGAATATTGTGAATACCCAGTGCTTTAAAGCGTGCTTTTGCTTCGATAATAAGCGGTTCAATACGTTCAATGGTAAAGACACCACGAAACAGATGGGAGAGAACAGCTGCTTGATACCCACTCCCGCATCCTACTTCCAATACCTTATCGGCTCCTTGAGGTCGAAGATAGGTAGTCATTTTTGCGACGGTCAAGGGTGAACTGATCCATTGTTGTGCACCAATGGGCAGCGCATCAAGTTTGTAGGCATTGTGTTTAAATCCCGAAGGTACAAAGAGTTCTCGGTTGGTACGGGCTATAGCCTCTTTAACAGGACTTTCAAGGGGAAATACTTTGTCAATTTCTTCGGCAAGTTTTAAGTTTTTCATTGCCATGATACGATTGGTCATGAAATACCTACCCGCATGTAGCGGCGCATACGTTCTATTTCACGCGGCTCATACAGCATCGAGATTTTTGTTTTTGTACCGTTTCGAATCTCTTTGCCAAATGGGGTCACAATACCGCTCTCGCCGCTAAATTCTTCATTGGAAGCATCGCTGGCAACAACATAGCACTGATTCATGATGGCAAGAGCGTTGGTAAGAGAACGAAAGTTCTGTGCGCGGGCAATACCCCAGCGTGAAGGAACGGCAATAACATCAGCGCCTTCAAGTTGTTGCCAGAAGGTTTTAAAGCGTAGTTCAAAACAGATGAGAATGCCCATGCGAATACCGTCAACTTCAAACAGTGTTACGGCGTTATCATCACCTGCTTTAAAGTAGTGATGCTCATCACCGAAGGTAAAGAGCTTTGCTTTGGGCCGGTTGTGGATAACCTGAGATCCGTGAAGTACTTTGGCGACATTGTACATTCCGTCGTGATCTCTTTCAATGGCGGTGAAAATAAGCGTGCGGTTATCGAGATGTTTCAGCAGCTGGGCAACGGCACGCGGGGTAAAATCGGCAGCAGCATCAAAATGAGCATAGTCATATCCGCTAAGGCAGACTTCCGGAGCAACAATAATGGCATCGTCTTCAGATTCTGTAATGCAGGTAATAAGATGCTCAAGGTTCTCTTGGTAGGAGGGTGTCGAAGCAAAACGAAGTGCAACGAGGCTTCGCGATTTAGAAGTCGTCAAAATTTAGGCTTCCTTTGGAGTAGTTGGTAACGGTACCTTCAAAAAAGTTGGTCTTCTGGTCGTTAAATTTGGCAAAGTCATCGACCCATTTAATGGGATGGGAGACGTTGTAGATAGGCTCAAAACCTACCGCGGTAAGACGATCATCGGCTAAATATTGAATGTACTGTTCCACAATTGCATCGGTTAATCCTAAAATCTGCCCCTGCGTAATGTATTTACCCCAGTTGCTCTCAAGCGTGACCGCCTCTTTGAACATGGCATATACCTCTTCTTTGAGTTGTGGGGTAAAGAGGTCAGGGCGTTCACGTTTTAAGGTATTGATGAGATTTTGAAAGAGCACCAAATGGGTCACCTCATCACGCTGAATAAAGCGAATCATCTGTGCCGAGCCGAGCATCTTGCCTGATCGTGCCAGTGTGTAGAGATAGGTGAAGCCGCTGTAGAAATAGATACCTTCTAAAATTTGGTTGGCAAAACAGGCTTTCACAAAATTGTGTTCGGTCGGATTGGCAGAGAGCTCGTTGTAGACGGCGGCGATGGCATCATTTTTTGACTTAAGCATCATATCACGACGCCACAGATCATAAATCTCTGCAGAGTTTTGCGAGATGCTGTCAACCATAACGGCATAACTTTGCGAGTGGAGTGCCTCTTCGTACGACTGGCGTACTAAAATAAGGTTAATCTCCGGTGCCGTCACATAAGGGTTGACATTGTCAATCAAGTTATTGGTTTGCAGTGAATCCATGAAAATGAGTTGGGAAAGGGCTTTGTCATAGGCGGTTTTCTCTGTTTCGGTCAGGTTTTTATAGTCATTTACGTCTCGTGTCATATCGACCTCTTTGGGGAACCACGTATTGTTGAGCATGACCTCCCATAGATTGTATGCCCACTGGTATTTGATATTGTTAAGCTCAAAAATACCGGTTGGATTTCCACCAAAAATAGAGCGGTCATTAACGTTTTCAGTCGATTCGGGATTGTAAATTTGTTTTCTGTTCATGGACGATTCCTAACTGCTTGAGTGAGAGAGAAATTCTACTGAATATTAAGTTTAACTATGATTAAAGCAGGTAAAAAATTTACATGTAAAAACAGTCGGGAGTTTTTTGAAACAGGGTTGGTAAAAAGTTGAGGCCAATCACTTTTTACAAATTGCCCTGTCTCATGATGATATCATAGTGTATTAACGTGTAGAAATAGTGTAGAAAGGATCATGAGCACACCCTGCGGCAGCTCAATGAAACGGTAATGCGCTTAAAAAATTCCTGAAATGGAGCGAATCAGTGCCGACTCTAAGACCGGTTGCGCCTCTTCAAAATCCAAATTGACTTTATTTGCAGTGCTGACAATTCGGGTGCGATACGTTTTCCATTTGACTTTGGCACCCCGTGAGTCCTGCATCACACGGGTAGAGCTGCCCTGTTGCAGATTGGCTTGTTGGACCTGCGTAATGACTTCACCTTCGAGCGGACGTTCACGAATTTGTAAATCGGTAATCATCACATAAAGGACATCATCCACAAGCGCATCCCCGATCAAGCCCAATGCGCCGCCGATGAGGCCGGCACCGACTACGGCACGTCCGCTACTGCCCGATGCCATAGCATATCCGGCGGCGGCACCGACAACACTGCCGCCGAATCCCGACTCCAGATAGCCGTTGGCTTCGCGAAGATCCGATTTACCGACTTTTAAAATATTGCCTTGCAGCATATAGGTCGCTTCGTCGGGATTTTGCGTGATTCGGTATCCGCGTTCTTTGAATACCGCAGCAATTTTATCTTTGATGTGCAGATCTTTGTCAGATGTGTTTCGCATATCAAAATAGATGATTTTACGATCGGGAGCAGTCGGTTCCAAAAAGACCGTTTCTGACATTTTGGTTTGAACATCCAGATCTTTTTTCTTAATAGCGGTATGCATGGCACTACAGCCACTCATGCTGAGCATGAGTGTAGCCAAAGCAGCCGTAAAAAGCAGGGTTCGTATGTGTGTTATGCCTAACATTTTGATTCCTCAATTGTGAAATTAGATGGAACATAATAATTTATTAAAAATTAATACTAACTTAATTAACGTTTTTATCTCTTATTTTAGTTTCGCTGAAGGAGTCGCTACGTTTCAAATCTGTTTTTAGGTAGAATATAGTATGTAAAACATAAGGGAGTCGGTGATGAGATCCATAATAACATGGGTACTCTTGAGTATTGTAGTGCTTTACGGGATAGCCGGATTTGTCGTTATTCCGTATATTATTGTCAATAAAGTGCCGCAGCTCGTCAAGGAGCAGACCAACGGAAATCTCTACATCGGTAAAGCGACATTCAATCCCTTCTCTTTTGAACTGAATGTGCAGGACCTTCACTTTACATCGCCGGACAATACACGGTTTATAACACTTAAGGCCTTCCGAATCAATTATGAACTTTATGCTTTGGTGACGGGAAAGTTCTCATTTAGTACCATTGCATTAATTCGTCCGGACATTACCGTTGCGCGAGGAGATGACGGTACGTTTAATTTTGCGTGGCTGCAAGAACTCGGCAGCGGTGAAACAGCGGAGCCGGAAACGGAAAGCACGACAAAGCTGCCGCCGGTTAAAATTACCAACTTGCTTATTGAAGAGGGACGTATTTTTTATACCGATGCAAGCAAAGAGCACCCTTTCGAGGTGGCGATAGCACCGCTGGATTTTGCGCTTAAAGATATTGATACTACCGACAACGCCAATGCGCGGGACCGTATCCGTCTGAGCGCACAACTCAATGACGGCGGCAGTATTGACTTGAGCAGCCGTATTCTTTCAGTTGAGCCGTTTGCTCTGGAGGGAACCATTGATTATGAAGCGGGCAAGCTCTTTACGGGCTGGCGGTACCTTCAGGAGCAGTTGAAGCTCGAGGTCGCCGACGGCAAGCTGAACATGCATGCCCGTTTTCATGTTGACAGCGGCGATTTGGAGGCAATGCGCATTGATGACTTGCGCTTTGCGCTCAATAAGTTGCGCATTATTCCCAAAGGGGCCAAACGCCATCATGATCTCTTAAGCATCAAGAGTATTCGTCTTAACGATGGCTTTGTTGAACCGATGCGGCAAAAAATACGTCTGGATACCGTGACGGTTGAACAAGTCGGCATTGCTGCACTCCGGCAAAAAGACGGCGTGATTGATTGGCAGTACTATTTGAGCCAGACAGACGCATCAGCCTCAAAACCCGATACCAATGCGACACCGCATCATGATGATACACAACCGTGGGACCTGCTATTGCAGCATTTTGTACTGAATGATTTACATGTAAATTTTGAAGACCGTGCCGTAACGCCGCCGACAACATTTCAGATCAATCCATTACAGTTCACTGCCGACAATATCAGTTCACTGCCGCAGACTCCTCTGCGCTATGCGATGCAGATGCGGCTCAACAATACCATGCGCTGTACCAGCCAGGGCACTCTGTCGCACAGTACGCTTAATGCTCGGGGAGATGCGGGCTGTGAAGGAATTGATCTGACGTGGTTCAACCCCTACATTGATGCCGCGGCATCGTCGGCACTACAGCGGTATGATCTTTATATCGGTTCGGGTGTGAGCCGTTTTCACGTGAACTATAAGGCACTGGAGCATGAAACGGTTGTGCTTGATATTAACAATACGACATTAACGCTTGAGCAGTTTGCACTGAAGCAAAAACATAAAAATACAACACTTTTTGCCATGAAAAAAATGGCGTTTGAAGGTATCCGTGCCAATACTGCGACACGTGAGGCGCGCATGTCGCGCTTTATTGTAGAGCAACCGTATGCGTATGCATCGCTTGATCGTAACGGTGTGCTTAACTGGGATCATGTTATTGTACCCCAAAAGCCGAATGCTTCGAAAGTCAAAGAGGCAGCTCAAACGAATACGACACCGTGGCATCTGCTGTTGAAGCAATTTAAGCTTCGAGACGGTAAGGTACACTTTAAAGACCATACCCTTGCCAAAGCCCACAGCACCAAACTGAATGCGCTTGATGTGACGCTGGACAACGTAGATTCTGCGGCAAAAACTTCGTTACAGTACCGCAGTTCGATGCGTTTGAACAATCGGGGAAAGATTACGACACAAGGCTCATTGCAACATACGCCGTTGGTGCAGAAAGGGACGTTAAATCTTCGTAATGTACATCTTGAAGACTTTAGCCCATATGCAGCAAAAGACTATTTTATTGCGCTGAAACGCGGCGTGCTGAATTTGGAAAGCTCCATTCAGTATGTACCATCGCATAAACATGCCGATGCAACGGTAAAGGGTACGTTAAGTCTTAAGGATTTGGTTGTCGAAGAGAGTCGGGACAATACTGTACTGCTTGCATGGAATGCCGTTACGGTCGCTCCGTTTGTTTTTGAATACAATCCGAACAAACTTTTTATTAAAGAGATTGATGTCAACGGGCTTTATGCCAATGCCATTATCGATGTCAACGGCACCATGAATGTTGCACAGTTAAGCCGATATCCGCACAAGAAACAAACCGCGAGCGATACCAAGAACACGGCGTCGCCAAAATCGGATTTTATGATGCAAATTGTCAAAGTATCACTGAAAAACAGCAGTGCCAACTTTGAAGACTACTCGCTGCCGTTACAGTTTAAAGCCTATATTCATGATTTCAACGGCGATATTTACGGTATCTCTTCGAATCAGCAAGAGACCAGCTCTTTGGAGCTTAACGGCGTGGTTAACCAATACGGTTCTGCGAAACTCAAAGGGAGCTTTAATGCTGCTGCCATAGAAAAATTTACCGACTTGAATCTGGTATTTCGTAATATAGACTTAGTCAATATGAGTCCCTATTCGGGAAAATTTATTGGGCAGCGTATTGCTAACGGTAAACTTTTTTTAGATCTGAATTATGATATTGTCGATTCTCAAATGGTAGGAGAGAACAGTATTATTGTAAAAAAACTGGAGTTGGGTGATGATGTTGAGAGCAAAGATGCGATCAATTTGCCGTTGGGATTGGCCATTGCGCTGTTGGAAGATTCAGACGGAATCATCGATTTGGAGCTGCCGGTTAGCGGTGATATGAACAATCCGGAATTTTCGTACGGGCATATCATTTTTCAAGCGTTTGTCAATCTGATTACCAAAGCAGTGACGGCGCCGTTTTCACTGTTGGGTTCGATGTTGGGTATTGACGGCGAAGCGTTGGAGTATGTTGAATTTGAACCCGGAAGCGCCACGGTGTTACCGCCGGAGCAGGAGAAGCTGGATTTGCTTGCCAAAGCACTTATTAAGCGACCAAAGCTGACGTTGGTACTGCATGGAAGCTACAATGAAACCCATGACACTACAGCGATTAAAGAAGCAAAGCTGTTGCGTCAGGCACTTGCCCTGGCCAAAGAAGAGGGCGAACTCTTTGAAGGGGATGTTCGTAAAGAGACCCTTGAAACACTGTATGAAACGCTTATTGGCGAGGAGCCTCTTGAGACGCTTGAAGAGAAGCTCCAAGAACAGTATGAAGAGAATGAAGATGCCTTCAATAAGGCATACGATACTCAGATGGTTCACGATCTCAGTGCCGTACAACAAGTGAGTGCAGAGGAGCTTGATGCCTTGGCGATGCAGCGTGCAGAGGCGATCCGAAACTATCTTGTAGAGAGTAAAAATATTGAGCCCTCACGTATTGAAGTGCGTGATACAGTTCGCGACGAGAGCAGTGAAGGGAAGTGGATTCAGAGCAAGATGGATTTGGCGGCAGAGTAGCATTAGCGCCGGCGAAAACTCAGTGCCTCGAGAAGATGGGTTTTTTCGATGTGTGTCGCATGGTCGAGATCGGCAATGGTTCGTGCCACTTTTTGTACTTTTTTAATGCTGCGAAAGGAGAGTGCAAAGCTGTGAACGGCTTTGTCAAGAACGGTACGAGCATCTGTACTCAGGGTACAAAACTGCTCAATTTCACGGTCATTAAGCCGTCCGTTAAGGCGCTGTTGTCCGCGCTGTTTTTGCTTGCGAAACGCCTCAATGACTTTTTCGTGCAGAGCTTTCGAACTGAGCGATGTGCTGTCGGTTGCACTAACCGGCTGCATCTGAACATAGAGATCAATGCGATCCAAAAAAGGTTCTGAGAGGCGGTTTTTGTAGCGCTGTATCTCCACATCACTGCAACGGCATACCTTCTCTTTGGAGAGTAGGTTACCGCACGGACAGGGGTTCATGGCGGCTACAAAGAGAAAGTCGGTCTCATACTCTACCTTGGAGTTCACCCGTGCAATTCGGATCTTTCCGTCTTCAAGCGGTTCGCGGAGTGACTCCAGTGCGCTTTTGCTAAAGTGAGGCAGTTCGTCAAAAAAGAGGATCCCTTTGTTGCTCAGACCCACTTCTCCAATTTGTGCCTTATGCGATCCGCCACCAAAAATACTGGCATTGGTAGCACTATGATGCGGTGCTCTAAAAGTACGCAAGGGCTCAAAAGTCGGCTCTTTGCCCTCAAGTATCTGGAGTTTAGCGATCTCTAACATTTCAGTTTGCAGCAGTGGCGGTAAAATAGGGCGCAAGCGTTTGGCAATCATGGATTTTCCGCAACCCGGACTGCCCTCAAGCAGCAGGTTGTGCATTCCCGATGCGGCAATAAGTGCGGCACGCTTGGCGAGTTCTTGTCCTTTGACATCGGAGAAGTCATCCGTATAAGAGCGCATAAAAAAGTACTCTGTTTCATGAATGGTAATGCTGGGGTGTGCCGGTGTTCTTTGTTTACATGTAAAAATCGGTTGCTCTGAACGCAATACACCTAGGGCCTCGGTCAGTGTGCTGACACCGACAAAATTGACCGAAGGGATGGCAGAGAGCTTTGCAATACTCTCGTTGGGCACAATGGCTTTGTGAATGCGTCCCTGATTGGCAAGAGAGAGGATGAGCGGAAAAAAGAGGGCATTCTCCTTTACTGTACCGTCGAGCCCCAACTCACCAAAAACAAACCAGTCTTGAAGTGCCGCCTCCTGTTGATTGAGAGCAATCAGCAAGGCGATGGCAAGGTCAAATTGCGTGCCCTCTTTTTTAATGTCTGAAGGGGAGAGGTTGACGGTAACGCGTTTGGGTGGAAAGGAGAAGTCATTACTCAGCAGTGCGGACTTAACCCGTTCTTTGGCTTCATGAATGGCCGTATTAACGACACCGACAATGGTAAAAGAGGGCAACCCTTTGGTAAATGTCGCCTCAACGCGAATTTGGGTAGCTTCAATGCCTTCAAAGGTGGCACACTGCAACTGTTTCATGAGACCTTTTTGGCTTTTTGTGCCTTTTTGTACTCTTTTTCAAATTTTTTACGTCGGGCATAAGAGAGTTTTTCAATAAAAAGCTTTCCTAAAAGATGATCCATCTCATGCTGTATGGCAACGCTCAGCAAGCCATCGGCTTGAAGCTGGCACGATTCGCCGTAACGGTTGCAATAGGACAAGGTCACGGTCTCAAAACGTTCAATATCTTCATAAAATCCCGGAACGGACAGGCATCCTTCCTGATAGAGCTGATGCCCGCTGGATGCAATAATTTCAGGATTAATGATTTCCAAGAGATTCGCTCTGGACTGCTCATCATTTTCATCGGGAAGGTTGATAATGAGTGCATTAATGGGGTTGGCAACCTGAATGGCCGCCAAACCGATACCGTTGGCATGAAGCATGGTAGCGTACATCGCATCTAAAAATTCGTGCAATTGCGCATCAAATCGGGTCACCTCCGCAGAGACCTGTTTTAAGCGCTTGTCGGGATAGGTGATGACTTCAAGTTTCATGGTTAAACACCTATGGGGTATGGACGACATACGGAACGGTATCGTCTTTTCCGGAAGCTTTCATGGCATCGAGGGCATGAACAATAATCTCTTCGGGAGAGAAACTCGGCAGTACTTCCGCAACGCCAATGGCCGATTTAAGATGTACCTCTTTTTCTGCCAAGAAAAAGTTGCTTGAATCAATAAGCTCAAAGAGACGTTCTGCCGCTTTTTTGGCGCTGTCGAGATCGGTATGTTTTAAGATCATCATAAATACGCCATCGCCATAGTGCGCAATTACGTCGCTGCGGCGTGAGGTTTTCATGAGCAGTCGGGCAATAGTTCGAGTGACTAGAAAAAGCGACTTTTCACTCTCCATTGTCGCTTTGAGCGAATCGGCAAGCTCAATGGCTAAAAAAGAGCTTTTGTGCTTAAACTCAAGCACCAAATTAATCTCTTGTTCCAGTTTGGAGAGCAAAAAACGTTTGTTGTGAATGCCGTAACGGTTATCAAATACCGTTTCATTTTCAACACTTTTGACAATGGTAGCCGTTTCACCGTAAAGATGCTTCATGTGGGTAATCTGTTTTTTCAAGATACCGTTGAGTTTGTTAATGTCTTTATCGAGAGCTTCAACGGCCAATATAGCCGATTTTTGCTCCGGATTAGAAGAGAGTTCCGTTTTGCTGTTTTCCAGGACCTTGGTCATGAGGTTCATATTTTTGTAGAGCGTAGCCGAGACGTGAAGAATATTTTTAATCGAAGAGAAGCCCTCTTTTAACTGACGCTCCAGCTCAATACTTTTTTCGTCATCATTGCTCTCTTCAAGCTCTAAAATATCTTTGATCTGTTTGCGTAATGAAGCACTTTTGTCTTCTAAAAGGCGATCAAAATAGAGCGCAAAGTTGTTGGGCGTAGGCGGTAAATTGTCTCTAATGAGTGCAGCAAAAACCTCTTTAGAGAAGATTTCAAGATCACTGGTCGGGTCATCTAGGGCTGCGGTTATCATGGGGTCTGCTTTCTCATTTGCTATTGCTCACACTTCTATTTCTCTTTTTTACTTAACACTTCATCAATCATACCGTAACTTACTGCTTCAGCAGCACTCATATAGTTATCTCTATCGGTATCTTTTTCAATTTTTTTAATGCTCTGGCCGGTATTGTTTGCAATAATGCCGTTGAGTTCGGCTTTCATGCGCAGAATCTCTTTGGCTTGAATCTCAATATCGGTTGCCTGTCCCTGGGCACCGCCGAGAGGCTGGTGAATCATAATGCGTGCGTGCGGCAGTGCGTATCGCTTGCCTTTGGTGCCCGAACACAGGAGAAATGCTCCCATAGAAGCAGCTTGTCCAATGCAGATGGTAACAATGTCGGGACGAATATAGTTCATGGTATCGTACATGGCCATTCCCGCCGTGACGACACCGCCGGGAGAGTTAATGTAGAAGTAGATATCTTTTTCCGGATCTTCTGCCTCCAGAAAGAGCATCTGTGCGACAATAGAAGAAGCAACGGCATCGTTGACCTCCCCGCTTAGCATAATAATGCGATCTTTTAAGAGTCGTGAGTAGATATCGTACGAACGCTCACCACGTCCTGTTTTTTCGACAACGTAAGGAATGTAGCTCATGCGGTTACTTTTCGAGCTTAGCGTTTAAGAGCTTGCTAAGCACTTTGTCTTCGACCATGGCCATCTGAATGGCAGGAAGATAACCTGATTCTTGGTAATGTTTGTATGCCGCTTGCGGGTCTTGCCCCATCTGCATTGCCTCATAATAGATGGTCTGCATGACCTCTTGCTCTTCTATTTGCACCGCCTCTTTTTTGGCCAGCGCATCAATAATGAATGTAGCTTTAACAGAACGCGCGGCATCATCACGTAGCGATTCACGGAGTTCTTTGACTTTGTCGGCATTCTCTTTGAGTTCATTGAGCTCTTCTTCGTTCATCTCACCCGCTTTTTTGTTGAGTGCCATGTCCATCTCCTGTTCTACCACAAATGCCGGCAGGGAAAGCTCGGTTTTGTCGACAAGTGTCTCCAGCAGTGCCGGCTTAAGCTCATCGTTGTAGAGTTTGGAGAGTTTTTCGCTTAAGATCTGCTCTTTGACTTTGGCCTGCAGCATTTCAAGGTTGGCTCCCTCTTCACCCGGAAGCATTTTCTTGGCGAGCTCATCATCAACAGTAATTGGTGCTTTGGTCTGAATGCCGTTGACTTTTACCGTAAACTCGGCATCTTTTCCGGCAAGTTTCTCACCGCCGTAATTTTCAGGGAAGGTGACGCTAACGACTTTCTCTTCCCCTTTTTTCATGCCGATAACCTGCTCTTCAAAACCGGGAATAAATTGCCCCGACCCTAAACGAAGTGCAAAGTTTTCTGCCGTACCGCCTTCAAACAGTTCGCCGTCAACAGAGCCTTTAAAGTCAATAACGGCGGTATCGCCTTCAACCAGAGCACGATCTTCTTCAACGTCAATCAGCTCTGCTTGGGCCGCTGCCAACTCTTCAATACGTTCATTGATCTCTTTGGACATAATGCGCGGCTTTTTAAAATCCGGTACAAGAGCAGTATAGTCGCCGAGGTCAACTTCGGGACGGATGGCAACAGCAACTTCGACATTAATAGCGGTGTCCCCTTTGTCAAATTTGGAGATTTGCGGTTCACCGATGAGTGAATCGCTGGCAATATCCATGGCATCAAGACCTTTGTTTAAAAGATCGCGCAGTGCTTCGGCCTCGGCATCTTGAATCAAGCGTTCCCCGTACTGCTTTTTAACGGCACTAACAGGAACTTTTCCTTTTCGAAAACCGGCAATACTGGTTGTCTTGGCGAGCTGCGCAGCAATTTTTTCTACGTTGGCTTCAATCTCTGAGTTGGGAATAACTCCGATGATCTGAGCGTTCGCACTGTCGATCTTGTTTGTCTTAATGTCCATTCGTTTCCTTTGGGCGTAATGCAATGACTGCATAAAATACATGTAAAAGCGTTACGGCATATTTTTGGGCAATAATACCAAAAAAATACTAATAAATCGTTTAGATTGCAGTGATGTTTTGGAGTGCTAACCATATTGTGGTAAGCTTGCAACAAAAGTCAGGAGTGTTTGATGCCGATATGGATGATTTGTGTGATGGGTACGATGCTGTTTGTCGGATGCAATTCCGGCAGCAGCAACACAACAGCAGTACCGCCTGTCAGTCCGAGCAGCAGCTCCGAGGAAGATGTGCGAGCCTACCAGCACGGGGTAGATTTTCTGAAACGTTCCGACGGCAGTTATTGGTTGGTGTGGGCCAGTTCGGGATTGCCGCCGCAGGGAGAAGATGATAACGGTGAGTGGACACATGATGTGTATGCCGCGTCTGTTGCTGTCAATGCGCCGACGATCGCACCGGTAAAGCTCATTGCCGAAGAGCGGGCGCAAGAGCCTTCGAGTGCGGCCATTGCAGCAGACGGTCACATAATGATTACGATGGAAGATGCGTTTGAAGACGATGGTGTCTATGCGCAGACCTATGCGGTGTATGACGCATCGCTCCGTCCGATTAAGCCGTATCGTCACATTGTGGCATACGGAGGACATTCGGGACATGTGGCCGCTGTCGGCAACTATTTTGTAGTATTTTATTCCGAGGGTTGGGTCGATGGCGGCGGTGTTGACGACTTAGGTTCAGGCGATGACGTACTGCTTAAAACCTACACGACCCGCGGCGATATTTTGCATGAAAACGATGTCGCCGTCAGTGAGCATACACGGGACTGGTGGCCGCTGTTAGCCGGGTCACCGCAATATGCTTTGTTGTTATGGCAACGCTTCGTGGACGATCAGCGCTATGCACAACTGTTATACCGAATGTACGATCCCGAGACAAACCGCTGGATAAGCGATGCCGTAACGCTTTCAGAAGCAGTGCGCTACTATACATACGATGTGCAGTATATTGAAACGCTGGAGCGTTTTGTGGTTTGTGGTACGGATGCGCAAGGCAAGGGCTTCGCACGACTGCTGACACCAGACGGAACGGTAGTGGCACAATATAACGCGCTGCCGCCGTTTGTTCGGGAGGCGCAACCTGCCGTACGCATCCATAACAGCAACGCGGCTACCGTGGTCTATCCGACGGCTCCGTCGGGATTGATGGTTTTACGGCTCAGTCGTACGCATATAGAGCTTACACAGACAATAGCGTCGTCATATTCATGGTACTACAGCGGTACCGACGGTATTTTTACCGATGCGAAACGTCTCTATTTTATTTCACTGACTCCTGAAGGCCTTCAAGCGGTAGATGCCGTCATTGAGTAGCGTTTAGAGATGAAGGCGCTTGACACGAACCGTGCGTCCCTTAACAGGATGGCGTTGCAGTCGCTGCAGTGCTGTATCGGCTAGGTGTTTGCGCAGGGCAACGTACGTATAGGTTTCGCCGACGGTAATAGTTCCGATAGCATCTGCAGAGATAGCGGGATCGGCAGTCAGTGCCCCGACAATATCGCCGGGGCGCAGCTTCTCTTTTTTACCGCTGCTAATAAAAAGGGTAGCCATAGGAGCACGTAAGGTATAGGGGTGCGGTGCATCCGGAATGCTGTGCCACGTAATCGGTTCGAGTGTTTCGAGTACGGTTTCATCGCCGAGACACAGACTGACACTTAAGCCCTGCTTGTCCATACGTCCGGTTCGTCCGATACGGTGCAGATAGAGATCATGCTCAAACGGCAGTTCATAGTTCAGAACCAATGCCACGGTGTCAATGTCCAAGCCCCGTGCGGCAACATCGGTGGCAACGAGTACACTACAGCTGCCGTTGGCAAAAAGCGTTAGCGCTTCTTCCCGCTCGAACTGTTCGAGATCACTGTGCATGGCAAGGGCATCAATACCGCGATCGTAGAGGCTGTCGGCAAGGGTGTCGCATGCAGTTTTAGTATTGCAAAAGATGATGACGCGCTCTTTTTGGTAGTGTCCCAGCAGATGCAACAGCACTGTTTCGCGTGTTGCGTCACTGCAGCGGTAAAAGTGTTGGATAATCTGATCGGAACGTGTTTCGCTATTGAGGCGAATCTCAAGGGCATGGTTTAAGAAGCGGTGAGAAAGGGTACGTATTGCATCGGAAAATGTTGCCGAAAAGAGCAGTGTCTGACGTTTTTGCGGTGCCGTTTCGATAATGGCGGCAATATCATCGTAAAAGCCCATATCGAGCATGCGATCGGCTTCATCAAGCACCAAAGTGTTGAGATGTTCCAAGGTCAGTGTCTCCCGCTGCAAATGGGCGCGTACGCGACCGGGTGTTCCGACGACAATGTGTGCCTGATGCGCAAGGGAGTGTATCTGCTTTTTCATGGGGGAGCCGCCACAGAGTTCCAAGATTTTGACATTATGCATGGCAGATGCCAAACGGCGCAATTCCGAAGCCACCTGTGATGCGAGCTCTCGCGTCGGGCAGAGTAGCAGTGCTTGGATACGAAATGTTTTTACATGTAAATTATGCAGGACTCCCAGACCGAATGCCACGGTCTTTCCGCTGCCTGTTTTAGCCTGGGCAATCAGGTCGTGACCCTGCAAGATATGCGGTAAACTCTCTTGTTGAATGGGGGTCATGTGTGAAAAACCTCGGCGTTCTAAAGCGCTGAGAAGTCGGTCGTGAAGCGGTAGTTGTGAAAATGCAATGCTCATGGTCGATCATTTTGAAAGCATAGGGGTGCGCGAAGCGATGGTATCGTATTCATAAGTGACAGTATAGCGCTATTTTTCTTTAGAACACAGATTGTAGCAGACTCTTAGCTTTTCCCTGCTATGCTTTTAGAAGAAAACGAGTTGAGGATAACAGTGAATTCAAATGATCATAGCGCTTTTGAAGCAGCGGTAAAAACCATGATGAAAAGTATTGGAGAAGACCCGCAGCGCGAGGGTTTGTTAAAGACGCCGCAGCGGGTACGCAAAGCATATGAGTTTATGTTCGGAGGGTACAAAGAAGACCCTAAAACCGTATTGGAGTCGGCACTTTTCAGCAGCTCCAACGATGAGATGGTTCTCATAAAAGATATTGAACTCTACTCTACCTGTGAACATCACCTGCTGCCGATTATCGGTCGGGCACATGTTGCCTATATTCCCGACGGTAAGGTCGTCGGTCTCTCCAAAATTCCCCGTGTGGTCGATATTTTTTCACGTCGCATGCAGATTCAAGAGCAGTTGACGGAACAGATCGCCGAAACAATCATGCAGACGATCGCCCCCAAAGGGGTTGCCGTAGTGATTCAGGCGCGCCATATGTGCATGGAGATGCGCGGGGTCGAGAAGATTAATTCGACAACGACATCGAGTGCGCTTAGAGGACTGTTTAAAAAAGATGTTCGGACACGTTCGGAATTTTTTAATCTGATTAACGCACCGGCGGGAACACGTTACTAACGATGCCCTTACGCTCTTTAAAAGACCGCATCAGAAATCAAGACCTCTGCATTAAGTTCGGCATGGTCTCTAAAATTAGCTCGACGGTCATTATTGCCGAGGGGTTGCAGGTGAGCATCGGGGACACGGTGACCATTGAGTCTCAGGTCAACGGCGATGAAACTATGGGGATGGTGACGGAGCTTGACGGTTCAAAGTTCTTTGTGACACCGTTTAGTTTTATTGAAGGTTTTCGTACCGGAGACAAGGTCTATCTCAATCACGGCGGTATGAGCATACCGGTGGGCGAGGGGCTGTTGGGTCGGGTGGTCGATCCGTTTATGAACCCCATTGACGGCAAAGGACCCATTCACTCTTTTCAGCGTGACCCGATTTTAAAAACCCCCATTGAGGCAATGAAGCGGGGAATGATCGATGAGGTATTTTCCGTCGGGGTGAAAAGCATTGACGGTCTGCTGACTTGCGGAAACGGCCAAAAGTTGGGTATTTTTGCAGGCAGCGGTGTTGGAAAATCTACATTAATGGGCATGATTGTACGCGGTTCGGAAGCTCCGGTTAAAGTGGTTGCTCTGATTGGTGAACGGGGTCGCGAGGTTCCGGAGTTTATTGAGAAAAACCTCGGTGGAAATTTGGAGAATACGGTTATTGTCGTAGCGACCAGTGATGATTCGCCTTTAATGCGTAAATACGGTGCCTTCTCGGCAATGAGCGTGGCGGAGTATTTTAAAGATCGCCATCAGGATGTACTGTTTATTATGGACTCTATTACCCGTTTTGCCATGGCGCAACGTGAAATCGGTTTGGCGTTGGGAGAACCTCCCACTTCTAAAGGGTACCCGCCCTCATCGCTTACTCTGCTGCCGCAACTGATGGAGCGTGCGGGTAAAGAAGAGGGTAAAGGTTCGATTACCGCTTTTTTTACGGTTTTGGTTGAAGGGGATGACATGAGCGACCCTATTGCCGACCAGTCACGCTCTATTTTAGACGGACATATCGTACTGTCGCGAGAGCTGACCGATTTCGGTATTTACCCGCCTATCCATATTTTAAACTCCGCGTCTCGGGTAATGAACGATATTATCACGCCTGAACATTTTGAGGCGGCACGGAAATTTCGCAAGCTCTATACTCTACTGAAAGAGAATGAGATGCTCATACGCATTGGAGCATACACCAAAGGAACCGATCCGGACCTTGATGAAGCCATTGAAAAGAGAGCAAAGATGGAACGGTACCTCTCTCAGGGGGCAATGTATCAGCTGACGTTTAAAGAGTGTTCCGAAAATCTTATTGAGATTATGAGCTAAATAAGACAAAAATACTCCTTTTTGTTAAACTTCTGTTATTATAATAATGCTTTAAGCATAACATAACATCTTATGAACTATGATGTCAGTAGTAGAAAGAGACAAAAATTGTCTGCTATTAAAAACGTATAAATATAATTTTTAAGAGGAATACAATGCAAGTTTATATGGATAACAACGCAACAACCATGACCGATCCGAAAGTGGTCGAGGCGATGTTGCCGTTTTTCAGTGAGCGCTACGGGAACCCGAACTCACTGCACAAATTCGGAACATCGACGCATCTGCCGCTCTCCAAAGCGATTGATCAGGTCTATCAGGGCATTAACGCCGCGGAGCAGGATGACATTGTTTTTACGTCATGTGCTACCGAGGCAAATAACTGGGTACTGCAGTCTATCTGGATTGACAAGATGCTCAACAGTGATAAAAATCACATTGTTACGACCGAGGTGGAGCATCCCTCCATCTTGTCTACATGTAAATTTTTAGAAGACCAGGGTATGAAAGTAACCTACCTTCCGGTGAATGAACAGGGTATTGTCGAAGCACATACGGTGCGCAGCTTTATTACCGACAAAACGGCACTGGTCTCTATTATGTGGGCGAACAACGAAACGGGTATGATCTTTCCGATTCAAGAGATCGGCGAAATCTGTAAAGAGAAAGGGGTGCTGTTCCACAGTGACGGTGTGCAGGCAGTCGGAAAAATTCCGGTTGACATGCAGGCGGTACATATCGATTTTATGTCCATGTCGGCACATAAATTTCACGGTCCCAAAGGAGTCGGTGCCCTCTATATTAGAGATTCGCAAAAACTGACGCCGCTGTTTCACGGCGGTGAACAGATGGGAGGTCGGCGTTCGGGAACACTTAACGTTCCCGGAATTATCGGCATGGGCAAAGCGATGGAACTGGCAACAGAAAATATTGAAGCGACCATGGCGCTGATTCGGTCCAAACGTGACCGCCTCGAAGATGCTCTCTTGGAGATGCTCGATGATGTCATGGTTGTGGGTGATCGCAACAACCGTACACCCAATACCATTTTAATTTCAGTGCGCGGCGTGGAAGGCGAGGGAATGTTGTGGGATCTCAACAATGCCCTTATCGGTGCATCAACGGGAAGTGCCTGTGCGAGTGAAGATCTTGAAGCCAATACCGTTATGCTGGCTATCGGTGCGGACAATGAACTTGCCCATACGGGAATTCGTCTGAGCCTGAGTCGTTTTACGACGGACGAAGAGGTCGATTATGTGATTGAAGCCTTTACCGCTGCGGTCAAGCGATTGCGTGCCATTTCGAGTTCGTATGCCAAAGTAGGGCCGAGTCCGGGCGGTGAAGCACAGGCGTGCGATCTGCTCTATCACCATGAAAACGATGTTAAAGTAATACACTAAAAGGAGTCAGAGATGGCAAAAGATAATTTATTAGGCGGCTCGCTGTGGGACGCATATTCCAATAAAGTTACGACACTAATGAACAACCCCCAACATCAAGGGGAGATTACCGAAGAGGAGGCTGCCGCACACGGCAACAAACTCATTGTTGCCGATTTCGGAGCGGAGAGCTGCGGCGATGCGGTACGTCTGTATTGGGAGATTAACCCCGAGACGGATGTGATTGAAAATGCCAAGTTTAAAAGTTTCGGTTGCGGTACGGCGATTGCCAGTTCGGATGTTATGACCGAATTATGTCTGGGTAAGACTGTTGACGAAGCGGTAAAAATTACCAATATCGATGTAGAAAAAGCACTGCGTGACGATCCGGATACGCCGGCGGTACCGCCGCAAAAGATGCACTGTTCGGTGATGGCGTATGATGTTATTAAAAAAGCGGCAGGCCTTTACAAAGGTGTTGATGCCGAGAGTTTTGAAGAGGACATTATTGTCTGTGAATGTGCGCGTGTCAGTTTGAGCACCCTTCAAGAGGTGATTCGTCTTAACGACCTGAAAACCGTTGAAGAGATTACCGACTACACCAAAGCGGGCGGGTTTTGTAAGAGCTGTATTAAGCCCGGCGGTCATGAGGAGCGAGAGTATTATCTGGTAGATATTTTAGCCGATACCCGCCGACAGATGGACGAGGAGAAGATGGCAGCGGCAGCCGATGCCGGTGCGGTGGGTGATTTTGAACATATGACACTGGTGCAGCAGATTAAAGCAATTGACGCTGTCATTGACGAGAGTGTACGACAGTTTTTAGTGATGGACGGCGGCAACATGGAGGTTATCGACATTAAGAGCAGTGATGAACATATTGATGTCTATATTCGCTATCTGGGTGCGTGTAACGGGTGTGCGAGTTCAACAACCGGAACGCTGTATGCCATTGAGTCGACACTCAAAGAGAAGCTCTCTCAAAAAATTCGCGTACTTCCTATTTGACAATTTAAAGATTGTTATCGAACCACGTTGCCACTTCGCTGCGAATCGTATGGCGCAGTTGAATACCGGCGACAAAGTCGCTGTGTTGCGCTTTGTTAAGCAGGGTGACCAGAGCATTGCGCCGCTTGGAGAGAAACGGGTGATCAATCTGACGCGGATCTCCCATAACAACAAGTCGCGTCTCATTGCCCATGCGGGTACCGATGAGCTTCATGGTAGCATTGGTCATATTCTGCGCTTCATCGATAATGACAAACTTTCGTGAGATGGTTGTGCCGCGCATGTGGGCAATATCCATCACTTCAATATGGTGTTTCACCATAAAAAGCTCGGTGGCATTTTCACGTTTAACGGAGTTGGTAGTTCCGGTATATTCAATTTGAGAATCGATGGACTGTCGGGTCTGATGCTCAATAGTAAAATTAATGGCGGCATAGAGCGGATACATAAAATAGCCCAGTTTTTGCTCTTCGTCACCCTTGCGAAAGCCAAGTTCGGCTTGTTGATCGTTGGATGTAACGGTATTTCTGGCATAGACAATACCATCGACAATACCGTCGTTGTAGAGCTCTAAACCTGCTTGAAGCGCAATGAGTGTTTTGCCCGATCCGGTAGCTCCGGCAACAACGGTAATGTAGTTTTGCGGATGGGTAAGCATAGTAAAGTAGAATTTCTGATCCAGATTGATGGGACGTACGAGCATCTCATTGAAATGCTCTCCGAAACGTTTGTCAAAATCACACCACTCCAGACGTTTATTCAGGCTGAGCGCATACTTTTGAATGCCTGTCTCATAAATCTCACTGCTGGGACTCCGTGCCTCTTGAATAAAGGTGAGTTGTTCAAAGTTGGTGTAGGAGTGCAGATCGGTTTCGGGCAGGTCACTGTAGTAGAGGAGATGGGAAAAATCGATACGCTCAGGGTGTGCAACACTGGCATTGCGGATACTTTGGGCTTCAATGCCCTGAATGTGGGCGGCAATCTTAAAAGCGATATCGTTAGTGAGCAGTATGAGTCCATATTCATGAGCTATTTCGGCAATTTTGGCATCGTTAAGCCCCTTGAGCTCATGAAACGAAGCGGCTATTTTGTACGGTTCTCTGTAGATAATGTAGAGATCAATCGGAGCGGTTGCATCACTGTATAGCGATCTGTCAAATGTCAGTGCGAGTTTGTAATACCTGTCATCAGCATTGGCATGATGCCTCAGGCAAGAAGGCAGTGCCGATGTTTCAACGGGTGTTCCCGAGGCATCGTCGGCGAGTCTGAAAAATTCACGCGCTCGAAAACCGGCTTCGGAACGCATGTCGTCTTTTTTGCTATTGAGTTCAGCCAAAACAACATTCGTGATAACAACACTGTTTTGATTGTGTTGACTGATGGTAAGAATGTTAGCGGGATTATCAAGAATAACCGAGGTGTCAAGCAGGTAACAGTTTGATCGAGAGTGCATTGCAAAAACCTTTTTCGGGTTGAATTCTGCTGTAAAAGCATTATAGAGGTAGTTAGCTTAAGAATATCAGCGATACTATTGCGTTACAATAACCGGTTAGTAATTTCCAAGGAGAACCCATTTGAAGTTTGCCCTGTCGTTCATGATGCTCTGCTCGCTGTTATTTGCGGAAGATACTGTTGTTTGCGAAATACTCGGAACGCAGAGTAAGCGCATCCAATGTACCTTTTTTACGCAGAGTGTCTCATTTGATCGCAATATTACCTTCTGTTGGGAATCACCCGATGCCGCTTATGACTACCGGGAGCGTGACTTTACCATGGAAGCTCACCATCGTTCGGTGTATGATTATCGGTACTATTACGGCAGAGCCTCGGGTCTTTGGGATATTTATGTAAAAGATGCCGCCGGAGATGTTTTGGCGCATACTACGTTTGAACTTCACAGTGACGACGAGATGCCGCTTAAATAAATTGGAAAAGATCCGGTTGGTTTAAAGAGATACGGCTATAATCACACTTATGAATACATTGACATGGCGCGCTCTTTTTGAAGCGGCAAAACAGCATAAAAAACGTATCTTTTTAGGTCAGTTGGTCGCGCTGGTTGCTGTGCTCCTTTCGTTGCCGATTCCTTTGTTGTTTCCACTGCTGATTGACGAAGTACTGCTTGATAAACCCGCTACCTTGGTCGGAATGATGGACACGCTGTTTGCACCGCATGAGGCGTACATGTATATTGTCATTATTTTTGTGATGACACTCTTTTTTCGGTTGATGTTTTTTGTTTTTAATGCTTTGGGATCGCGTATCTTTACCACCGTCTCCAAAGAGCTGGTCTATCAGATACGGATTAAATTGCTACGTCATCTCGAAGATGTCTCCATCGCCGAATACGAGTCGCTCGGCGGCGGTGGCATCAGCTCTAAACTGGTGACGGATATTAATACCGTCGATACGTTTCTTGGGGTCAGTATCGGACGTTTTTTTGTGTCGGTGCTCTCGCTCATCGGTATTGCGGTCATTTTATTTGCGATTGACCCGCAGCTTGCCGCGATTATTTTAATTTTAAACCCGATTGTTGTGACCGTTACGGTAATGCTCGGCAAACGCATTGCCAAACTCAAGCGATCCGAAAACGAGAATATTGAGCGTTTTCAAAACAGTCTCTCGGAAACTCTGGATCTGTTTATTGAGGTGCGAACCAATAATCAGGAGAAGCGCTATATTAACAAGATGATTGCCAATGCCAAATCGATTCGCAATGCATCGACGGCATTTGGTTGGAAAAGTGAAGCCGCGGCGCATCTCTCTTCGTTCATTTTTTTAAGCGGTTTTGAGATCTTTCGTGCCGTCGCCATAGTGATGGTGCTCTTTTCCGATCTGAGTATCGGGCAGATGTTTGCCGTTATCGGCTATTTATGGTTTATGGTAACACCGCTGCAAGAGCTTTTAAATATTATTTTTACCTTTACGAACGCCAGTACGGCACTCAATCGTCTAAATGCACTGCTTGCTCTGGAGAAAGAGCCGCGGTATGCGCACCGAAAGAATCCTTTCAAAGAGCATGCTACCAATACCATAACGCTTAAACACATCTATTTCTCTTACGGAGACAAAGAGATTTTACACGATGTCAGTTTGCGTATTCCCGCAGGGAAAAAAGTAGCACTTCTGGGAGCCAGCGGTAGCGGTAAAACAACGTTGGCACATATTATTTTAGGATTGTATGCCATTAAAAAAGGGGATGTGCTTGTTGACGGCATCAGTGTGAAAGAGATCGGATTGGATGTGATGCGTGAGAACATTGCACTGGTGTTGCAGCAACCAAAAATGTTTAACGACACGTTGCGTCACAATCTCACCCTTGGCCGGCAAGTAAGCGATGAGAAACTGTATGAGGCACTGCATGTTGTTCAGCTTGATGGAGTTATGAAGAAGCTCACCCACGGACTTGAGACACAAATTGGCAAAGACGGTATTCGCCTCAGTGGCGGGGAACGACAGCGTGCTGCCATTGCGCGCATGCTTATTACCGATCCCAATGTGATTATTTTAGATGAATCGACATCAGCATTGGACGTGGTGACCGAAGCCAATTTGTTTCGCTCTTTACAGGAGCATCTCGAAGAAAAAAGTATGCTTATTATTACGCATCGTCTAAAAACCGTTGAGAATGCCGACTATATCTATATTTTACACGAGGGGCGCATTGTCGAAGAGGGAACGCCCCAAGAATTGCTGGCACAAGAGGGACATTACAGTAGTTATTTCGATGAGGTTATTGAGTAGTGCTTACCATTTGTAGTGTTGGCGTAAAATATCATAGTAGTTGGTAATGCGCCGGACATAGTCAACCGGTTCTTGACCGCGGGCATAGCCGTATTTGAGATCTTTGAAATAGGTACGCTCTGAGAGCAGCGGCAGGATCTTTTTCATGTTTACCCATAAGTAGGGATCGTAACCGAGTTTTTTGCCTAAAAGAATGGCATCATAAATATGCCCGCGACCCACATTGTAGCCGGCGAGTGCAAACTTGATGCGTTCCGACGTGCCTTTAACCCGTTTGGGAGCGTGTCGAATCTGTTTGGCAATATAGCGTGCACCGCCGTTAATGCTTTGATTGGCATCGAGACGATCGGCAATACCCATCTGTAATGCTGTGGGGTGGGTCAGCATCATCATGCCGCGAACACCGGTCGGACTGGTGGCATTAGGGTTCCAGTGTGACTCCTGATAGGCAAGAGCGGCTAACAAACGCCAATCAATGCGGTATCGTTTTCCCGCAGCTCGAAACAGATGGATATAACGCGGCAAGAGGGTAGAGATGCGTCGGTGATAGATGCTGACATCGACATAATCAAAAATTTCGACATGGGAGAAGTAGCTGTCTTTAATGCTGTGAAACTGTTTGGAGTCTTTAAAGTGCCCAAACCACTCTTTCACATTGTCTCGTAACGTCACTGCGGCATCGGTTTTGGGAAACATCCAGACAAGATGTTCTTTTTCGCTGACGGCAAAACTGACGTTCATATGCGGATAGTAGCGACGATTAATGGCAATAATATGGGAGTCGGCAAGGGTACATTCAATTTTATGCTTGCTGATGCGCTCAAAAATATGTTCGGTAGTATAGCCTTCGTGTTCAATCCAATGAAGATCGGGGAGCCTCTTTTGAAGTTGATGCATGGTTTCGACATAACTGCTTTTTTGGATAATTTCAAGTTGATAGTTGGGGAGGTCTTCAAGAGTTTTAGGGCGTTTGGTGTAGCCGCATACAACCTGTTCTTGAACATCAAAATAGTGCGGTCCCATTAAAAAAAGCTTTTCACGTTGTGCCGTATGGGTTAAGCCTGCCGCGGCAAAATCGGCTTCACCGCGCTCCAAAGCCTCGAGTACCTCTTTAATAGAATATTTGATAATAAAATTGACACGGTATCCTTGTGAAGCGGCGAAGGCATTGACAAGATCGTACTCAAAACCGCGTTTTTGATTGTTTGCCCCGTAGTAAAACGTTGTCGGAGCGTTTCGGGTGAGCACGTTGAGGACTTTTGGTGATGCAGGAGCGGCATAGATTGTGCTGTTTATGGCAAGAAGTGCCAAGCAAACGGCAAACCATTGAAGCATGAGGCACTCCTGTTTTTTACATGTATTATGCCACAATCCACTTTGTAATAAAATAACCTCCAATAACAAGCCACAAAAACATGGAGCCGGCGGTATATAACGGTGCGAGCCCAAGCCCTTTAAATTTAGCAAAACGAGTACCCATGCCCAGTGCCGTCATGGCCATAGTGAGTAAAAATGTATCGATTTCATTAATATAACCGACAATATTTTGAGGAACAATTTGAAGTGAATTGAACCCTGCCATACCGATAAAGTAAACGGCAAACCAAGGAATAACCAAGGTAACACCTCCGGCTTGCGAACCGCTTTTTTTTGCCTGATAGGAGAGGTAGATTCCTAAAATAATGAGCATCGGTGCAATCATAATAACGCGCGTCATCTTGACAATAACAGCGGCATCGCTCGCCTCTTGTCCGTAAGCACCGCCGACGGCAACGACTTGAGCGACTTCATGAATGGTACCGCCGACAAAAATACCGAATTCACGATGCGTCATATCAAAAATACCGGCGGAATAGAGTGCCGGGTATAAAAACATGGCAATGGTTCCAAAGAGAACCACCATGGAGACGGCTACGGCTGTTTTATGTTCCTGGGCTTTGAGTACGGGTTCGGTTGCCAATACGGCGGCGGCACCGCAGACAGAAGCACCTGATGCCGTGAGCATGGAAGTATCACGATCCATCTTGAATACCTTGGTACCCAAATAGGTACCCAGTACAAATGTTGTCGAAAGCATAATGAGCGAGACTAAAAAGCCGTCCATACCGACTTCGGCAATCTGCTGAAAGGTAATGCGAAATCCGTAAAAGACAATGGCAAAACGTAGAATCTTTTTGCCTGAGAAGAGTATGCCGCTCTCCCAAGTTTCGGGAATGCGATTGTGCAAGGTGTTGGCGTAAAAGATACCGATGACAATACCTACGACAAGGGGAGAAATTCCTAAGGCACTGACGGCAGAAAGATTGGCAATCATGGTAGCGGCAGCTGCAAAAATGGCAACAAAAAGAATACCGCTGAGGGTTCCGGAGCGTTTTTCGGGTGAAAAGGGCATTGAACTCCTTTGTTTAAAATGGTAACGAAAGTGACATTATAGGTAATTTTTCTATATATGTAAAATAATATTTTTTAAAAGCTAAGACCGACCGATATTTCAGGGTAGCCTCGAGCGCTACCGTCACCGCTGCGGTGCGGGTAATACTCTTGTACCCAACCCAATGAGCTGTAGCTGTTGGGGCTTAAGTGGAAGGAGATGCCGACACGAAAACCGTAAACATCGTAATCTTTATAGGGCGACTCCATAAAGCTGCGGCGGTAAAATCCACCGGCATAAGGGCGATAAACGGGATGCAAAGGGGTGTGATAGGTTAAAGGAATGCTAATATCGTGCCTGTTTGGACTTCCACCGAACCATCCGCGATAGGAGAGCCCTGTCGAGAGATTGTCAAGAATAAAGTAATGGGCGCGCACGCCGACAATTGTATAGGTGGTGTTGTAACTGCTGCCGCTGCTGAGCGTAATACCGAAATGTTGTTGACCTTGAGCAAACATATCGGCATGTAGCGGCGCCATTGTCAAAAGCATGAAGGGTATAACACGAAGTTTGTATTGCATAAGGTATTCCTTTATTGTAAAAGTTCGAGCATTTCGGCCGCTTCGTCAAGACCGCTGGCGGCTGCTTTTGCAAACCATGTTTTGGCTGTTTTGATATTGACGGCAATATTGTCGGTCCCTTTGTAGTAGATCCATCCGAGCATGAGCATGGCATCGGGATCTCCCCGCATAGCGGCTTTATGGTACCAATAGTACGCCGCATCCAAGTCAACAGTGCCGAGTTTCCCGTTTTTATAGGCACTTGCCAGTAAAAAAGCAATACTGTTATTGCCTGCTTCGGCCTCTTCTTGCAAGAGAGCAATTGCCTCACGGTGTTGCGCAAGTGTATTGTCTTCATAGAGTTTTAGGGCATATTCCAAGGCACTTTCAACAGCAATAAGTGTGATGGCTATAAGTAACGTGACGAGAAACGGTTTCAAAAAAGTCATGAATATTGCTCAGGCTCCTGTTTGTGCTTATCATACCCAAAACGTATAACAATACTGTTAAATGGTAATTTACATGTAAAAACAAGGTGTAAATATTATCTAGCGTTTTGTTGCCCAAGGGTTGTTGAATTGGTGCCGTCCGGGCTTTGAAACAGTTGCAGCAGTGTCGTTTTGCGAGCTATTGATATTGTGCATACCGTGAATGAAGTCGTTTTTAGCAGTCTGGTTTTTTGGGCCTCGCTGCGTCTTGTTATTGCACAGTGTGGAGTGAGTCATATGTTTTATTCGTTGCCGCCGCTGTTTTTTGATAAGCCGATGTTGCAGGTATTGGCGCTGTTTGTAAATTGTTTTAAAGTCTGCCAAGGCAAAATGGCGTTCTTGCAGACGCAACTCTGAAATACTAAGAGCGGTTGCTTCGGTTGCTAACAGTGCTAAAAGAAGCGTTACCGGTATGAGCAGTGTCGATGTTTTCATAAGCAGATTATAGCACCTTCTAGTGGAGTGTTTGTGTAGCGCAAATGGAAGAAAGATTGAGGGTTATCGTAGTGCCAACACCTTCTTTGGAAGTAACATTAATAAGAAGATCGTGGAGTGATGCAATCTCCTTAACAATGTACAGACCCAATCCCAATCCCTTGCTGTCGGTGCTTTCACGATAATATTTTTCAAAGATCTCTTTGGGGTTTTTAATGCCGTGGCCGTAGTCTTTGATGCTTAAGCGTGCCGAGGTACATGTAATTTCCACGTTGGAATGGGCAGGGGAGTACTTAATAGCATTGCCTACAATGTTGTCAATCATACGCATTAACGCTTCGCGATCGGCATTTACAGGCGTAGCTTCGGTTTTGAGAGTCAGCGTTATATTAGGACGCATATCGTTCCAGTACCCGAGGCGATCTTCTAAAAGCGCTGCAAGATCGAAATGGGAGCGCTGCAGTTGATACTGACGAATTTTAAGCATAAAAAGCAGTTGCTCTTCGAGCGCTTCAATATGATCGACACCTTGAATAATGCGTTCATGTTTGGCAATAAGCCTCTCATCATGAAGGTAACGGAGTATGGACTGTGCGTTAAGACGAATGATACTCAGCGGCGTATTGATATCATGCACGATGCCGTTAATAAAGCTGTCCATGGTGGCTACCGATTGACGGACGGGACGCAAGGAAAGGCGTGCCAAAAAGTAGCCCAGTGGCAGCATGATGAATAGCCAAACAATGAGAGAAAAAGCAATCTCTTTATAGATGGTAATAAGTTTGCGGTCAATATTGACGGGTTTCATGTGACAGGGTTCAGAATGGGGAAAGAGCTTATGATGATGCCGGCACTCGGCAAATTCCAGTTTATTTTCGATTTTTTGTTCTTGAAAATAGCGATTGCGCTCTTTATAGTAATACAGAAGAGAGAGTGCCAAAAAAAGTACCAAAACAGTTACTAAAAAAATAGAAAAAAAACGGTAAAAACTATGCTTCTCATAAGATTCTAAGGCGATAACCGACTCCTTTGACATTCTCTACGGTGGCGCATCCTTGAATGTGACGTTTAATGTTTTTTATGTAAGTTCGAAAGGTAGAGACCGAAATAGGAATATCGTCATAAAGCGCATCAATAATGGTTTCGGCACTGACAAGACGGTTGTTATTTCGGTATAAATATTCTAAAATAGCGAATTCCCGGGCCGGAATTACCTGAGATACATCATGGCAGGTAATGGTTAATGTCGCCGCATCCATACTAAAGCATTGAGAGAGATGATAGCGGGATGTTTGCGGCATTTTGGCTTCTATGCGGACAAGAAGCTCGTTGAGATCGAATGGTTTTTTGATGTAATCGTCAGCACCGGCACCAAACCCTTTTTTAATATCGTTAATCTGGTTGCGGGAGGTAATAAACAGTGCCGGCGTGGTGTCTCCACTCTCGCGTAAACTTTCAAGCAGTTCAAACCCGTTCATGCCGTTGACGTTGACATCGAACAGATAGAGTGAGAAAGAGCGTTCAAAGGTGGCATTCAATACGTCTTCGGACTCCCGAACCCAAGTTACACGGTACGATGCCTCTTCAAGCTCCTCTTTCACACTTTGCGCTAAAAGTATGTCATCTTCCAAGTAGAGAATATCCATGGCAGTGTCTCGGTGTCATTTTTGGCAGGTATTATAGCAAAAGTGCTATTGAACCGTGCTGCTTAGTGACGACCGCCTCCTTTTGCGACTTTTGGGTACTCCTGTTCGGTTTTGCAGTAGGCATCACCGACACTGCAGCAGCCGTCGGTTACATTCAGTGTTTTAAGCGCATTGTCAAATGACCAGTAATGGCTGTAGCTACCCAAGAGGAGGTTGTTATAGACCAATTTAATGTCATCGGCACCGTCGAGATCTTCCATGCGTTCAAGCAGATCGTTGATGTCGGTTACCTCTAGCATACAGCCGACCTTCAAAGCATGTTGGAGTGAAGGGGTTCCGGCTTCATAGAGGGTGTCAAAGAGATTTTGAACCTCATCGAGCGAAAATTCATTTGCAGGCAAAGCACTAAGGTTTTGTGTATCGAGGTCATACTTTTCAATGAGCGAATAGACTTGATTCATATGGGTCTGTTCAGCTCGTGTTGCAATGTTTTCCAACGTTCGGTGCGGATGCAGAGCGTTAAGACTCAAATAGACGTCTCGTGCCATTTTCTCCTCATTGTACATGAAAATCAGGCTCTCTCTTTGCGTATCGGTCAGGGTGTTGGTCGCCATTTGTGTTACATCAACAGGTTGGTGTGTTTGGGTTGTATTGCCGTCAGCCCAAGGGGGATTTCCTGCCTGAATTTGTTGGTTGAACTGTTGTGTCGTCATGACGTTTCCGTGTACTACGGTAAGGTTAACGTCAAGTTTGGATGAGTAGAGGAAGGTACCGTTATCGGCCACACCTTCGAGCTTGTAGGAATCGGGATTGTTAGTATCGGTAGATACGAGTACCCAATCAAATTTAATAGTACCGTCTCCGTCAACATCGCCGTTAAGTTGAAACATATGCCATTGCGGTGAGGGCGGGGTGATGTCATCGCGTTGTTTCCAGCCGAAAACATCATTGGGTGTCGGCGGATTGCCCAAGAGTTGATAGACGGTACCGTCATTAAGTACAAATACCCAGTCAAATTCACTGGGAACATCGGCAAAATCATAGGGACAGAATGTTCCTGCAACGGTAAGACCGGTGCTGTTTACAATGGCATCTTCGACGGCAGTATAAGCATGAGCAGTCCCGAGAAGCAGTGATGTGACAAGAGATGTTTTAAGTAGTGTGCGTAACATAAGTAGATCCTTTTATTTATATTTCAGACCGTAGTATAGTGCAGCAAAATGTAGTGAAAGTGTAGTCATTATTGTGAAGACAACGTTGCGTTATTGGGTTCACATTACGTCCATATAGGATGATTGTACTTGGCACAAACAGAAGAAACGGTGATGCAAGGTGCTTAAAAAGCTATATGAAATTGTTCAACAGAGTATTGGTTTAAACAAAGCATGTAAAACTATTTCATATTGTAAGCTTTTTGACGATATTTGAAATTAACATAAATCTAAAGAAGATGATAACACTTATAAGTATTTAAAAAAATCTAATAAAAGGAGACACTGGCTATGAACATAATAAATATTAATTCAGATATCACCATTACACCATCTCAAAAATCGTTTATTGAAGAGGTGCTGTTTTGTGGAGATGACCATCACAGGATTGACGAGGATTCGTTTTATTGCCTGTCAAAACGCATTCCTCTATTTTTACTCAATGAAGAGAGCATGAGAAAAAATGAACGTAAAAAAGAATATAGGTATGAACCTAACGATGAAAGAAGACCGTCAACAGAGTGGTTGGGATTTTACGGAAGAGACAGTTACGGACTTTTCGAACATACCCCAAGAATTGCCATATGCCCGGAAAGAATAGCAAGCTGTGTCAAAAATGATGAAGAATTTATGTTTTTATTGGCAAAAGTCATTGTTCATGAATTTGCCCATGCGAAACTGGATTATCGAGATGACAATGTAAAATACCGTAAAAAAGATGAATTTTGGCATTGGATGGAAGAGTCTATGGCCAATCAGCTTACATTAGAAGTTTTTAGAGACTTTTCAAGAGGATATCGTCATTACAAATACCAAAAAAGCAGCTTTAGGTCTAAAAGCTGGGAAGACACTCTCTTTGATTTTGTTGTAGATTTTGTAAAAAAACAACCACCGGCATATGCTTTAGGTTACGAGTTGTTTGACAAAAGAATTTGGAGATGGTGGACCTGGAGAATGCATAAAGATGACCTTGGCGGCCAAAAAAGAATCCAACAAAAAAACAGTTGGTTACAGTATGTACAAAGCAATTATCGAAATATTGATGAAGAGCAAGCAGAAAAACTATATGATGAGTTGTTTAAGTAATAAGGTTTCGGTATATGAACAGTTGTTCACATACAGCTGCCCAATAGATTTTATACTTGACATCATGGAGAACAGAGTTTTATCCATCGGTGAATAGTTTTTATACTCTCTGTTTGCGTTACAAAAAGTTGCATAGGGTACAATGTGTTTAGAAAATAAATGGATGGAAAAAGTTGTCTTAAATATTCAGGGCATTATACGCCTAAGGAGATGCAATGAGCATAAAAAGGCTATTAATACTGTTCTTATTGCTTATTGCTATAGCCATACCGCAAGCAAACGCATTTTTTGGATTTTCTACAAAAGCAATATCGGCAATATCAAAAAATGTAAAAGTATTAGCTGAAGATGAAATCATCAGACTGTCTAAACTTTCAGATGAAATTCAAGGTACAAAAAAGGTTGGTAAAGAACTCGGTAAGTTGAATTTGCCTGATGATGTTCTTGAAGATGTATTTATACGAATAGCTATCTACCAAAAAAAAATAACACGAGTAACCGCAGAAAGAATGTTTTCAAGGCTAAGCAATGTCCCTGGGTTTCGTCATGCTTTAAGGAAAATAGTGGGTAACAGCAATATTGGAACGGTTGGACATCTCAATGAATTGAAAATTGCCGATGCCGCATCTGCGAATGGTTTCAAAGTTAGGGAAATTGGTGAAAAATTTATAGATGGGTTAAAAAAAGCACCGACAGATATTGATATTTTGCTAGAAAAAGGCGGTAAGTTATTTGCTGTCGAGGCTAAAAGTTATGCACTGACAACAAAAATCTCAATGGATAAATTCAGGGCTGATCTTGATACGTTAGTTGCTTACAAAAATATGAAGGGTGATACGATTATTCCAGTCTTCACAATAACAAATAAACCTTATGATCTAAGTTACCTAAAAAGGTTGCATTATGAAGCTAACAAGAGAGGAGTAGAGCTTATTTTTGGGAAACCTCAAGAGCAGATTGAGCAAATAAAAATGCTAGAAAGTATATTATGAAGCTATGTGTTGCGTTATTAGTAGTGCTAAGTACTTTTCCTGATACTTTATTGGCAGCAACTGAATACGCGACCTTTGAATCTTTTTACAAGGAATCCTCTACAGTTGGCTGGATTTTAGCTGGGGTAGTAGCACTCATCGCCGGTGCAGTAATTGTTTTTACAGCTGCTGCAGCCAGTCCAATTGTCATTGGTATCGGCTCATGGATTGGTGGAATGATGGGATTGTCAGGTATTGCAGCCACGAATACTGGGTTGGCACTGCTCGGGGGCGGCTCAATTGCATCTGGTGGCTTTGGCATAATTGGCGGAACGGCGTTGTTAACTGCTGCTTTATCATTTGGAACCGATATTGTATTTGATTACACCATCGGTAAAGCTGTCAGTGCATATAAATATAGCAACCTAACAGAGCATAGCAAAAAGATGCCAACACTCCCACTGCCTATCAATGATTCTGGACCGGGTGCATATGAAAGCGCAATGGAGGTTTTAAAAGGAATAAACGAAGAATTGCCAATATATTCTACGTATAATCAAAAAGCGATACGTCGAGCTATAACAGTATTAGAAAGCAGTCAAGATGCTCCAGATATAGATGAGCAAGCAAAAAATAGTTCATTACTGTCGTTATTAAATTTTGTATCAAATGACTATGTGAAAGCAAAAAAGTTTGCACGTTTAGCTATAAATTCTGCTAGAGAGTCGGAAATCAAAAGAACTCTCCCTGCTTTTATTTATGCAGCGAGTTCACTGTATGAAGAGGACTTTGATTTTACATCAATCACAAAGAATTATTTTCGGTATTCAATATTAGCAGAACCAGATAACCCATTAATCCCCGTGTTATTCTCCATATATTTAGATAGGATGTTCCTTCGTTTTAATGATGGTTATTTAGATGAAAAATCACTTAATAGTATTTTCAATATAATGCAGTCGCCTTCGATAGTAGATGATAGAGTCTTGAATTATACAGTTTTACTATCAAGATATTTTATTCGTCTTAAGCTGGAACAACAAAAAATAGCTTCATTATCAAATTCATCAAACGAAACAAGGGCATCTCTAAAAACTCCCAATAACCATCCCTAAAGTAGCGAAACGATAAAATAAGAGAAAAGGAGAGACAGATGCGCGGACTGTTTGACTATGAATATCAACTAGAATCTATCAATCAACATC
>Ga0256840_1000542_pt1 | contig 38239 bp, 38 predicted proteins | sample 355202metaG_FD_185969 | JGI IMG/M metagenome (GOLD analysis project Ga0256840, IMG submission 185969) | Hydrothermal vent microbial communities from Mid Atlantic Ridge, Atlantic Ocean - 355-202 | ecosystem: Environmental > Aquatic > Marine > Hydrothermal vents | place: Atlantic Ocean: Mid...
CAGAAGTTTCTTCTGGTGGGGTCTTAGCATCGGAACTAGACTTTAAGAGTTTAGAATCAAAAAAAATTAAAAATTTATATTTTATAGGTGAAGTGGTTGATGTTACTGGTGAACTAGGCGGATATAACTTTCAGTGGGCATTGAGTAGTGCTATAATGTGTGCAAATGCTCTCAACTCAATTTGACTTTAATAAATTTAATTTATATTTCATATTGTAATGGGTACAATATCTCAATAAATAGGCCTAAACAAGGATAGAAATGAAAAATATAATTTTAAAACTAGCAGTACTAAGTGCATTAATGCTTACAACGGAGGCTTTTGCTTCTCAATATAGATACAATACTAGCTCTTTAGTTGGTATCGAAGGTTCATACAGTTCGTTTGATGTTGAAAATGATGCGACACCTCCTGTTCGTGAAAAAGTGAAGTTTTCAGGGGTTGGTCTTAAGATAGGAGCACAGACACATAACTATAGAGTATTCTTGAGTGTGAGAAATAGTTTTATTGATGGGGATTATGATTATGCATATTTTTATGGTGCAGAGGTGCAGTATCTTATGAACTTTTCATCATATGCTAATTTTTTCATAGGCGCAAATGGTGGTGTTGTCAATATGAGATTTGTTGACTCTCTCAATGCTTCTCGAGATGTAGGGGGCACTTACTTTGGTGGTGATCTTGGAGTAAATGTTCACTTAGGCGATAGTGTAGACTTAGAACTAGGTGGAAGAATCATAAAACTTTCAGAAGCGGAATCAACTAATGCCAATGGGTTGACATACAAGTTTGATAATATTAGTGCTGGATATGCGAGTATTATTTTTAAATACAGTATGGATTAGTATTGATTAAATTTTTATTATTATGTTTAGTATTTTTACCTACTCTCAATGCTGATAAGATTTTAAATAAATCTTTAGCCTGTCCAACTATGGACTCTTTACAAAAAGCACCGCTTGGTGATGATTATTTAAACCTAAATATGTACGCTATAGCACATGGTTGTGAAATTTTGTATCGTGATGCTCAGATTCATGTTATTGGGTATGATCCTAGAAACACTCAAACTATATATCTTGAAGTAGTGAATAAAAAAACGGGAAAGAAACTCTTTATAAAAAAATCTCAAGTTCAAATAGAACAAGGTGGGAAGAAAGCAAATTATAGGTTTTAAATTGCTAAAAATGGTGCTCACAACTGGACTCGAACCAGTGACTCTTACCTTGTCGAGGTAATACTCTACCAACTGAGTTATGCGAGCACATAACAACAAAAGAATTTTACCAAATTAGTCTTAAATTTTATATAGTTTTTAGGTGCAATATGGGTATAATTGCAAATATTAATACCATAGAGGGTAAATTATGAAGATGTCAGAGTTAGAAGATATTGGTTTAAAAAATGTTGGAAAGGTTTTTCATAATCTTAATTATGATGAACTTATCCAACATGAATTAGATAACAATGAGTGTGCTGTTACTAAAAAAGGTGCAACAGCTGTTGATACTGGTGTATTTACAGGTCGTAGTCCTAAAGATAAGTATTTTGTAGATCGTGATCCTTCAAATAAATATATTGCTTGGGGTGATGTAAATCAAAAAGTATCTGCGGAAGTTTTTGATGAACTTTTAGAACTAGCACAAGAACAATTATCGAACAAAGACCTTTATGTCACAGATGTATTTTGTGGTTCCTCTGCAGCTTCTAAGCGTTCAGTTCGTTTTGTTACTGAGATAGCATGGCAGTCTCATTTTGTTAAAAATATGTTTATACGTCCTACTCCTGCTGAATTAGAAGTATTTAGCTCGGATTTTACAGTGCTTAATGCTTGTAAAACTGTTAATGACAAATGGAAAGAACATGGACTAAACTCAGAAGTGTTTGTGCTTTTTGATGTTGAGAGAAACCTATGTATAATCGGTGGAACATGGTATGGTGGTGAGTTGAAAAAAGGTATCTTTTCAATGATGAACTACTGGCTTCCATTGGAGGGTAAACTTTCAATGCACTGTTCAGCAAATGTTGGTGAACGTGGGGATACTGCACTCTTTTTTGGACTCAGTGGTACGGGTAAAACTACGCTTTCAACTGACCCGCATAGAGCTTTAATCGGTGATGATGAACATGGTTGGGATAACTATGGTGTTTTCAACTTTGAGGGTGGATGTTATGCTAAGGTAATCAACCTAGATGGAAAAAGTGAACCTGAAATTTATAACGCTATCCGTACAGATGCTCTTTTGGAAAATGTAGTGATGTATGGCGAGGGTGAAGTTGATTATGAAGATAGTTCTAAAACAGAAAATACTCGTGTATCTTACCCAATAGAGCATATAGAAAATCATAAAACAGACCTCATGGCTGGTCATCCTGAAAATATTATCTTTTTAACAGCAGATGCATTTGGGGTATTGCCTCCAGTATCTAAACTGACTCGAGAACAAGCAATGTATTACTTTTTGAGTGGATACACAGCTAAAGTTGCTGGAACTGAACGTGGTATCACTGAGCCTGTTGCAACTTTCTCGGCTTGTTTTGGTGAAGCATTTTTACCATTACATCCAACAGTATACGCAAAACTTCTTGGCAGAAAAATTGATGAACATAATGTAAATGTATACCTTGTAAATACAGGCTGGACAGGTGGTGTTTATGGTGTTGGGCATAGAATGAGCATCAAAGATACTCGTTCATGCATCAACGCTATTTTAGATGGAAGCATCCAAAAAAGTGAGTTTGATACTACTAAAACATTTAGACTTCATGTTCCTAAAACTCTTGGAGATATTAACCCAGAGATTTTAAACCCTCGTAATGCTTGGGCAAACAAAGCTGAGTTTGATAAAACTAGAGATACTTTAGCTGATATGTTTGTTGAGAACTTTAAGAAATATCAGACTGCAGATGCTGAGTTTGATTATTCAGAAGCAGGACCAAAAGTAGGAAGTTAAATTCCTACTTTTTCTTTTTAGTAGCTTTTTCCATATATAACCATAAACTTCCACCAAAGACTACTAAAACAACCGGTGCTATCCAAGGTTTTTCACCTATGAGTTCGGCTACTTTCATCAATGGAGCTCCAGAATAGTAACTTCCAAAACCAACACTTAATGCCCAAATAGCTGAACTACCTACATTTAAGATACTAAACTTTTTAAAGTCATACTTTGTAAGACCGATGGCGATAGGTATAAGAGTTTTTATACCATATACATATTTTTGTATTAATATTATCCATGAACCATACTTTTTCATCATGATATGTGAAAGTGCAAGTTTTCGTCTGTGTTTACGTATACCCTCCATCATCATACTCTTTTGGTATCTTGCCATATAAAAAAGCATCACATCACCTAAGGCATTTGCAACAAACGCCACTGCTATGGATGCCTCGATATCCATTTTCCCCATATAGGAGAGTACCCCTGCACCAACAAGTGCTACAAATCCACCCCCAAGTGAGTATAAAAATAAGCCTATATATCCATAGGTTGCTAGGTTACTAAATGTATCTTCCAAAAAATCTCCTTGATTTTTATAATTTCTTTATTTTCATTATTTCGTCACGAAGACGAGCTGCTTCTTCAAAGTTTAACTCTTTTGCAGCTTTTTTCATCTTTAGCATCAATTCTTTAGTTAAAGCCTTTTTTTCTCTTGGAGGCATTTTATCCATTTTTTTATGCTTTTGGTAAATATCACCATAATCTTCTACTTTTAAATTAGCATCTAACTTACGAATAGTAGTAGTTGGTGTTATTCCATGCTTTTTATTATGTGCTTCTTGAATCTTCCTTCTAGAACTTGTTGTATCAATTGCTTTTTGCATAGATTTAGTGATTTTATTTGCATAAAGGATAACGCGACCATTCGCATTTCTTGCTCCACGACCGATAGTTTGTATAAGAGCGGTTTCACTTCTTAAAAAACCCTCCTTGTCTGCATCGAGAATAGCTACTAAGCTCACCTCTGGTAAGTCTAACCCTTCACGTAAAAGATTGATTCCTATGAGTACATCAAATTCACCAACTCTTAAGGCCCGAATGATTTGGTTTCTTTCTATGGTATCGATATCTGAATGCATATACTGAACCTTTATGCCTAAGTCTGCTAAGTACTTAGTTAGGGCTTCTGCCATTTTTTTTGTAAGGACAGTTATGAGTATACGTTCATTTTTAGCTGCGATTTCTATAATTTCATCATGGATGTCTTCAACTTGGTTATCTGAAGTTTTGATCTCTAGTATTGGGTCAAGTAGGCCTGTTGGCCGGATAATTTGATGTGCAACTTCGCTAGACATCTCTAACTCATACTCAGCTGGAGTAGCTGAAACAAAAAGATAATGGGGCGCTTTGTTTATATATTCATCAGCCATAAGTGGTCTGTTGTCTAGTGCTGAGGGCAGTCTAAAACCATACTCAACTAAAACCTCTTTTCTCGCTCTATCCCCAGCGTACATACCACGATATTGAGGGAGCGAAACATGGCTTTCATCAACTATGACAAGATAGTCCTGATTTCTTTGTGCAAAATAGTCAAGCAGGGTAAAAGGAGCTTCCCCTGGTTTTTTATCAGTGAGAAGTCTTGAGTAATTTTCAACCCCCTTGCACATACCAGTAGTTTGAAGCATTTCTAAATCAAACTCTACTCTTTGTTTAAGGCGTTGATGCTCCAATAACTTACCCTCTTTGGTGAAGTATGCAAGTCTATCATCCAGTTCTTCTTCTATGCGTTTGATAGCTCGTGCCATTTTTGTTTGACCTACGCTAAACTGACTCGTAGCATAGATAGTAAATTTTTTATGATTTTCAAGTTTTTTTCCATCAATCACTTCAAAAGTATAGATAGCCTCTATCTCATCGCCAAAAAATTCTATGCGTATAGCTTCTTGTTCAAAGTAGGGTGGGTAGATATCTAAACTTTCTCCATTTACTCTTATATGCCCACTATCAAAGTAACTGTCATTTCTGGCATAACCCATCTCCACTAAACGAAGTAAAAGCTTTTTTTGATTTATCTCATCACCAACTTCTAAAGCTTGCACCATATTTAAGTATTCTTCAGGATCACCAAGACCATAGTTAGCTGATACTGAGGCTATAACTATAACATCATCATAGGAGAGGAGGTTTGCAGTTGAAGAGAGTCGCATACGTTCTAGTTCATCATTTATCGCACTATCTTTTTCGATGAACAAGTCTTGTCTAGGGATGTAAGCTTCGGGTTGGTAGTAATCATAGTACGACACAAAATACTCAACATGATTGTTAGGGAAAAACTGACGAAACTCAGAGTATAACTGAGCAGCTAAGGTTTTGTTATGTGTCATAATAATGGTCGGCATCTTCACATTTTCTATGATTTTGGCCATAGTATATGTTTTACCACTCCCGGTCACCCCTTCAAGTGTCTGGTATCGGTTTCCCTTGAGGATAGATTCAGTCAATTTTTTTATGGCTGTTGGCTGATCTCCAGCAGGTTTATAGGGAGTATGCGCTTTAAAATTTATATCTTTTTTCATTGGCATAATTATAACTAAAATTGGGGCTATGGCTGTTTATCAACTCACAAATGTTAAGTACTTTTGCTATAACAACCTTATCTGTAGTCTCTGTATCAGCTTGCGATAAGAGAGAATGAGATTATTAAAAATAAATACTATCGTAGTTATTATGATACAATTTAGGATTAATTTACTTTAGAGGGAAAATAAGTATGGGTTCAGAAGTAGAAGTGAGGATAAACGCAGAGGTAAATAGAGCATATTATACTTTTGAAAGATATAAGGTGGAGGCAACCTTTGCTTTAGTGTATCATGAAAAAGAATTGAGCTTAGAAGAGTTAGGAAGTTTTGTTCGTATTAGTGATAGGTTTGTAAAGTTGGATGAAAATTATTTTTTTGTGCTCTATCATTTTACAGGAGCAGAGGAGGCATCTAAGGCTTCTCAAAATTTACTGCTAAAATTAGACAATTACTTTCACAATACAACTACATGTATAGCGATAGATAATTTTAACATTGCTAATAATACTAAAGTAGTCTTGCACAGGTTAAAGCAAATTATTAAAGAGACTAGAAAAAACTCTTTTACAAGAATAGAATATGAAGATATTCTTGATTCATATATATAATATGGTAAAATTTTACAATGGAAAATAAAACTACTTTAGAAAAACTCAGTGATAAGATTTCAACACTTTTAGCTCAGTTTCATTCTCTAAAATCTGAGAACGAAATGCTAAGAAGAGAACTCACAGTTTTAAAAACAGAGCGTGAAACTAAAGAGGTAGAGATACAAAAACTCATAGAAGAAAATACCTTAAAAGATATGGAAATAGAAGAGATTGCAAATAATATAGAAAATATTTTAGGTTAAAAATGAGTACAAAAATAGCACTAAAAGTAGGTGGAAAAAGATTTGATGTTGATGTTGAAGATGATTTTGCCATTTTCTTAAATGAACAAATGGCAATTGATTTTAAAATAGATGCAAACAATGAGATAAAAACTTTACTTCAAGCCTATATACGTAAGAGCCACAACTTATTTATTCAAGAACAAAATATTCAAGATATTTTAGAAGAATGTGAAAATTTATAATATTATAAGTTAAGCATGATATAATTTCATCCTCTCAAAATAGAGACAATGTGCGTTCGTAGCTCAGCTGGATAGAGCACCGGTTTGCGGTACCGGCGGTCAGGGATTCGAATTCCTTCGAGCGCACCACTCTTAAACTCCTTAATTATCGACTCCATATCACTTTTACATATTTTTTAATTAAGTCAAAATCTATATAAACGATTTATTATAAAGTATGCTTCATAATAAATATGCTATTATTCTCAATAGACTACATAAGGAAAAGAGATGGAACTTCAAGTATTGTTTAAAATATCAGCACAAATATTTTCAAGAGAGATACCAACATACAGAAGATGGCTCTACTCAAAGATAGATTTTTCGGGCAAGATGATAGGTATTAAAGGTCCAAGAGGTGCGGGAAAAAGTACAATACTCCTCCAGTATGCTTCAAGTCTTGATATGCCCTCATCTAAAAAACTGTATGTTAGTTGTGACCATCCAGCCATGAGTGGGGTAAGTATTTACGACCTTGCTGAGAGTTTCTATGCTAGAGGAGGAAAGCTCCTTATAATAGATGAAATTCATAAACGAGAGAGTTTTGCTAAAGAGCTAAAAGCTATCTATGATGTATTTGATTTGCAAATTATCTTTTCTGGCTCATCTGCTTTGCATATTGACAACTCCATTGTAGATTTATCAAGAAGAGCTGTTGTTTATAATCTTGGGGTACTTTCACTAAGAGAGTTTTGTGAACTTCAAACAGGTGAAATATTTGAGAGTTATACTTTAGATGAACTTGTGAACAATCATACTGAGATAGCAACAAAAATTATGTCAAAGATAAGACCACTAGAACAGTTTAATGATTATCTCACTTTTGGGTGTTATCCATTTTATAAAAATTCACTTATTGAGTACCCTCAAAAACTCACCGAGGTAATAAATATCACAATAGACTCTGATCTATCTACTATATATAAAATAGACCCATCAAAACTGGACAAACTAAAAAAAATCATCTATATGCTCTGCTCAACTAAACCCTTTGAGTTAAACATCTCTAAACTAAGTTCTGCTGTTGGAGCTTCTTGGATAACACTCTCTAAATACCTAGAGAGAATGGATGCAGGGAGTCTCATCCATATTGTAAGAGCAGGAAGTGGCATGAGAGCTGTGAATAAACCTGATAAGCTACTCTTGGATAATCCAAACCTTTTTACAGTGCTTTGTGCATCTGGAAATATTGGAGCAATAAGGGAGAGTTTTTTTGTGTCGCAGACATCACTTGGGCATCAAGTGCATTTTCATAATAAAGGTGATTTCATTATAGATGAAAAAAGAGTTTTTGAGATAGGTGGTGCTTCAAAAGATGCTCATCAATTAGAGGATAATTCAAATGGATATATTGTCTCAGATGATATTGAGATCGGTTTTGAGAATAAAATACCACTCTATCTTTTTGGATTTTTATATTAGAATTATTTGGTTTTTTATATAAGGGCACCTCTAAAAACCCTTGTATCCTCAGCATTATAGCAGATATGCTAATACAAGGCGAAAATTCGCAGGAGCTACTAGTAGCTTCAAGAGTTTTTAACGCAGTAGTAGTGTATCTGCTATAATGCCCATAGGGAGCCAAAAAGAGAGGCAATCTTGCGTCAAAATTTTTCATCACCGTAGCTATGGCTATGGTTCAAAAAAAGTTTTGCACAATCTTACCTCTCTTTTTGGCTCTGAGGATATAAGGGTTTTTAGAGGTGCCCATAATTAAATAAACAATAAAAAATCTGATAAAATTCACTTATGAAAAAATTAATTGGTTTATCCCTTATAGCTTTTGGTATATTTTTAGAGATTACATGGCTTGGTATATGTTTTGGTACGGTTATTATAGGTATTCTTCTTTTGATTTTTGCTCCAGGTATTCTTTTCTTTCCGTTTAACTTTTTTTTAGTATTAGGCTTGTCGGTTATGCGTGGCCAATCGTATAAAAATTCATATCAATTTAAATATAATGAATTTAATTATAAGCAACAAAATTATTCAAATCCTCAGCAAACTTCAAGTAGTAAAGTAGATGAATACTATAAAACATTAGAATCAACAAGGGGTGATAGTTTAGAGAGTATAAAAAAGAATTATAGACGTTTAATAAAAGAGTACCATTATGATTCTATTGCGAGTAAGGACCTTCCTGATGAGATGGTGAAATTTGCACAGGTAAAAACACAAGAACTCAATGAAGCGTATAACGAGATTAAAAAACTTTTTTAATCCTCAGTACACTTATTGATAATTTTGAGAATGCCATCTTCGTCTTTGATAAGCTGAAATACTTTTTTATTCATAGTTGCATTTATATTGAGTTCTATTTTTCTATCTGGTTTTGTGAGTATGTACTTAATGTGATTAAACCCATTGAGAGGTTCTTCTAGTAAGAGTTTAGAATTCATTACATCAAGCGAACAAGAGGATAGTTTTGTATAAAGTTCATCATATTGAGTTTTCTTAAACTTGACATCTTCTTGTATCTTTTTGTAGTGCACGTTCATTACCCTACATAGTTTATACTTATCAATAAGAATCGAAGATATTTTGACTCCATGTGCTTTACTTTTTAGGATAGAATCTTTGATTTTTTTGCATGGTTCTAGATTTTTTTTAACTTTTATAGTAATGATCTTATATTTTTCAATTAATGTATTGAGCTCATTTTTTAGTTGTTTTAAATAATCCTCTTGATTGTCTTCGTTATTATCTAAACCACTATTTGCAGATGCATGAAAAATAAATTTATTTTCTTCACCTCTTGTTCTGCTAATCTCTATGTACTCAGAAGCTTCTAAAACTACATAGGAACCAAGAACTTTTATCTTGATTGTTTTGGCTTTAATTTTACCACTCATAGCATGTTCAATTAGGACATTGTCAGCTATAACTTCACCACCTTGCAGTGTTTTAATATTTACTGAACGAGCAATTATTTTACCTTTATGTGTACCAAGTTGGGCATCTACACATTGAATAAGTGATGAAGCATGAGTTTGACCGCTTATCGATACATTCCTTGCTTCTATCTCTGTGCTTGGACCTATACTTCCATCTGTAGATAAATTTTGAACTCTAACTTTCATCCCTTTTTCTATGGCATCTTCTAGTGGGTCATCTTTTACTATGTTTATAGATATTTCTGTTTCTAAGTCAGTGTCAATCGTACCTGTAGTTTTAAAAGAAATTTCATCAATATCAATAGAGTTTGAGACATTATAGTTTTCTCCATCTCTGATGAGATAACCACTTTTAGTTGCTAAATATTTGATGTTTTGAAAACTGTCTTGTATCTCTATATTATCATTGACGTCAAACTCAGGTTTAGCATCTAAGTTGACTATTTCGACTTCTATGAGTTTTCCTCGACAGTCCCTACCATGTTTACCCTGTTTTGGTTTTGAAAACTCAAATAACTCTTCACCTTCTATGCAACTCATCAAATAATTTCTATCAGAGTAATCTATCTTTGCATTCTCATCTTCTTCTTTCTTTGCTTCAATTGTCATGAGTATTTCTGCTTGAATTGATTCTAGTTCTCGTAAACCTTGGGAAATTAAAATTTTTTTATCTTCTTTAAAGGTAATGGTTTTTATTTGCTGAAGAACATCTATAAGGACTTTCAAAGACTCCTTGTAGTTGACATCAAAGAGTTGAAGCATCACGCTAGAACGTAGTTGTTGTTCAACGATATAATTTGAAAAGTCCTGTTCTAAATCATCATAATAACTTAGCGAAGAACCTTTTTTTATGATGAGATTTACTGTTGTAGCTTTATCTTCAAACTCTATTTCACAGTTCATTCTAGCAAAGGGGTAATTATCGTATTGTGAGCGTATGGTTACATCATACTCTTGTTGAAATTCTATGTCTGGATCTCTTAGAATCTCTTCTTGTGTATATTTTTGAAAATCTTCATAAGATATTTCTATAAACTCTGTATTGGCATCTTTTACAAAAGTACGAATAGCTGTAACATTAATATAGAGACTAGAAGATGGTACAGCATTTTGTGTAGATATACGTAAAATTTCTCTTGCAACATTGTTTGTTGTGATACTTACAGGATTAATCATTTAAGTAGTATACCTAATAGTTGATTTTATCTTTTATAACTTTTGCTAATTCTACACATTTAGAAATTTTCTGATTGTAGTTCAGTGCATCTTGAAGCAATATATCTATAAAGGCACTCCCTACTATTACACCATCAGCCCCTTTGACCTTGTCTCTTGCAGTCTTTTCGTTTACTCCAAAACCTACGTAAACTGGGGTGTTAGTATATTGTTTTATATTTGCTAAAAATGGTTGTAAGTCTTCTGCCTTTCCTGAACCGGTTATACCCGTATACGCGACCATATAGATAAATTTTTGTGCTTCGCTGACAACTGTTTTTATGCGTGCATCTCCATCTGTCGGTGCAACAAAAGAGATGTTGGCAATCTCATTTGAATGAAACAGTTCTTTATATCGAAGTGCTTCTTCATGAGGTAAATCAGGGATAATCATCCCCTTAAGTTGAAGCTCTTTAGCAAGTGGTAAAAGTTTTTGCATATTTTGTTGGTAAAAAGAATTAAAGTAACCCATCCATAGAGTGTCAACTTTTGGAGCTACCGCTTGAGTTATCTCTAAAAGATGTTTAAATTTAAAACCAAGCTCTAATGCTTTGTGATTTGCTTTTTCTATGAGTGGACCATCTGCTACTGGGTCAGAAAAGGCAACACCTAGTTCTAGCGAATCTACACCACTCTCACCTAATGCTAATGCAAGGTCTATACTAAAAGATTTTTCAGGGTATCCTGATGTTATATAAGCTACTAATTTTTTCAAGTTTTATCATCCAAGTCTGGTAAATTAAGTAAGGAGTACTTTATGCGTGTTAAGTCATTATCTTCTCTAATGTCAGTTTGCCACTGAGCAAAAATATCACTGATTTCTAATAGCCAAGTAACTGTATGCTCACCTATGACTTCATCTCTTTGTCTAAGCTCGTCTAAAAATTCTTCAACAAATTGAGCAAGTCTATTCATTTGAGTGATTTTAAGATAACCTGACGCTGATTTGATGTTGTGAAATACACGAAAAAGTTCATCTGTACTTCGTTTGTACAAAGTCTCTTTTGACAAATCTAATATCATAACTTCCATACTCTCAATCATCATACTATAGTGGTCATAAAATTCATCCACTATCTCATAATCGAATTCAGCATCTAAGTTAGTCCTTATGCCCATAAAGAAATTCTCCTATTTAATGTAATTGTATCAGTTTTTAGTTAAAATACTTTTATGAATAAAAAAATGACGATAACCTCAATACAAAAAGCAAAAGGTGTAGTGCCAATAGTGATGCTAACAGCGTATGATGCTTTGTTTGCAAAACTTCTCGAAGATAGTGCAGATATGATATTAGTAGGAGATTCTCTCAATATGAGTTTTGCCGGAAAAGATGATACTCTAAGTGCAACTATTGAGCAGATGATATATCATACAAATGCAGTTTGCCTAGGCGCTAAAAATACTTTTATAGTTTGTGATATGCCTTTTGGAACCTACACTACAAAAGAGGTAGCCTTAAAAAATTCCATAAAAATTTTTCAAGAAACTCGCGCTGATTGTGTAAAAATTGAAGGGGGACAAGATAAGTCCCATATTGTAGAACATTTAGTTAACAATGGTATCGCTGTATGTGGTCATATTGGACTGCTTCCTCAATCTGTAAGAGGTGAAGGTGGATACAAGGTCAAAGGAAAGAACGAAGAAGATAGAACCTCTCTTTTAGATGATGCTAAGGCTATACAAAATGCAGGTGCATTTTGTATAGTTGTAGAAGGTGTAAAAGCTGATGTTGCTAAAGAAATAGCACAAAACGTAAAAATCCCTGTGATTGGGATAGGTGCCGGAGTAGATGTAGATGGACAGGTTTTAGTGTTTTCTGACATGTTAGGACTCTTTGAAGCTTTTACGCCTAAGTTTGTAAAAAAATACATTGACGGAGCCACTGTAGTGAAAAATGCATTTGCAAATTATGCAGATGAAGTTAAAAATAAAAAATTCCCTACTCAAGAGCATACATACTAGATGGAACGTATAGTAGAGATAGAAACATTTAATGTTGATGAAGAAAGTTCAGAAGTTACTCTCCGTCCAGATGCTTGGAATGAATATATTGGGCAGGAACAAATCAAGAAAAATCTTGGGGTGTTTATTGAAGCAAGTAAGAAAAGAGATGAAGCCTTAGATCATGTTCTTTTTTATGGACCGCCTGGGCTTGGTAAGACTACCCTAGCCCTTATCATTGCGAATGAGATGAATGCAAATATAAAAGTAACAGCTGCACCCATGATAGAAAAAAGTGGAGATTTAGCTGCCTTACTTACTAACTTAGAAGAGGGGGATATTCTTTTTATAGATGAGATTCATCGACTGTCCCCTGCAGTAGAAGAGATTTTATACTCCTCTATGGAAGATTTTCGTATAGATATCATTATCGGGAGTGGGCCAGCCGCTCAAACTGTTAAAATCGATCTGCCAAGGTTTACTCTTATTGGAGCGACAACAAGAGCAGGGATGCTCTCAAACCCTTTACGAGATAGGTTCGGAATGAGTTTCCGTATGAACTTTTACTCTTCGGAAGAGTTAGCCGAAATCATAATACAAGCTTCATCAAAATTAGACAAAAAAATCATTAAAGAAGCCTCTTATGAAATAGCAAAAAGAAGTAGAGGGACCCCTCGTATAGCTCTACGAATTTTAAGAAGAGTACGAGATTTTGCTGATGTGGCAGATGAAGTAGATATAGAACATGAACGAACAAAATTTGCACTTGAAGAGTTGGGTATAAATTCTTTCGGCTTTGATGAGATGGACATAAGACTTTTAAAACTCTTAGCATCAGCAAAGGGTAGGGCTATGGGACTTAGTACGATAGCAGCATCACTCAGTGAAGATGAGGGTACAGTTGAAGATGTTCTTGAACCATATCTTTTAGCGAATGGTTATTTAGAACGGACAGCTAAAGGTCGTAAAGCAACAAGAGCAACATATGATGTCCTTAATATGGACTGGGTAAGCGATGAAGGGGCACTATTTTAATGAAATCTAAAAAAATCTATCTCTTCTTCGGGCTAAATTTTATAAATAAAATTTGCTCCAGCAAAGGATTTTTTCTATGAAATCTAAATATTTTATACTTATTCTTTTTGCAGTATCGCTTTACTGGATGTATCTGCTTTATACGCCTTTTATCTTAGCTATGACTATTGCAGCACTTTTAAGTATTAGTACGGCAAATATTGATGCATATTTTGTTAAAATATTTCGCTCTAAGCTGATAGCTGCGTCATTATCAAGTTTTTTAATGGCTAGTTTGTTTTTTGCTCCGCTTGGATATTTTTTAACAACGCTAACAATTATGCTTAACGATATTGATAAAGAAACCTTTGATATGGTTTTAATGTATTTGAAAAACATGGCTCTCAATCCACCGCAATCCTTAGAATTTTTAAAACCATTTATCATAGATCAGCTTAAGTATTTAGATATTAATAGTTTTACCTCGTATATATTATCTATTACTGGGACTATCGGGGCATTTAGTGCATCTTTTTTAAAAAATGCTATATTGATTGTTGTCTTTTATTTTTTTGCGCAATACAATGGAAAAAAAGTTGTCGAATTTTTACAAAGAGTGATTCAAATATCTCAAACGCAATCGATTCAACTGGTTAATGAGCTAACCTCTGTTATGAGTGTAGTTTTTTACTCGATTTTAGCGACTGCAACTTTTGAAGGTGTTTTATTTGGTATCGCAATATCTTATATGGGATATAATGGTCTTCTCTTTGGCATTATGTATGGGTTTGCATCATTAATCCCTGTAGTTGGTGGTATAGTGATGTGGTTACCATTTATGTTATGGGAATTTTCGGTTGGTTCAACAGCAAGTGCTATTTTTATAGCCCTTTACTCTATTGTAGTTATCTCAATAATTGCTGATACTTTTGTTAAACCACTTATTATTAAGGATATTAACAATAGGTTGCTTAAAGCTGAAGATACCCGTATTCACGAGATAGTTATATTTTTTGCAATCATTGCGGGACTTTCTACCTTTGGTTTTTGGGGGATGATTTTAGGCCCTGCAATTACTGCATTTTTCTTAACAATATTAAAACTTTTTGAGGCATATAATAATATAGAGGTGCCCTATAATTAATTTTGGTAAATTTCTGGTTTGTCACTCTTCCATCGACGATGTAACCAAAACCAAAACTTAGGTTCATTAGTAATGAGCTCTGTAAGCCAATCAGCTTGTAGTTGTGTAGCTTTTAGTATATCAGCTTCTTCATCATCAGTTTTCTCTACTGGTATCTCATCAAACAACATAAGTGTATAGTTCTCTTCATCATCAGTTCTGATGGTTACAGGTATAATCGCCGCATCAAATTTTCTCGCTAAATAAGCTGCCGTAGAGGTTTGACGAATAGGTTTTCCCATGAAATTGACAAGGATTCCCTCTTTTGGATTCATATTTGTGTCTATTAGTAGGCCACTTGCTTTACCTTTTTTTATTAATCTAATGAGTGGCTTAATTACGTTTGATTTTTCTAAATTTGTATTTCCAAAGGAAGCTCTTGCATCTAGTAGCCATTGCTCATATTGTTGGTTTTTTAGTTTTTTATATACAGCAGCTAAGGGTTCAACTAGCGCACCAAGAGATGCACCTCCAAGCTCCCAAGAACAATAATGCGTAGTGACATAAATAACTGCACGTCCTTGTGTATGAACTTTGTCTACTGCCTCTTTATTTTGAACAGTTACTTTCTTTTGAAGCTCTTCAATATTCATGTGGCGGAGTTCCATAAGGTGCAAAAAGTTATACATAAGATTTTTAAATGAGTATCGTATGATTGCATCTATTTTATTATCATCTAGTTTACTATCAAAAGCATAATGAAGATTTTGATATGCAATATTTCTGTACTTTTTTGATAGTAAATAGCCTAGCTTTCCTAAGAAAGAAAAAAAAGATTTTCTAACCCTCTTTGGTAAAAGCATTAAGAGTTTTTCTAAAAATAAAAAGAGGTAATAACCAATCATTGAAATCCTTTGTGTAATCTAATTATATCTTAGCCTTTGTAAATAGCCTTTTGCTATAATTAGACAATTGAAAAAAAGGGAAAAGATGGTTACATTAGATATACAGCAGTTTTCTGAGGGGCGTACAAAAGCTCGTGCATATTTTTGCTATCTATTTTCTAAAAATATTCCAAATAGGCTTCCCTCCCTAAGTGTTGAGATGATTATGCCTCGTTTGTTGAAAATAAAGGCAGATTTAGAAAACTGTGAAGGGGTATATCTACTTGATTATAAGGGTGTTCAAATCACACCTACTTTTACTGCAAATGGACAAATAGATGATGATGCAGGAAAAATAAGAGCTGATAGAGCTTACTACTATCGAGCAGTGCGTGAGGGTAGATGTAGTATAACTGACCCATATCCTTCTCTTATTACTCAGGAATTGACGGTAACTTCATCTCAGCCAATTTACTGTGAAAATGGAAATTTAAAATACGTTGCATGTTTAGATATGCCTTTGAGTGAAGTGATAAAAATCTCACATCTTAATAAATCAGATGCTTTCTTCTCAAAGTTTTTTAAATTTTCTTATGCTTTATTTGCTTTTGCACTTATTGCAGTTGCTTTGCTTCTTTTTGTGAGTGGTGTCCAAAGTTTCTTTTTAAATGAAATCTCATCATCTCATTTAGTTATTGACGATATGTTTAAAGCAACTATCTTACTTACCCTATCCTTGGCTATTTTTGATTTAGCAAAAACTATTATAGAAGAAGAGATACTTGGACGACATAAGGAACAAGATGTCTCTGGACCACATAAAACGATGGTGAAGTTTTTAGGTTCCATCATCATTGCCCTTTCTATTGAAGCTTTGATGCTGGTATTTAAGTTCGCTCTTACTGATCCAGAAAAGCTGATGTCTGCTACTTACATTATTGGGGGTGTAGCTTTACTCTTGGTTAGTTTAGCAGTTTATATAAAATTTACAAAAGTGAAGCATAACGCATGATAGGGATAGTTGATTACAATATGGGAAATTTAGCAAGTGTACAAAATGCTTTTGCATCTTTAGGTGAAGAAACAGTAGTTGAAAGTGACCCTGCTAAATTTAAAAATTATGATAAATTGATACTTCCGGGTGTGGGCGCTTTTGGTGATGCTATGCAACACCTTCGCGAACGTAACATGATAGAACCCTTACAAGCCTACGCTTTAAGTGGAAAGTATATGTTAGGCATCTGTCTTGGTATGCAACTTTTGTTTGAATCAAGTAGGGAGTTTGGAGAACATGAAGGTCTTAGCATCATAAAAGGTCATGTTACAGCTTTTGATGCTAATAAGTTTAGTGAACCTCTGAAAATCCCTCACATGGGTTGGAACAGAATGTTTACGAATAAGCATTCTCTTTTTGATGATTTAGACGAAAAACATTATCTTTATTTTGTTCATACTTATCATGTGAATTGTACTCATGAAGATGATATTATTGGGCGTACAAATTATGGCTATGAATTTACTTCAGCGGTCGCTCATAAGAATGTAATGGGTATCCAGCCTCACCCGGAGAAAAGCCATGAAAATGGTTTGAAAATACTTAAAAACTTTATAAAACTATAGGAAAATATTTATGACTTTATATCCCGCAATCGATTTAAAAGATGGAAAAGCAGTACGCCTTACAAAAGGTTTAATGGATAGTGCGAAGATTTACTCAGATGAGCCTTGGCAATTAGTGAAAAAATTTGAAGAGATGGGTACCCAATGGGTACATTTAGTTGATTTAAATGGTGCTTTTGCAGGGGAACCTAAAAATCTAGAAGAGATTATAAAAATTCGTGCAAATTGTAATGTAAAGTTAGAGTTGGGTGGTGGTATTCGTGATGAAGCAACAATCCAAAAAATGCTTCAAATCGGGATAGATAGGATTATTTTAGGAAGTATTGCTGTTAAAGATGCTGAGTTTGTAAAAGATATGGCAGCAAAATATCCTATAGCTGTAGGGATAGATGCCATTGATGGTTTTGTAGCAGTTGAAGGTTGGGGAGAAGTAAGCTCAATGAAGGCAACTGACTTAGCAAAAGAGTTTGCAAATGCAGGGGTTGAAGCTATTATATGTACAGATGTTGGTAAAGATGGTACGCTCTCAGGGGTAAATGTAGACTTTACTGTTGAGATTGCAAAAGCGAGTGGTGTGAGTACTATAGCAAGTGGTGGTGTTAAAGATGAAGAGGACATAACAGCACTTATAGCTACGGGTGAAGTCGATGGTGTTATCATAGGTAAGGCGTATTATGAAGGTAGACTAGATTTGCCAAAAATGTTTAAATTACTGAGTTAATATAAATAAAACCAAAATTTTGTTATCATAATGGTAATAATTTTATAAAATGTTAGAAAAAAAGGATTTTAGTTGAAGATACTTGTTGTTGATGATAGTTCTACAATGCGTCGTATTATAAAAAATACTCTTGCTCGTTTAGGTTATAAAGATATCTTAGAAGGTGCTGATGGTGTTGAAGGTTGGAATGAGATGGATGCGAATCCAGATATCGAGATGCTAATCACTGACTGGAATATGCCTGAAATGAATGGACTAGAACTTGTGAAAAAAGTTCGCTCTGATGAGCGTTTCGTAGATTTACCAATTATTATGGTAACTACAGAGGGTGGAAAGTCTGAAGTTATTACAGCCCTTAAAGCTGGTGTCAACAACTACATTGTGAAACCATTTACACCACAAGTTCTAAAAGAAAAACTTGCAGTTGTGATGGGTGTTGAGGAGTAATGGGCATAGCATTATAATGGAAGAGTTCTATTATGAACTCACTATCAAAGTGTCATCTCACCTAGACCTTTTTAGAGATTTTTTAGATGATACAGTTGATGTTGGCTTTGAAGAGATTGATAACGGTTTCATTGTTAGAAGTGAAGATGACTTGGAAACACTGGCATGGGGACTTGAACAGTTTTGTGAAGCACTCTCAAAAGCACTCTCAACAAGTGTAGAATGTGAATGTTCTCAAAAAAAACTAGAAAATAATGACTGGGTAAAAACCTATCAAAAAAGTATTGAAGCGCTCCAGATAGAAAATTTTTATATTCACCCTACATGGGATGAACCGAGTGATAGCTTAATCAATATAGAAATAGACCCAGCCTTAGCTTTTGGTACTGGACATCACCCAACAACAGCTTCTTCACTTAGAGCAATCTCTAAGTATGTCAGTAAAGATTCTACAGTCTTAGACGTAGGTTGTGGAAGTGGAATACTAGGAGTGGGTGCATTAAAATTAGGGGCAACAGTTGACGCTTGTGATACCGATATAGTCTCAGTTGAAAATACCTTGGTGAATGCTAAGCTTAATCAGGTAGAGTTTCGTGATGTTTGGGAAGGTTCATGTTCCTTAACAAGCGAAAAGTATGATGTCGTTGTTGCAAATATTGTAGCAGATGTTTTAACCTTTATCGCAAAAGATTTAAAAGATGCTATGAAAGAGAATGGCGTCTTAGTTCTTTCAGGTATTTTAGATAAGTATGAAGATAAAGTGTTACGATTTTATAAAGATATGAATATAGTTCAAAGAATAGCTCAAAAAGAGTGGGTTACTTTGATATTAAACAAAGGATAGGACTGCGTAATGCAAAACAATCAAAACAATAATAAAAATAATAACAATAATAACAATAATTTTTTTAATCAAAATCCACTAATAACATTTGCAATATTTTCAGTAGTAATCATACTGCTTTTTAAAGCACTTGTTGGTGAAAATGCTACGATGAGTAATGCACAAGGAACTTCGCAAAGATCCAAACAGGTGACATACTCTGAGTTAAAAAGCCTTATCTCTTCAAAAAGTTTAACGAAGGTAGAAATCGGGCAAAGCTACATAAGAGCTAAGGGCACAGATGGTTCTACTTATACAACTAGAATTGTAAGAGGTGATACAGAATTAGTCAAGGAATTAGAAAAGCAAGGGATAGCATATACTGGTTTTAGTGAAACAAACTGGTTTACCGAGATGTTTGGCTGGCTATTTCCTTTCTTAATCATTATGGGCTTATGGTTGTTCTTTGCTGGGCGTATGCAAAAAAGTATGGGTGGCGGTATCCTTGGTATGGGTGGAAGCAAGAATATGATAAATTCTGAAAAACCAACAACTAAATTTGATGATGTAGCTGGAGTTGAAGAAGCCAAAGAGGAAGTTCAAGAAATCGTGGACTTTTTAAAGCATCCTGCCCGCTACGTTGAGATTGGTGCTAAAATACCTAAAGGTGTACTTCTTGTTGGAAGTCCTGGTACTGGTAAGACACTTCTAGCAAAAGCAGTAGCTGGTGAAGCTGATGTTCCATTTTTTTCGGTAACTGGTTCTAGTTTTATAGAGATGTTTGTTGGTGTTGGTGCTGCACGTGTACGTGACCTGTTTGAGCAAGCAAAAAAAGATGCTCCAAGTATCATCTTTATCGATGAAATTGATGCTATTGGAAAAAGCCGTGCATCTGGTGGTATGATGGGTGGTAATGATGAACGAGAGCAAACTCTTAATCAACTCCTAGCTGAGATGGATGGTTTTGGAACAAATACTCCTGTTATCATTCTTGCTGCTACAAATAGACCAGAGATTCTTGACCAAGCACTTCTTCGTCCTGGTCGTTTTGATAGACAGGTTTTAGTAGATAAACCTGATTTTGAGGGCCGTGTTAAAATTTTAAAAGTGCACATGAAAGATGTTAAAATGGATGCTGATGTAGAGATAGAAGCTATCGCCACACTAACGGCTGGTTTAGCCGGAGCTGATTTGGCAAACATTATAAATGAAGCTGCATTATTAGCTGGTAGAAAAAGTCAAAAAACAGTGAAGCAACAAGACTTGTTTGAGTCAGTAGAACGAGCTTTAGCCGGACTTGCTAAAAAATCAAGGCGTATAAATCCTAAAGAGAAAAAAATAGTAGCTTACCATGAGAGTGGTCACGCACTTCTTGCTGAAACGACTAAGGGTGCTAAAAAAGTTTCTAAAGTTTCTATCGTTCCTCGTGGACTTGCGGCTCTAGGATATACTCTCAATAAGCCAGAAGAGAACAAATACATGATGCAAATGCATGAGATGTGGGCAGAAGTTGACGTTCTACTTGGTGGTCGTGCAGCAGAAGAGATCTTCATAGGTGAAATCTCTACTGGTGCAGGAAATGATCTTGAACGTGCTACTGATATCATAAAATCAATGGTACAAACATATGGTATGAGTGATGTAGCTGGACTCATGGTTCTTGAAAAATCTCGTCAATCATTTTTAGCTAACGGTATGCCAGCAGCTCGTGAATATAGTGAAAAAATGGCACAAGAGAGTGATGAATTTATTAAAAAATCATTAGATGAACATTATAAGTTAGTACTTGTTAGACTGCAAGAGTATAAAGATGCTATAGAAGATATAGTAAAATTACTCTATAAAAAAGAAAATATCACTGGTGAAGAAGTGCGTGATATTATCATTGATTTTGAAAAAGCTAATGATATTGAAACTAAAGTAGAATATTCTCAAAACGAGATAGAAGAAGAGTTAAAGCAAGATGCTAAAATGGCAGAAGATAAGCCAAAAGAAGAAAAGTAAGTTTTTACTTTTGCTTTCTTTCTTTTTCTCCATAAAGTAAATCTGTATCTATTTCAAAGTTAAAATAGTTTGATGTAAATCCTTCATCCCCAATTTGCTTCAACTGTATCGTAGCTCCACGATTATTTTTTTCTTCTAAATATAATAAACCAAGTGCATATCTAGCCTCTTTAAAAGTTTTATTTTTCATTTTAGATAATTCAAGTAAGGCTATAGCATTTGCATGATGCTCTGCTGCAGTAGAAGCTACCGCGCCTAAAAATAAAGTATACCCATCTCTTACCTTTAAATCATCTATGATGTGATTATAGAGCACATAAGATTCCTCATATGCCTTGTCAAATAAACATGCAAGGGCTAAAGCACTGTTGAGTTCATGAGTATCGTTACTTGTAGATTCTAAAACGTCTCGAAGTTGACGTCGCAAATAAAATAGTCTTCCTATATTTAAGGTTTGGCGTACATAAAGGTACCTAGTAACATAGGGACCATAATATAAGTCATTGTATGATAAATGAATATCTTTTAAGTAGTTTGTAACGGCAAATGCATATTTTTTAGGTTTCAAGTCTTTAAAGTGTGCATCTATATACATGAGATGTGGGAGAATATCGTTTGGAAACAGAGTAATTAAAGCAGTCGTTGCTTTTTTAGCGATAGGACTCTTGATTTCAGTTGCTATAATGGCCTCAAGAGCGAGATAAAAAGGTTTTTGTTTATAGCTATTGTCTAGCCAATCCACTGCACTGATAGTATTGTTATCCGCGATATATAAGATAGTACGAAGTAAGTCCATCTCTTCATTATCTTCTTCTAAGGTGATATACTCTTTAATGTTTGCTTTTAATCGACGATGCTCTTTATCTATAAGTTGGGCAGTCATAACTGCATATATACCTGAAAGATAGTTTTTTGCGTCAAGGTGGTATGAAGTCAAGAAGTGTTTATGTGCTTTTTGCATATTCCCCATCTGTGCGTAAGTAAGTGCTAGGTTATAGTGCAAGATAGAATGCTTAGGTTGAATGATCGAGAGTTCTTGCAGAAGAGTATTTGCCTCTCTTATTTTAAACTTAAGTGCCATTTTAATGGCTTTTACTATACCTTTGTTGACAGATGAGGAGGATGCACTTTTTTCAAGATAAGCTTTTGCATTGCTGATACTATCAACATAGATATTTGTAGTTCCTTTTTTGATATTTGTTAAAGTATGCTCAGCATTGAAAATTCTATAAGGAGAAAAATAAAATATTTTTTGATACTTAATCATTTTAGACGAGTATACTTCATCTCTGTAAATTGCTTGTGCTTTGAGTGTATCAAAAAGTTCATCTTTGAGAGACACTTTTATAGGGTAGGGTTTATACACTTCTTCTGGAAACATATCTGTCGTATTTTGTATAAGTGTGCCTGCTGAAGTAATCATGCCAGATTTCAGGTATATATAGCTAAGTGCCAATGCCGCTTTTACTGGTTGTATGTTTTTTTGAATAGCTTCGTTTAAATACTTTTTAGACAACTCTATATCACCCGTTCTCGCATATAAAAGACCTAAAGTAAAACTATCATCGTTATCATAGTCTTTTTCTAATGCCTCTATGGCATCGTAATTATTATCAAATAATGCACTGATTTTAGCATTGAGATGTTTTTGTACATTTAGATATTCATCAGTAGTTGGATTTTTGAGAGCACTAAGTGCCTCAAGATAATTACTTTTATAGTACTGTATAAGGGTGTAGTAGTATGAGTAAAGAGGTGCATCAATCTCTTGGGGTAGATATGCATACGCTAAGTTAATATAGTAATTAAATGATTTTTTATCCTCAAGGTGAAGGGAACAAACAGCTGCATTTATAGCGCTTACACATCTTTTTTCTCCATTATTTATGGCATTGGAAAATGATTTTAGGGCTACGTTATATTGTTTATTTTTTAATTGTGCAACGCCGAGATTGTATTGAGATATTGACTCACTAAATTGTGCAATTTTTTCATATAGAAAAAGTGCTTTTTCATGTGAACCGTTGGAGTAAAGATAGTTGGCTTTTGCTATCATATTTTCTAACTTACTTAATTTTATCGGTTTTGTAGTGTCTTCATTTAGTCTTTCCTCTATAAAATCCAAAGATAATTCTTCTTGTGGTTTCTGCTCAGAACTAAGAGCCAAAATGAGAGAAATGATAATGAGAAGAACAACGACAAATCCAATTATGCCAAAGATAAGGGCTTTGTTCTTATTGTTTGAACTTGTCTTGAGTGGTACAACTTCTTCAATGTCATCAGAACCTGCAGCATCACTCTCTTCAATGATTATAATTTCTTCTTCAAGTTCAGCCATTATTGCCCTTAGTTGTTATACTCCAATAATAGCAAAAAAAGTACCAAAATTCAAATAAATTTTTGGTATAATTTTAAAAAATATGAAGGATATGCTGTGAAATATATATATTTGTTTGTACTATTAGTATTAGGTGCACCATTTTTAAGTGCTACAACAAACCAAGAGGTGATGCAAGAGGCAAAGGGTGCTATCCAAAAAATGGGTAAAGCTCTTAAGTCAAACATGAAAAAAAACATGAAAGCAGGAGGCCCTCTTCAAGCGGCAAAGTTTTGTTCGCAAGAAGCTTCAAATATTGAAAAAAAGATAAATGCAAGTTATAAGGATGGTGTAAGTGTAAAAAGAATTTCCCTTAAGTACCGAAATCCAAATAACAAGCCATCAGCAGATGAGCTCAAAGTACTCCAAAGTATTGAAAATGACATCGCGGTACATAAAAAAGTACCAAAAATGATAGTGAAAAAAATAGCACCAAATCACTATAAAGTTTACAAGCCAATGTTTATTCAAAAAGCTGTATGTTTAACATGCCATGGTGATGCTAAGACAAGAAGTATAGAGGCATATACACTCATAAAAGAGAAATATCCACACGACTTAGCAGTAAATTATAAAGAGGGTGACTTTAGAGGGGCTATGGTTGCAGAGATTGTAAAGTAGATACTTTACATCTCTAAGTAAGGTTTTAAGACCTTAGGAATATCGATACTTCCATCTTCATTTTGGTTGTTTTCCATGATAGCTACAAGTGTACGTCCAACAGCAAGAGCTGAACCATTGAGTGTGTTTACAAAAGTATTTTTCTTTCCATCTTTATAACGAATTTTTGCTCGTCTTGCTTGGAAGTCTCTTGTGTTTGAGATAGAAGATATTTCACGGTACTGATTTTGTCCCGGTAACCATACTTCGATATCTACAGTTTTTGCTGCTCCAAAGCCTAAGTCCCCTGTGCAAAGTTGCACTAAACGGTGAGGAAGTTCTAGGGCTGTGAGTATATCAGATGCACACTCTACCATCTCATTAAAAATAGTGTCACTTGTTTCAGACTTTGTGACGCAGACTAACTCAACCTTGTGAAATTGATGTTGTCGTATCATTCCTCTTGTGTCACGTCCAGCAGCTCCTGCTTCTTTTCTATAGCATGATGTATAGCCTGTCATCTTGATAGGGAGGTCTTCATAGGGGATGATTTCATCTTGAAAAAGGTTGGTTAGCGGTACTTCAGCGGTGGGTATCATAAACATATCTTGTCCCTCTATCTTGTAGAGATCATTTTCAAATTTTGGAAGTTGACCAGTACCTTCTAGGGCAGTTCTATTTACCATATGGGGTACACTGACTTCATGAAAACCACGTTTAGCATTAAAGTTGAGCATGAAGTTGATGAGTGCACGTTCGAGTTTTGCACCCATATCGTATGAGACACTAAAGCGACTTCCTGAGAGTTTTGCACCACGTTCAAAGTCTATCCAACCATTTTCTTGGGCAAGTTCCCAATGCTCTTTTGGTTGAAAGCTAAACTCACGAGGGCTTAGTACTTTTTTGAGTTCTACATTATCATCTTCGTTTTCACCATCTGGAACTTCATCGTCAGGCATATTTGGTATAGCCATAGCAAGTTTTTCGAGTGCCTCTTGTTTTTGCCGTTGGATATCTAGTGCTTCTGCGATAACTATCTTGTTAGCATCAACACGAGCTTTAAGTTCACTTATGTCTTTACCTTCGCGTTTATATTGACCAAACTCTTTACTCATAGAGTTTTGTAAAGCTTGAAGTGTTTCAAATGATGCTTTAGCTTTTTTTAACTCTTCATTTGCTTCTTTAAGACTCTCTAACATCTCAGCATCTACGCCTTTACGCATAAGTTTTCTACTTACTTCATCAAAATCTTTTTGTACTAGTTTTAAATCTATCAATTTTCTTTCCTATTATTGTAATATATCTCTTGCTAAGTCAAACTTATTAGCTGTCATTAAATGGATTTTTGGATGGAGTGCTTTGAGTTCATCAAATAAATTTTTGCTTAGTTCAAAACCTACTTTATACTCTTCCTCTTCACCTTTAGTGCTTGCTACTCTTAAGGCTTCCAGCCATGAATCTGGTACATTTATACCTGGAACATGGGTTGAGAGAAATTGTGCTGTACGAAGTTTAGTGATGGGAAATAAACCTAGTATAAGCTCAGAACTCTTAGCATCATTACAACACTCACTGTTTGCCTTGTCCATCAACTCTAGTAAAAGTTTCGCATTTTCTAGGTCATATACAGGTTGAGTTATGATTCCCAAGGCTCCATGCTTTATCTTTTTTTGCATCTTTTTTTGAAGTGTTTTAGGGTTTTTTGCAAAGCTGTTTACAACTGCAAATGGGTAGATCTCTTTTGGTTTGATGCTAAAGGGTTTGCCTGCATAGTTCATTCCAGAGTTAAATGCTGAGATGATATCTAGAAGCATAGAGCTATCTGCCTCAAACACACCTTTGGCATGAGGTTGGTCACTTATGGTAGCGGGGTCACCAGTAAGAGCTAGAATAGCTCTAACATCTACTTCATTAGCACCTAGCAAGTCAGACTGCAGGGCTATTTTATTTCTATCGCGCATACTCATAGTTGCAATGACTGGCTTATCGAACTTATCTTGAAGCATTTTTGCTGCAAAAAGTGCATTGTATTTTAGTTTTGCTAGAGGGTTATCTGTAGTTGTAAAAGCATCTACATAATTTTGAAGCTTTAGCTCTGCAATTTTTTCTACTATGGGAGAAAACTGTGGCGAATGACCAGGAGTAGTTTCTAAAGTTATATACGTGCTAGATTGTAGTTTTTTTATGAGTGCATCAAACAAAAGCGTTCCTATTTGGATATAATTTCGACATTATAACAAAAGAGAGTATTTTTATGTTGAAATTAGCCGTTTTTGATTTTGATTCTACACTTATGGATGGTGAAACTATAGATTTTTTTGCAGATGAGCTTGGCATTGGTGAAAAAGTTGCTGCAATAACACAAGAGGCTATGAGCGGAAGACTTGATTTTTTTGAGTCTTTGCAACAAAGAGTGGGGCTTTTAAAAGGTCTTGATTACTCTGTAGTTGAAAAAGTTTCACAAAACCTTCCTTACATGAATGGTGCAAAAGAGACTATCAAAGCTTTAAAAGATAAGGGCTTAACAGTTGTATGTTTTAGTGGTGGTTTTAGAAGTGCTACAGGTTACGCAAAAGATATACTTGGTTTTGATGCAGATTTCGCAAATATACTCCATGAAAAAGATGGCAAACTTACTGGTTTAGTTGGTGGAGATATGATGTTTTTCTCTTCAAAAGGGGACATGATACAAAGGTTACAAAAGATACTTGGTGTTTCAAGTGAAGAAACCTTAGTCTGTGGAGATGGGGCAAACGACTTGAGTATGTTTGCTCATGCTGGGACGAGAGTCGCTTTTTGTGCAAGAGAAATTTTGCAAAAAGAAGCAAATATAATAATTAATGAGAAAGATTTAAGGTTGATACTTCTAGAAATCTAGAAGCATCTAAAAGGTATGCAGAGTAAATTCTTATCTTTTCTGGCTAAACATTTATTGCATAAATGTTTGCTCATCAAAGGAATTTACACTATAAGGAGAAATATAAAATGTTAGAAAATAGCGTATGGCAACAGTACAATAAAGAAAATAATTTTAGAACTAAATTAGCTGAGTTTTGTGTGATGGAAATTGCAGATTTGATATTTGATGAAAAAGCACTTTATGGTGTAATGAAATCAAAACTTACAAAAAAAGAGTTAAAACTTTTTGCAATGGATAGTGCCGAGCTTGATGATGCTAAGATAATGCAAGAGTTTTCTTATACTCAAGATGACTTAGAAAAAGCAAAATTTAAACTATATAAAAAATTTAAACAAGATAAGACTAGACTTTCTTTTAGAGCATCTAAAGATTACGACTAGTTATTTAGTTTCATTTAAAATGATTTTAAATGAAACCCTTCTTGATTTTGCTTTATTTTCTACTGCATTGTCAAAGTTAATTTTTTTGCTGTAGCTATAACCACTCCCTTTAAAGATTTTACTTAACCATACTCTTGTTTGTTTGTTTTGGCAGGAAAACATAAACTTAAGGGTAAAAAATGCTCTTTGCATAGAGAGTTCCGCATTTTTTACATAGCCCTCTTCAAAAGCACTTGTCCCCCATTCACTTGAGGTATGTCCATTTACTTCAAATGTTTGAATCATATCTTGATGTTTATGTAAAAAAGTAAATAATTTTTTGCTAAATGTATCTAAAAAGATCTCTTGTGTCTTAGTGAGTTTATAGTTGGCAATATCGAAATAGAGTCGTTTGTCTTCTAGGAGTATCGTTAAATCTTGTTTTATCTTTATATCTCCAGAAGCTATCTCTTTTTTAAATAACCTAACAAGCATCTTGTAGAGACCTAGCGTATTTGTAGCTTTTTGAGCTATGGTAGCGTCACGGTTGAGCTTGAGTATCCACATATTTGATTCTTGAGAATCATTTTTAGTAAATATACCAGCACAAGCAGCTTGTGAATTATTTAAAATAGTGACAGCATTTAACATATCGTAGTTATCATCTCCAAAATGTGCCTGTTGGAGCAAGATAGCTTGTGCGTCTAGCATCATCACAAGAGCATCAGTATTGTATGCATCTCTAACATAACCTACTCCAACTATTCCACCATCTGAGTACTCTTTTATATCCATAAGTACTGAGGGATATTTTGTGTGAATGGTTTTATCAAATATGATATTTTTTTGAAGATCAAATTTTAGTAATCTGATTTGATCTTTATTCATATCATCAACAACAGACAAAGAGAGTAAAAAGTTGTTATCTCTTAGTTTGATAATTTTACGTGGCGTTATGTTTTTTAACTCTTTGTAGTGTTGTAGCCAAATTTTATTGCCATTTTCACCAACTCTCATAGTTGTTACATGTCTGTTTTTATTGTATCTAGTAGTGCTAACAACTATGATGGAACCATCATAGGCTTCCACAGCGTCTATGGCTCTATCATCATACTGTGTACCATACTTTTTACTCCATAGGGTACGACCATCTTTAGAAAAACGTGTTAAAAATATATCGTTGAGTCCAAGACCAGTTTGAAACATTGGGTCGTTATTGTTTCGAGATGTAGTAGAGGAGCCAACTGCTAATACACCCCCATCACTAAGTTGAACTATATTGCTTAATTTATCAAAATTTTTTGTTCCAAATACTTTTTTAAATATCAAGTTAGCAGAGGAGTCTAGCTTTAAGAGGATGAGTTGACCATCCATCGTCTCTCCACCTACATAGTAACCATTTGTAGGGGTCTTTGTGATAGCGATAGCTTGACTAAATTGTGAAAGTGCACTTGATTTGTCTAAAAGTACTTTTCCCTCTGCATTAAGTTTTATAAGTTGCATCTGAGTACCATTTGCACCGCTGATACTAGAAAGGTAGTCAAAGGCATTTGTATAAGAATTTTTATTTTTTTGAGTGTTATATTTTTTTGTAAAACCAACTGCTGTGATATCACGATCATAATCTTGACGTATATCTAAAAGAGCGTTGTTAAATGGTTTATCTATAATTATTGAATAATCAGAATCATCTGCTGATAGTAATGATGCTAAGAGTAGGGAGGTGAAAAGTAAGATTTGTTTCATGCATACACTTTTTTATAAAGTATATAGCAAGAAATATTCCCAATTAAGTTGGGAATGATGAAAACCTATTTTAGGTTTTCAAATGGAGCGGTAACTACTTGTTTACGAGTAACAGTATATGGTACTAATGCAGCTGCACGAGCACGTTTTATAACTGTTGCTACCATGTCTTGGTGACGTTTACAGTTTCCTGTTAAACGACGAGGCATGATTTTGTATCTTTCAGAGAGTGAAAAACGTAGACCAGCTACATCTTTATAATCAATGAAGTCTACTTTTGCTTCACAGTATTTACAATATCTTTTTTTATACTTTCTTCTTTCTGCCATGTTATATCCTTTTTGTTATCTATCTATTAAAATGGAATTTCATCTTCATCAATGTCGATTACTGGAATGTCGTTAGAGCTTGGCATCTGTTGTGCAGGTTGTTGGTATGATTGCTGCTGTTGAGGCTGACCATAACTTTGCTGTTGAGGCTGTTGCTGTGACTGAGGAGCTTGATAACTCTGTGCTTGTTGTTGCTGTGGTGCATTTTGAGGCTGAGACTGGTTTTGAGCTGGAGGAGTATAACTACTTCCACCATTATCCCCTTTAGAGTCTAGCATTTGCATTGTTTCAACTATTACTGAGTGTTTACTTCTTTTTTGTCCATTTTGATCTACCCATTGGTCAAAGTTTAAGTGTCCCTCAACAAGAATTTTACTTCCTTTGCGAAGATATTGATTAGCCACTTCCGCACTTCGTGCAAAAAATGTAATATCTACAAAACAAACTTCTTCTTTTTTCTCACCATTACTAGTGAACTTACGAGAAGTAGCAATTGCTGTATTTGCAATTGCAGTACCTGCTTGTGCATATCTAAGTTCTATATCGCGTGTTAAGTTTCCAACTAAAATAACTTTGTTAAACATGAGTTTTCCTTAATATTTAAAGCTTTTAAATAAGCTAATTACTACTCTGCTGCTGGAGCAGTTTCTTCTGCTGGTGCTTCAGTTTTTTCTTCAGCTACAGGTGCTTCTTCTGCTTTTGGAGCAGCTTCAACTTTAGGTGCTTCAGCTTTTTTAAGAGCTTTTTTAACTAACTCTTTCCATGCTGTAACTTCACGGTTAGTATCGTATTTGATAGTAACAAATCTTAAAAGTTCTTCGTTAATACGGAAACGTCTTTCGATTTCTGAGATTACTGAAGGCTCTGCTGAGTAATAGATAACATGGAAGTGTCCACGCTCGTTTTTGTCTATAGGGTATGCTAACTTTCTCATGCCCATAGTGTCAGTTGTAGCGATTTCGCCACCATTTGAAGTGATAACTTCTTCGATAGCTTTGATGCTTTCTTGAATCTCTTCTGCTGTTAATGTAGGTTTAACGATAACTAAGTTTTCGTAATTTCTCATATAATATGATCTCCTCTTGGTATTTGTTTCCCCTTCGGTTCAAAGCCTTATGGCCTGTGATATATCAAAGACTAGTCTTGATACAAAGAGAAAGGAACGCGGGATTATACATAATATATGCTTAATACTTAATAAGAGCAATGAAAGTATGTCATTTTGTTATATCTTAGAATGAATTTTGCTTTTTTAGATATAGTTATACAAAATAAATACTTAGGTTCTCTATGTCAAAGCGTAAAATAAAGAAAAATAAAAAACCAGCAGACACTGCTAAAGTCCTCAGTCTTATAGCTTGGACACTCTCATTCATTACAGTCTCTTTAGCCTCTTTGGCTTTTGGATACTACCTTGGGTATGGCGATGCAAAAAAAGAACTCTCAAATGATGCTAAGACAAAAGAGCTACAAAGATTGGCTGTCCTTAAAAAACTAGAGACAGTAAGTTCTGATGGTGCTAAGCAAAGTGTTAGTGCAAGGCTTAAAGAGGTCTTGAAAAATCAACCAAAACAAAAGAGTAAAAAATCTCTTGGTGCTTCTCATGAATATGATGCTACCTCTTTAGCTATGCCTCCAAAGAGACCCAAGCGAGCGATAAAAAAAGTTGGGATTAAGCCAAAACTAGCAATCATCTTAGACGATGTTTCAGTTAAGAGTCAAGTAGAAGCTATAAAAGGCTTACATTTAGCGCTGACAATGTCTTTTCTTCCCCCAAGCAAGGCTCGTCCCCATTCAGCTGAACTAGCATCTAAAGAGCCTTTTTATATGGTACATTTACCTATGGAAGCTATGAGTTTTACTAAAGAAGAACCATTTACTCTCAGAGTTGATGATTCGCAAAAAAAGATAAACGATAGAGTCGCAAAAGTAAAAAAACTTTTCCCAAGAGTTCGCTACATCAACAACCATACTGGCAGTAAATTTACCTCAAATGAAAGAGCGGTCAATAAACTCATTTATGCATTAAACAAGCAAGATATCAATTTTATAGACTCTCGGACTATAGGTGCTACAATGGTTCCAAAGGTGATGAAAAATTTTGGATTAAAGTATATGTCTCGAGATGTCTTTTTAGACCATCATATGGATAAGCCCTATGTCAAGAAGCAGATAAAACAAGCTATAAAAATAGCCAAAAAATATGGAAGTGCCATAGCAATAGGTCACCCTCATGCTAACACCATTATGGCACTTTATGAGTCAAAAAAACTTTTTAAAGATGTTGACTTAGTCTTAATTAACAAGTTGTATTAAATGCCAATAGTTCAAGAATCTATCTCTGAACTTAAAGATATGAAAAAGTATCCAAAAGAGATAAACTACAGAGGAAATTTGGCGTTACTTAAAAAACAAAAAGTAAGTATAGTGGGTACCCGTCACCCAAATCAATATACAAAAATAATGACGCAAAACTTAGCCTCAAAACTTTCTACAAGTGGTGTTTGTATAGTAAGTGGTGGTGCTATGGGGGTAGATGCTCTTGCGCATAAATCTGCTGGAGTGGACAATACAATCATGGTAGCTGGAACAGGGATAGATGTAAGGTACCCTAAAATCAATGCTAATCTCATAGAGGAGATAGAAAAAAGTGGACTCGTTTTGAGTCAGTTTAAGTCTAATACACCCTCTGCAAAGTATAACTTTCCTTTACGAAACGAATTGGTAGTAGCTCTTGGAAACTTTCTCATAGTAACTCAAGCTGATTTAAAAAGTGGCACTATGAGAAGTGTTGAGTATGCTTTAAAAATGAATAAAAAAATATTTGTTTTACCGCATAGAATAGGGGAATCTGAAGGGACAAACTCTCTTTTACAAAGTGGTGATGCTACGCCAATATATGATATAAATCATTTTATCAAAGAGTTGTTTGGGATTGCAAACAGTGATGATGCTAAGGACGATTTTACAAAGTTTTGTTTAAAAAATCCCACTTATGATGAGGCAGTTCGTGCCTACCCTAGTAAGATTTTTGAGGCTGAATTGAGTGGTGAAATTGAGATTGTTGATGCTAAGGTATATCTCACTACACTTTAGCAACTACTCTATCTCTACCACTCTCTTTAGCCTCATAGAGTGCTTCATCAACTCTTTTTAGTAGCGCTTCTTTTTCGCTATGCCCATCACAATGTGTAATCCCGATGCTTACAGTGATATGCTCAACATCTTCAAAATAGTGTGCTTTGACTTGTTTTCTTAGCTTATCTGCAAGTTTTTGTGCTACGTGTATCTCTTCGTTTGGGATAAGGAGCATAAACTCTTCACCACCCCATCTTCCAAACATATCAGTATCTCTAATAGAGCTTGAAATGATTTGGCTAAACTCTTTAAGTACTATATCCCCGATATCATGACCATGAGTGTCATTTACTTTTTTGAAAAAATCTATGTCAAACATGAGCAGAGAAAAATGTTTATTATAGCGTTTTGCTCTTTTGAGTTCATCTTCTATTGATTTGTTTATGCTGTACCTGTTGGCTATACCTGTGAGCGCATCTACAGTAGCTAATGTTTCAAGTTGTTCTTGTAGTTTTACTTCTTTGGTAACATCTTTACTTGTAGAAACATAGTACTCAATCTCATCTGTATCTTCATTGAGAATAGGTGTGATGGTTTGTTCTTCATCGTAAAGTTCACCATCTTTTTTGGCATTGACAAAGACCCCTTTATAGCTCTTTTTATCCTCTATGATATTGTACATTTTTTCATAAAATTTTTTATCATGTTTCTTCGAGTTAAAAATATTATTTTGCTGACCAATGAGCTCCCCTTTTTTATACTGAGTATGTTTCGTAAGAGCTTCATTGACATAGGTGATATAACCATCTTTGTCTGTTATACGAACCATCTCATCCATTTGTTCCATAGCTTGTGCTAGAAGTTTTAACCTCTCCTTGGTGTCAAGTAAGTCCGTGATATCAATAGATGTTCCTATACCTGCATATCCACCTTCATACTCAATAGTATCAGTAGTAACACGATGTATTTTAGTATCACCATTTTTGCTAACTATGGGTATCTCATTATGTACCCTCGGGAATTTTTTACCCTCTAGTCTTTGATAGACGATCTCTTTGATTTTTGTAGTGTTTTGAGCTGAGACTAAAGCCCAACTATCCATAGCATAGAGTTCTTCCTTAGTATAGCCAACCATTTGGCAAAAAACCTCATTTACATAGATAAACTTTTCTTTGTAGATAAAGACACCAAGTTGTGATGTTTCTAAAATAATCTTAGATCTTGCTTCACTCTCTTTGAGTTGTTGTTGTGCATGTGTAGCTTCTAACTCTATGATACATTTGTCTATTTGATTTTTAAGTTTATCGAGGTCTACGGGTTTTGCTATGTAGCCATCTATCTGTAACTCTATAGCCTTAAAGAGATACTCACTATCGATATGCGCAGTTGTAAAGATGACAAGCTGTGCAGGATTGATTTTTTTTATCTCTTGGACCATATCGATGCCATTGAGCTTTGGCATTTTTATGTCAGATATTACGATGTCGATATGGTTTTGTTTATATAGTTCTAATCCCTCTTGACCATCGTGAGCAAGGAAGATATTTTTGCAAAATCTAGCTATAAATTTGCTAAGCATCTCTCTTATATTGTTTTCATCTTCCACATAGAGTATTGATAAGTTATTTTTCATTAAAGTCCATCCTAAATTCCACTCCATCTTCGGTATTGTGTACGCTGAGTTTTGCGTCCATATTTTCTTCTATAATTATCTTAGACATATAAAGACCCATCCCTGTGCCTTTACCTTGTTCTTTTGTGGTAAAGTAAGGTTCAAAGATTCTATCCATAATCTCTTTATCTATACCACCCGCATTATCTCTTACTGAGATAATATTATCTTGCATATCTATAAATATCTTGGCATTTGGTATATTGTTGTCAATGAGCGCATCTTTTGAATTGTTGATAAGATTGAGTAGAACTTGTTGAAATTCATTTTTATAACCATCTATCTCAAAACTTTCTTCACTTATAAATACAGATATATTGTGGTTGATAAGTTGTGCCATTTGAAGGGAAAGTGTGTTCTTTATAGCTTTTTTGGCATCAAAAATCTCTTTTGTTTTATCAATTCTGTAAAAATTTCTAAAATCATCTATAGTAGTTGACATAAAATGAACGACTTTTTTATTTTGTGCTATAAACTTATCTAAAAACTTATCATCTATGAGCCCATCTTCGTAGTCATATTTTAAGTTTTGTATAGATATGCTTATCTCATTGAGTGGTTGTCTCCATTGGTGAGCTATAGCCCCAATCATTTCACCCATAGAGGCCATTTTATTTTGTTGTTGGAGTATCTCTAGTTGTTGTATATTTTCACTTGTTTTTTCCTCTACGATATTTTCTAAGTTTTCATTGAGCAGTTGGAGTTCTTTTGTTCTTTCATTAACTTGTAGTTGCACCTCTTTTTTAGAATCCTCAAGCTTTTTAATCATTGTTTTTAAAGAGCGTGAGAGGTCGCCTATCTCATCACTACTATCAGATGTGACGAACTCTACCGTAGCATCATCATCTGCAGAACTTATCTCTTTTGCCTTATTTGTGAGATGTATAATAGGGCTGATGAGAATCTTAATAACTATAAGAGAGACAAGGGCTATAAAAACAGTAATAATAAAAATGTATACAATGAGAGTTTTAAAATACCCATTTGATTGTTGATGTAAAAATTTGTCTGTAGTAGTTATAGCAATAAAAATACTGCGATCTTTTGTAAGGGGCATTTTTGAGTAAGCAAATGCAATGCTTTTGTTGAAATAAGATTTTTTATTGAGTTCGAAATCATTTGTGAATTTATCATGAGTATTGAGCTCAAAACCAAAAGTTTTTTCTTTATTTGGATGGTAAAGATAGTAACCTTCTTGATTTGCAATATATATCTGCTTGTCATCTGCAATGAGATTTTTTATAGGTAAAAAAAGTTTGTAAATATTTGCGTTGATGATAATAATAGCAAATATTTTGTTGTTGAAGTATACGGGCAATGCTACTCTTATGGTTGGTATATAGGGAATAGAAAGTTTTCCGTACTCACGGTTGAGTTCTATCTTAGATATATATATATCATTTTCAGCTAGTTGTATAGCTTTTTTAAAATAGTCTCGATTTGCTTTGTTTTGTAATAGGGTCTCTTTTTGTATGCTTACTTTTCCTTTAGCATCTTTTACGCTTACAACAAGTTCTTCTCCCTTTGCATCTATGAGTCTAATGTTAAAGTATGCATCGTTATGCTCTAAAATAGACTTCATTGTTTGCGCTAGTTTGTATTTGAGTGATGGTAGTGTTTCATTTGTCACTTCATCATAATGATATTTATTGGAAGTTGCACGATAAAGAGCAGATATGTTTTCATTGTTTATAAGTAGAGTTACATCTTTTTTTACACTTGCTAAGTTCTGCTCTATCGCTTTTGTATGCTCTATAAGCTCAGATTCAAGAGATGTTAATACATTTTGCTTGATATAAGAGCGAATTTGAGTGTAGGATAAAACAGATATAAGCAAAACACCAAAACCTGAAGCAACAAAAATAGCTATTGCAACTTTTAAGGAGAGACTAATCCTCATAATTACTATCTTTGAAAATATTTGAGATGATTTTTATTGTGTCATCTACTGTTTCATAAACATCCGATGGTGTTTTGTTTTTGACATTCAATATATCTTTATAGGGTGGTTCTATGCTGTAATGTACTTCTATTTCTGATAGCGTAGCACTGACAAGTCTAAGTGCATTGTAGACTGATGTAGGCGTTTTGATTTTCTCGTTTGGTAGGATTATTTTTACAGACTTAAAGTTTCCTCTCTCTTTTACATCTTGTAAAAGTTCAAGAAGTTGTATAGATTTTTGAAAAACATCACTAGGTTTTTTTGATTTTACATGGGTAGGAATTACTTTTATATTTTTTCCTATTAAAAATTTTTCTAGAAGTTTTATCTCGTTTTGTATTTTTTTTGCTAGTATGTATGTCTCATTTGGGGTATAGTCTTGGTTGAGTATCGCATCTAGTTCATAAGATATTTTCCACAAATTATTATAGGCATCAGAAGGTGTTTTATCAGTAAAATATTTTTTATTTGAAAGAGCCCTGTATGCGCTAAGTTTAAAACTATCTTTGTAGATAAGATTGAGCTCATCATCGAGTCTCAATATAAGTTCATAGACCTCACTAGGGGTTATCTTAGTACTAGGTGATTGTGGTACCTGAGATGGTTTGAAGCCTTCTAACATTTTAAGTTTTGCTATTTTTTCTAAACTTTCTATCCCCTTTTCGTAGACATGGATAGGTTCTAAGCCATAGAGGTAAGTGGTCTCTTTTGCTTTAAGATGTATCCCTTTTTTTGCTTTTATAGTAGTAATCTTATCAAGTATGTAACTACTCAGAGCAAAAACATCATTTGGGGTTTTTAGTAGGGATTGTTTTGGATACTGGTTTAAAGGTGTTTCAAGAGAAAAAGAAGGCATTAAAGCTATGGCATATTCTAGATTTTGAACAACATCTGATGGTGTTTTTCTCTCTTTTATCTCTTGAGGTACGAAAGATTTTTCTATACCAACTCTTCTTGCTATTCTATTTATTTCTGCTTTAACAGTTTGTAATGCATCATACACCTCTGTTGGAGATATCACTTTTTGTTCGATTTTTGGAACTGGAGTTGTTGTCATCCAGAGTAATTTTTCAACATTGGAAATTTTTTGCAAAAGTTCTATTGATTTATAAAGTGCATGATTTGGATGTAGATTTTTTTTGAGTTTTGGCATTGGCACTAAGTTATTAGAGTGTTGAGAATCACGCAAAAGCATGATGGTGTCTATAATCTGTGTTGTTTGTGCATATACATCTGTTGGGGTAAATCCTTGTCCTATGAGAGCATCAAATCCCAAAGATATTGTCCACAACTGTGTATATACATCACTTGGTGTTTTGTTTGTGTACATTTTTGCTTTATGAAATATATGTTTACCCTTTATAAGGTAAGCAACTTCTTCCCTTAGTCTTTGGACATTGTAATACACATCTTGAGGGGTGATCTTTCTTGCTGGAACTGGTGGAATGGTTATGCGTCCATATCCATTGAGTTCTCGATATTTATTTACTTTTGTGAGTATTTCAAGTGTCTTTTGTATAACATGGCGTGGTGACTTATTGGCTTGGTACTGAACTTTTTTTAGTGGTGTAGTGATATCATTTTGTTTTCTTAGTAAAACGATAGCTTCTTTGAGTACCATAGACTGTGAATAAACATCAGAGGGTGTTTTAACCTTGGCTTGCAACAAGATACTTACAAAAAGTACAAATACAATATATCTCACATAGAATCCTTTTAGTTGTATCTATATTATGATACATAATATATTAAATAATGTTTAAGGGCACCTCTAAAAACCCTTATACCCTCAGAGCCAAAAAGAGAGGTAAGATTGTGCAAAACTTTTTTTGAACCATAGCCATAGCTACGGTGATGAAAAATTTTGACGCAAGATTGCCTCTCTT
>Ga0256840_1000543_pt1 | contig 38175 bp, 33 predicted proteins | sample 355202metaG_FD_185969 | JGI IMG/M metagenome (GOLD analysis project Ga0256840, IMG submission 185969) | Hydrothermal vent microbial communities from Mid Atlantic Ridge, Atlantic Ocean - 355-202 | ecosystem: Environmental > Aquatic > Marine > Hydrothermal vents | place: Atlantic Ocean: Mid...
AGCCTCTTGATAAAACTCATCTGCACCTTTTTTGGTAATAAACTCAATAATCGTTCTAACAGTATTATTACTCTTCTCTAATTTTTGATAAGATTTACTCTCTTTTAACACTCTACTATAAATACTTTTTGGCTCTTTTATTTTTATGGTTTTGGTATCTATATCAACTCTTTTTCCAAAATTTGGATTTGCAAAATAGCTCTGCTTATTGCTTACTAAAAAAATAAATTCACTATCAATAATCTCTCCTATCTTTGGCAAAGTAGCACTCATCACAATAAACTTGATATTAAAATATTTAGCAAAACTATCAAGTATATAAACAATACTAGACCACAAATCAGGACTATAAGTCTGTATCTCATCTATTATCACAATAGAGTTAGCCAAGCGATGAAAAATATAGTTATCATCTTTGCTAACTCCTGTCAATATATCAAAAAACTTCACATGACTTAGCAAAGTAATTGGATAGTTCATAAACTGATTATCTAAAAAGTTTGTTTTCTCATCTCCATAGATACCATCTTTTTCTATCTCTTTTTTGTCATTATATTTTGCTTTTGAGTGAAGTTGCACTATCTCACTACTGTCAAGATTTAAAAGATTTTTTATTGAATCATAAGTTTGAGTAATGAGTGTCGTAAAGGGAAATACATAAAAAATCTTATTGATGCTTTTGTCTTTTTGAAGTATTTCAACTGCACTCATGATTGATATATTTGTCTTTCCTGCTCCTGTTGGGGCTTCGATGTAAAATAGATTTTTATTGGTTTTTTGTAAAAGATTTTCTCTAACTTCTACAAAAAGTTTATTTCGTAATTCATTTAGATTATCCTTTGATTTTTCTTGCAGTTCATCAAAAGATTTAAAATCACAACTTTTTTTATTTTCAATACCATCTAAATATTGTTTGCTATAAAACTCTTTATAAATTTTATCTCTAAACTCATCATCTATCAACCCAAAAGTATTATAAACCAAATCATCTCTGTTTCCATAGTTCATAAATTGAGCTGTGGCATAGTAGTCTGATATGATTAGCAGAGAAAAGAGAGATTTTGTGAGAATATGATAATTTTCACTTTTTCTAAAAGTCATATTTTTTAAATGCTCAATCAAAACTTGGTGCATATTTTTATCTATATCTATGTTGAGCTTTTTTGTATAAGTAAATAAATCACTACATATTTCAACTCCTTCACTACCATTTATAAACTCTTTCCATGAAGATGCTAGTCCTGTATGATGTCGCCAAATTGTTAAAGAAAAATAGATACAGATACTTATCAACTCCAATTTAATTTTTTTGTCTTGATGGTTTTGATTTATATATTGAAAACAACTCATCAAATATAAATAAGCACTTAAAATAGAATGTTTAGAATCTATACCATTGTTTATATTTTCAAAATTATCATTACTCATTTTATCTTTTTGAAAGTTCTCATTTATTTTGCCTATATCATGCCAATAGATAGCCTTTAAATAAAAAAGTTTTATGTCATTTTGTAATTGAATATTATTAGTTAATGATTGAATTATTTTATTAATATTGTTTTCGATTTTGTTATCTTGTATCAATTTAATAGCATATTTTAAAACCAAATCAGAATGAACCAAAAGAGTTTCTGATTCTGAATTGTCCTTTGATAGATGAGCTAAATAACTATCTACATTTTGTATCAATTTACTAAAAACAAAAACATCACTTTTAATAACATCATCAAAACTTAATAAAAACATATCACTTTTTCACCAACATTAAATAGATTTATTTTTTTTACAAACTCTGGATCACTTGTCATTTTTGCATTAGTAAAGCTAAAATTTTCATATCTATACTGATTTAACTCATCTATCCCTATTGGCAACCTCTCAAAATAGTAAAAGTAGGTTTCACTCATAGAAGTATCAAAAGGGTCTCGTAATGCTTCACTCTTTTTCAATGCTTCATTACTTATATTTGGGAAAAGTGAATGGATTGAAAATTCATCTTCTAGTTCAAATATAGAAAAATCTTTATCTTTATCAAAACATTGAACTTTTTTAATAGTCAATCTAAATTCATTTTTACCCATATATGGAATATACTCATACTCTACAGGTGTAGCAGATAGATATTTGTATAACTTTTTATGAGTTTCATTTGATAAATCTAATCCTATATAAATTTTATATTTAGGTTCAATTAAAGTTTGCTCAACAATATTTAAAGTTCCACCATCTTTATTGGCATATCCAACGGTATTGTTATACTTTATAATTCTCTTTTGAAAAACTCCTTTATTGCCATAGGGAACAATGCCTATAGGCAAATCCTGAAGCTCTTTATAAAACTCTGGATATCTATCACTTCCTTGTTGGCTATACCCTTTCAGTCCGATGATAGCACCCAAAATTCCTAAGAGTGTTGGTTTTGGAATAATATTAAATGTAAAATAGACATCATTGACATCAGGTTTTTTAAACATTCCAAAATCAGCCTCTATATCAAAAGAGATAATTTTATCTATTTTGAACATTTTTTAAGTTCCTTATCTGATACAATAGATTTCACACAAACTTTTTCAATATCAAATATCTCATCATCATAATCTAATTTAGTTGCATCAATATAAATCTCAACAGATTCAATTTTATCTTTTATACCATCTTCATTTAAAAGTGTTTTAACCTCTGATAAATCAAGTTTTCGCTTAAAGCTATCAAGTTGTGGCTCTACTTTGATAAGTGTGGTAAATGATGGCAACTGAATTTTTGCATCTTTATTTAATGTAACAAAAATAGAAAATTCATTTTCAACACCAATTTTAGAAGCACTATCAAGATAGCTTACACCTTTGTTAATTGCTTCTTTAAGCTTTTTTATATCTTCAGTTGTCAAATAACCTTGATTATCTATTAGCTTTACTAAGTCTTCACTATTTTTAGGATTGATAGTAAAATTATGCAGATAATGCCCCTCTTCTAAAACAGTTTGATTGCCAATGGTTGTCTGTTGGCTATCATCTGATGATTCATTAGAATTTCTAAATGGACTAGTTATATCTTCTGTAAAGATATTATTTTCAGCATAAATATTAAGCCCATGGGTTATTTGAGCATTACCATGAATAGAGATATTTCCCTCTTTACTTGCAAAAGTTGCACCAAATAGTTTAATGTCAATGGCTTTAAAAAGATTCTGTAAAATTGGTACTCTTTTAATATCTTCTGGCTTATGACCAATAATATGAAAATTGATTTTATTATCAATATTTTTTTGTAATAAATAGTTATTATTGATAGATTGAACTATCACATAACCCTCATTTTCATTAATAAATTTATCAACCTCCTCTTTTATTCTTGGAAAATATTTATCATCTTTTTCTTTAGCTTTCTTTTTAATTTCACTTTTTAATGGATATGCCCCAAACAATTCAATATAAGTCTCATCAATATCAAGAGGTTGCATATTTTCTCTTTTATATCTTGTTGTATAAAAAACTATATTTTCATTATCTCCTTTGAGATAATTTCTTATACAATATTTCAAAGCTTTATCCGTCGCATAAACCACACCATTTGGCAAAGTTCTAGGACTTCCTGTAAAATCTGCATTATAGTTTGCAACAACCGATTTAACTAAAACTGCACCAAAAACCCTATTTTCAAATCTATTATTTTTCATCTGTATCTCCATTGTTTTCATTTTTTTTATTCTCTTTTGCTTTTTTAGATATTTTATCTTCAAGCATATTTTTAGAAAAATATCCTGCCATTATCAATGGTATTAAACTTTTAATTGTCTGCTGTTCAAGCTTATATCCCAAAACCTCACTTGCTAATTTATCGAACCAATTTTTACTATTGAAAAATTTAAAAGCATGGGAGTATTTTTGAATATTTTGTGCTATAGCAAGAGTATAATCCTCTGCTCTATTTTTTGATATAAAAATATCCAATAACGAATGCGTCTTAGTTTCTGATTTATTCATTTTTAGAATATACCAAATTAACTGACCACTAGCAAATGCAAACTCTTTATCACTTATTAAATGCTTATCCTCATTTTCAATAAGATCACTCACTGTTTCTATTAATTCTATAACCTGCGTTGCCAAATCTTCTCCTTTATGAAAGTTTTTGTGTAATGAAAGATAAAGTGATAACTTCTCTTTTATTTTATAGGTTTTATCCCAATCATCATTTAGTTTTATCTGTTCTCTTATAATAGAGATACAAATATCATCAAACATATAGCCATTAATAAATTCTACTTTACCTTTGTAGATATAATCAAAAATAGCTTTGTTATATTGATAAAATTTTGTTGCTACCATTATGGGTATTTTTTCTGTTGAAGGAACATTAATCTTTTCAGTAAAATAATTATTTTGTAGCATATAGGTATTTTCATTCTCACCATTTATAGTATAAAAAAACTTTTTAAAGCCTTTTTCTAAATCAAATATATTATCAATATTTCCAGAAAAATTTTTAAGACCAAAAAGATCATTTATTTTAAAATCTTTTATTTTATATTGAAAGCCACCTATATAGTCAACATCATAAAATTTTAACCCATCTTTTGTATTTCCCCAAAATATTAAATAGAAATTTAATTCATTTATCTCATCACTGTTATCAGACATCTTCTCATAGGTTTTTTTTATAATCTCTTTATACCCAATAGGCTCTGTTACATCTTTCAATAAATTAAAATAAATTTTATTTCCATCATTATCTATTGCATCTTTATTTGAGATAAATATGGGAAATGGATTAGGAAATAATCTTTTTTCACTCTTTTCTACTTTTATTTTTAACTTTAGCAACTCTTCAAAGAGTGATATTTGTTGCACAACTTTACCTGCATATAAAGCTGTATAACCACCGTAAGTTTTATCTCTTGTTTTATGAATATAAAAAGGTTTTTTATCAGCAAAAGTATTTAAGAAACTTGATGTTCCCAAATTTGTCCTTTCATTTAAAACAGGACAATTGTATTTTTCATTTGTTGAATAACTATTTTTATCTTCAAAAAGACCTTTTGCATTAAATGACATTTCAGGAGAATACTCATTATAGAATGCTTCTATATATTTCAAATCATAATCAAAATATATTTTTATATAATCATTATTATTGAGTTTTGTTAAGTTCTCTTTTCCAATTTTTTTTATAATATACTTAGAAGCTAACTTATCTTTAATTTCTTTTTCGATATGTTGTAAATGTTGTAATATTTCTTTATTTGTTGTTAAAGATTTAATTTTTCCAAAATATCCTGTTAGAAGCAATCGTCGTTTTATTTCCAATAGCCTTTCTAAAATAGTTACTTTTTCTTTTTCTGTAGTTTTATATCTAAAAAATATAGCATAAGGAGATGCAGAATGAATTTGGTTTTTACCTTCTATTGGAGTATTGTCAAAATTTTTATTACTATCTAAATAGTTACAATAATACTCTCTCTTTTTTAACTCACATTTATTTACAAATTGATTAAACTCATCACTCCCATCATTATAAGCAAAATCTTTTATCTCAAAATTATCTTTATCAACAATTATATGCAAACCTTTTGCAACTATTCTATTTTCCAGAATAATATCTTTAAATTTTTCACCCTCTAAATCCATAAATTCTACAATCTCTTTTATCATAACCCAAGCCCCCTACCCAAACAAAACCCTCCCCCAAACGAGTTCTTCTCCCCAAGTCCAGCTCCAAGTGCCAAAAATGCCAACTTCTGTGAAACTTCATCTTCATGAGGAACTATTCTGAATTTATTGCCAAAAAACCTCACTCTTTTACCATCTTTTTTTATCTCTATATTTTGTGGAACTCTGTTTTTTACTTCTAAGAGTTGGATAAAGTTTTGCTCTACTCGTATCTCTTCTCCATAAAAAGCTTTATACTTTTTCTCCAGATTGTCATGTAGCTGTTTTTGTAGTCTTAAGATGTCTCCATCCTTTTCCATCGTCCAAAATAGTCTGTTTTCGGTTGTGATGATGGTGGGTGTGGCGGTGTAGAGTTCGCTTATGAAAGATTGTTTTATTTTTCGTTTGCTTGTTTGGACAACTTGTAAAAATTCATAGTTTATATTTTCTCGTAGCTTTTTAAAGAGTGTATCTATCAGGTATTCATCAAGTGAGCGGATTGAGAATTGGTAGCTATTTCCTTGTTTGTATACCTTATCATGCTCAACTGGAAGCAACCCTCCAAAAACATAATGCTTAAAATTTTTTCCTTCATGAAGAGCTTTCAACTTCTCATCCATTGCCATTGAAAAAGAGATATATTTTGAGATAATCTCAAAACTCTCTTTAAAACTTATATCTTTTTTTATATATGCCGTGCATGTCAGTTCAAAAAAAAGCATTCCATTCCTTAAAAAATATTTTATGATGTTATTGTATCACATTTTTTAAGGTTTACTCATTATAAAATTTACATGTAAATCAGTTCTGATCCCTCAGGCGTTTACGAAACACCACGGCATAGAGCAGCGGTACAAAAACAAGATTCAGTACGGTAGCCCAGATAATGCCAAATCCCAGTGATACCGCCATAGGCTGTAATATCATTGCCTGACCCGACGCAAAGAAAATGAGGGTCGAAAGCCCTAAAACTGTTGTTATGGAGGTCAGCAGTATGGGGCGCAATCGGGTGCGTGCAAGCTGCATGAGCTCTTCGGAACTGGTTGCTTTTTTAATAAAACTTACCATAATCAGTCCGTCATTGACCACAACCCCCATAAGTCCGACTACACCGAGCATTCCGGGCATTGTCATATTCAATCCCATCATAAAGTGTCCGACCAGAACACCCAGCAGTACAAGCGGAATGGTACTTAATACAATCAGTGATAGTTTCAGCGAGTCAAAAAGCCACACCAGTGTCATTAAAATTAATATAATGGCGGCAATCGCCGCTTGAGTCATCTCACGTTGCGTCTTGGCGTTCTCCTTCTGTTCACCTTTAATATCGACGTGGTAGCCCTCCGCTTTCAGCGTTTTCAATGTAGGCTCGAGCTGCTGCATCAGTTCGTCTGAGGTGGTTTGCTTTTTATCGAGTGATGCAAATACCGAGCGGATCCGTTTACTGTTCTCTTTGTTAATTGCCACAAACGAGTGCTCAAACATAAAATCGGCAACGTCACGCAGTGCAATAAGCTGCGTTGTTCCGGGAACCTGCACTTCAAAACTATAGATGGACTCGAGCGTATCTTTCTGTTTGCCTTCAATCCGGATGCGCACGAGACCATCGCTGTTAAACATTTTGCCGTATTCTCCTTTTAAATAATACGATCGCAGCTGAGCGTTTAAGACCTGCTCGTTAAAGCCCAGTTTTTGCCCATACGCATTCACACGCAGCTTGAGCTCTTTCTCGCCAATATCGGCATCGTCGGAAATGTCGTGAACTCCCGCAACTTTGCCGAGTGCATCTTCTAACTGTTGCAGACCCTTCACAAGCTCCGTATCGCTTTTACCACTGAGTGCAATTTCGACATCATGCGCCACTACACCCGTACCTGCGGTGGTGACGCTGAGTTCTTCAAAAAGCGGTTTACCCGATTCCTGAAGTGCTTTAAGCGGCTCTAGCCATTCACGAACCCGATCACTAATCTCGAGTGCCGGCGTATGCCGCTTAAGCACTTCACCGTCATACTCTACCGAGAGAATGGGGTTAATGTACTTGTTAAAGAAGTTATCGGGTGCACGCTCATGCAGGTCAATAAATATCTGAAACAGATTCTCGTTAAGCTCCGCTCTGTTTTTGGCATCCATCCGCATACCGATGACCGACGTCACCGACGAGACATCTTCGTCGTCAAGACGTTCTAAAAGAATAGCCTCTATTTTATTGACAATGGCTTCGGTATCGTACAGATCATTGTTAATATTAACCTTTCCACTCACATAGACCTGTGTCACGTCAAAATCGGGAAAGAGCTGAAATTTAGTGCTTTTTGCCAGAACGACCGTCGCCGATACTATCAGTGCCGCCATCAGAACCAGCGAGAGAATACGCCGCTTAAATACAGTATGCAGTACCGTATCGTACCAGCGCCATAAATGTTGCCAAATGCTGTGCGTCATGTGGGTATCTTTACGAACCCGAAGCAGCTGGTAAGAGTGCAACGGCAAAAAATAGAACGCTTCAAACAGTGAACTAATCAGTAAAATAGAGATCATCACCGGCAAAATTTTAATGAACGTTCCCATCTCACCGGTAATGAGCAGTAGCGGCAAAAAGGCAAATACCGTGGTCATCGTCGCCGTCAACACTGCCGGAAACATCTCCAGTGAGCCGACAATAGCCGCCTCACGACGGCTTTTCCCCTCTTCAAGATGACGGTAGATGTTTTCTGCAACGACAATAGCTTCATCGACCAGCATGCCCAACGCAATGAGTGCGCCTAAGAGCGAGAGCATATTTAGGCTGTAGCCAATGTAATTTGTTGCAATGAGCCCTATCATAAAACTCATAGGAATACCCATTGCCACAACCAACGCAATCCCACGATTAACAAAAATAAGCATGGCTAAAAAAACCAGCATCAGCCCAAAAACAATGTTGGCAAACACGGTATTGAGACGGTTTTTTATCCATACCGACGTATCGGTATAAATCGCAAACCTAATATGAGGATACTTCGCTTCATACGCTTTCATTACCTTACGAATCTCTTTAACCAGTGCAATAGAGTTCCCCGTTTTCGCTTTGTTGATATTGAGCGAAATATTTTTTAGACCGTTGTAGTGCGAAAGTTCCGTCTCGTCACTCAACTCGAAAGAGATCTCGGCGATATCGCCAAGACGTAACCGTTTATCACCTACGGTAATAAGGGTCTCTTCCAATGCCGACTGCTCTTTTTCACCGTTATAGGTACTAATATAAAGATGTTCACCCCGCTCTTTAATGGTACCGATGGGAAAGATGGAACTGAGGTTTTGCAGTGCACCGATCACCAGATTAATATCGAGAGAGAGCGCACGGACTTTCTCTTCATTCAAACGAATGACCAGCTCTTCATCCGCATCGCCGCGAATGGTAATGTCGCTTAAATCTTTAAAAGCGCTCAACGAGCTTTTTAATGCATCGGCATAGCCTAACAACTCGCGCTTCGGAACATCACCGGCAATGGCAATGAGTACCAGCGGAATAGCATTTACATGTATTTTTGCAATCGGTTCGTTCATATCTGAAGGCAGATCGCGCTTGACTTTGGAGATGACATCTTTAACGTCGTTGAGTACGCTGATATTGTCCGAACCCGGTTTAATGTCAATCATTATTGCAAAGACACCGTTTTTTATGGTCGTCTTAATATCTTCGAGGGCATTAATGTTTTTAAGATCGTCTTCAATATTTTTGACCGCCATCTTATCGAGTACGTCGGCACTCGCACCGGCATACACGCCGCTGATGCTAATTTTGTCCATCTGCACCGGCGGAAAAATCTCTTTGGGAATATTAATGTAAGCAAAGATAGAAAGCAGCATAATAAAAACCATAAACATGTGGTTTAAAAGCGGTTTGTCAATGGCAAATTCAATAAAACGTCGTATCAAAAAGGAGACCTTGCAGTTTTGTAGTCGTACAATAATATGGTGCTATTATACTTTGCTAAAATTAATTTACTTCCAATCAATCGACTTACTTAGCGGCAAGCGTACGATTTTAAAATTCATCATTTCCTTGCTCTTACAAACAGCTCTAAAAAAGCGTATCTAAAATCTGGTTTTTAAAACGGATTGCCTCAACTTGTGAGGTAATGACTCTGTTCTCCTCTTTAAGCGCATTAAATTCTCTTTTAAGCACGGCAATATCACGACTTTTATAGTAGATCTGGTTTTGTATGTAGATTTTCGGAAATGCTACAAGCAGCAATATAGTAACACACAAAAGCATTCCGATCAAATAGCGTATGCCCATTTTTCGTGACGGTACAATGACCGGATCTACCTCTTCTAATATGGCGTTTTTATCACTCACGTTCATTGTCCATTATAAAAATTCGCATTTTAGCACTACGACTTCGCGGATTCTCCCGCAACTCCTCTTCTTGTGCCGTAATGGGTTTTTTGGTACGTATCGTACCCACGGCATGATGATTGCCGCAAACACATCGCATGGCATCGCTCGGACAGATACAGCTCTTACTCCAACGTGCAAACTGCTGTTTCACAATGCGATCTTCAAGCGAATGAAATGAAATAATTGCCACCTTCGCACGGGACAGGCGCAATGCTTCAATGGCACGTAAAAGATCTCGAAGCTCACCGAGCTCATTATTGACTTCAATACGTATGGCTTGCATCACCAATGTAGCCGGATGAATTTTTTTCCCTCGGGGTGCATACGGTTTTATGGCTTCGGCAAGCTCTTTTGCCGAATAAAAAGGTCGTCTCTGTACAATGACCGATGCCATTTTACGGTAGTTTCGCAACTCTGCATAATCACGTAACACCCGCTCAAGTGCATCTTGAGAATAGTCATTGACGACATCGGCCGCACTAAGTGGTGCATCAGGGTTCATGCGCATATCGAGATGGTCACTTTCATATGAAAAGCCTCGCTCTTTGAGATCAAGCTGTAGTGACGACACGCCGATATCGGCTAAAATACCACAAACATTTTCAGCGCCCACATCGGCAACGACATCTGAGATAACCGATGCAAAGCGCCCTTTGACAATTCTAACGCGCTCACCAAAAGGGGCAAGCCGCTCTGTGGAAAATTCAATGGCGCTCTGATCCTGATCGATACCGACAAGCGAAATACCGGGATTTGCTTCTAATATTAAAGCGCTGTGTCCTCCATACCCCAATGTACAGTCAATCATCACACCGCTCTGCATACCGCTAAAGCACTCGGAAACTTCACGGTACAATACCGGTATATGGGGGCTGTTTCGCACAATAACCTCAATTATTTTTTTACATGTATTATACATTATAACAGCTTAAAACATATTAGTGTACAATATGCCCATGAATAAAAAACGCATTAAAAAACAGCTCGGCTCTTTAGCGCTCTCACTGTTTCGAAAAGATTTTTTCGGTATCTACCACGGCTCTATTTCGGCTCGTATTGAATCCAACCTCTTCGTCATTAACAGCAAAGAGGCCATTTTTGACGACATTGCCGAACATACGCTACTGGAACTCTACTTTAACAAAGATTATCGCTGGAAAAATGCCAGCTATGATGCCGAAATACATAAAAGCATCTATCAGCAAAACAGCGATGCCAAATTCATTACGTTTACAATGCCCCCGTTTACCACTGCCTATGCGCTTACGCACGATATTATTATTCCTCAGGACTATTTTGCATCTCAAGAGCTCGGTACTATTTCTGTCTATGACCCCAAAGAGTTTGACGACTGGTACGATCGCGCCGTTAGTGCCATTCCGCACTACTTTTCGCATCACGACACCAATATCATTATTATGAGAGGTTATGGTATTTATGCATTCAACAGAGACCTCTATGAGATGGCAAAGCAGTTGGCAATTTTAGAGAAAAGCTGTCGTCTTTTAATGCTCAACAGCAATACCTCTCTTTACGATATAGATAACTGATTGTTTGTTTTACAAACGAAAGCATGCTCTAAATGAAACCGTAAAATACCCGTTTTCCAAGCCTTTTTCCCGATTTTTTATCGTATTTACTAACATCATTGCTACACTATGTTACAATTTGCAAAAGAAGATAGAATTTATTATAAACATTAACCAATATTTATGTTAAAATACAGTCATATTTATATCTAGCTCTTTAAGGTTCGTACAACAATGATTACATGGATGCAACGTCACAAAAAATATCTCATCATTACGATGTGGATCTCTACCATCGCATTTATTGGAGCGGGGTTTGTCGGTTGGGGACAATACAGTTACGGAGACAAAGCTTCCGCCATTGCCAAAGTCGGTGATGTTCCCATTTCGAATGCCGATTTACAAAAAAGCTACAGCAGGCTCTACGCGCAGTATGCGCAAATTTTTCAAGGTAATTTTGATGAAGAAAAAGCCAAACAGTTCGGGTTACAAAAACAGGCCATGCGACAGCTCATTGACGAAGCGCTCATGCTAAACCTTGCGCAATACTACAACCTTCGTATCAGCGATGAGGAGCTTTTAAACGAAATTACAACGCAAAGCGTCTTTCAAAACAACGGAACATTTGACAAAGAGATCTATCAAAAAACACTCAAGCAAAATCATCTCACCACGAAAAGCTACGAGGATGACGTTCGAAAGTCAATGTTAATTCAGAAACTTCTCTCGCTCTTTGCTCCAAAGGCGCTCCCGCTTGAAGAGGAGTTGTTAAGCAGTGCCCTTGGCATAGAAGATACTATCGGCTACAAAATCCTCAATGCCGACATGGTCGAAGTCACCCTTTCGGATGAGCATTTAAAACAGTATTGGGAAGCTCATAAAAACGAATACATGACCCTACCGCAATATAATACATCACTCGTCAGACAAGAACGTATTGCGTCCAATGCCACAGAGGGCGAATTGCAGACATACTACAAAGAAAACAAACATGACTTTAAAGATAGCGAAGGTGCTATTATGGATTTTGAAGCAGCCCGGCCGCAAGTAGTAGCCGCTCTTGATGACAAAGCAACAAAAAAAGCTGCGCTTAAGAAATATATTGACTTTAAAAAAGGTAAACTCGACCCGTCAATTGCCGTGGAGCATGTAGCCGTTGACAGTTCCAGCAGTCTGTTTGGTCAAGAGATATTTAAAGAGATTACCGAACTGAGCATACAAAAACCATTTTTAAAACCTCGTAAAGTGGGTGATGCCTACGTTATGGTTAAGCTTGAAAAGGTTGTGGAACCTCAAGTCAAAAGTTTTACTGACGCAAAAGCGGCGGTCACAGCAGCTTATAAGGCCCATAAAACAGCAACACTGCTTCAAGAGCTTGCAACAACGACACTCGACAATTTCTCCGCTGAACACACTGTGACTACAACGCGAGAAAAAACGCCGGATATTGACGGTTTGAGTCCGGAAGAAGCTACACTCTTTGTTAACGCAGTTTTTGACAAACAGGACAAACGGGGATTTGTCACATTAAATAATGAAAAAATCGCCCTGTACGATATTTTGGAACAAAAATTGCTTAACACATCTATAACAGATCAGGAAAAAAACGTTATTCAACTTAAAGATGCATTACTCAATCAAGGACTGATTCAAGAGCTTGAAAGTAAGTATCCTGTAGAAATGTATGTGAAAGGACTGTAGGTTTGAGCAGAACGGTTTTAGCTATTGATATTGGTTCTACCAAGGTATGCGCTATTATTGCTGATATCAGTGATGATAACGATATCAAAGTTACCGGTGCCGGCGTTTCTAAGGCACAAGGTCTGAAAAAAGGAAGTATTACCAATATTGAACTGGCTTCTAAATCTATAAAAAATGCACTTAATGATGCCAAGCGCGTCTCGGGAGCCAACATTGAAAGTGCCATTGTCTCCATCTCGGGAGCGTATGCGAAAAGCTTGAACTCCAGCGGTATTGTCAATATTATCAACAAAGAGATCGGTATTAAAGAGATTGAACGTGTGATGCATACTTCTTTGTATAATGCCAATATCCCAAACGACTACGAAGTACTGCACACCCTGCCCTATAACTTTAAAGTAGACGATCAGGATTTTATTGAAGATCCTCTGGGAATGAATGCATCGCGTCTTGAAGTGGAAACCCATATTATTACCACACAAAAATCAAACTTACATAATCTGAAAAAAGCCGTCAAAGCTGCCGGTGTTGACGTTGAAAATATTATTTTAAGCGGCTATGCTTCTGCCATTGCAACGCTCAACGAGGATGAAAAAGAGTTGGGTGTCGCCGTGATTGATATGGGAGGCAATACAAGCAATCTTGTCATTCACTCCGGAAATTCTATTCGCTATAACGACTTTTTGGGTGTAGGCTCCAATCATATAACCAATGATCTTTCCATGGCACTGCACACGCCTTTAAATGTTGCCGACAGTGTGAAAATGACCTATGGCTCACTTCATACACCGACGAATGATCTTATTGAACTGCCTATTATCGGTGATGAAAACTCAACCCATGAAGTCTCTTTGGAGGTAGTCCATAACGTTATTTATGCCCGTGTGGAAGAGACCTTAATGATTATTGCCCAATCACTTGAAAAAAGTGGTTTAAAAGAGCATATCGGTGCCGGAGTCGTTCTGACCGGCGGCTTTACTAAAATGGACGGCATCCGTGAACTTGCCGTTGCCATTTTCGATAATATGCCGGTACGTTTGGCAAAACCCATTGAAATGGACGGTCTGTTTGATACCTTACGTGATCCCGCCTACTCCGGTGCTGTCGGTCTTATTCGCTATGCAGCAGGGAAATATTCTCCCTACGAAATTGATGTCAACAAAAAGATGCGTCACTCCAATGAAAATCCTCTTGAGAGTGAAAAGGTCTCGTTGGAAGATATTACAAGCAAACCCATCGCCATAGAAGAACCTCTGCAAGAAGAAGAGATTTTTGACATTAAAAATGAACTGACATCACTCCCTGAAAAAAAGAGTAAAAAGGGTGATGATATCAGTGTATTTAGTAAATTTTGGAATTGGGTGACCCAATTATTTTAAGCAATTTTAAGGAGAGTAAAGCATGGAACCATTTAAAATAGAAGAGTCGGTACCGTTAACCGGTGCCCGAATTATAGCAGTCGGTGTCGGTGGCGGCGGCGGTAATATGATTGGGCACATGCTCAATGAGAATGTTGCCGGCATTGAGATGGTATTGGCAAATACCGATGCACAGGTACTTGATGTTGCTACCGGCGCCAGTAAAATTCAATTGGGAGCAAAACTGACCAAAGGCTTGGGTGCGGGCATGAAGCCTGAGGTAGGTCGTGACTCTGCATTGGAAAACTATGAAGAGATTCGTGCCCAGCTTGAAGGTGCCGATATTGTTTTTATTGCGGCAGGTCTTGGAGGCGGTACCGGTACCGGAGCTGCTCCGGTTATTGCCCAAATTGCCAAAGAGGTCGGAGCGCTAACCATCTCAGTCGTAACCAAGCCGTTTGGTTTTGAAGGTCGCAAACGCCTTAAACTTGCTGAAGAAGGGCTTCAAGAACTTAAAGAGGCCAGTGACTCTATTGTTGTCATTCCTAACGATAAGCTCCTCTCTATTATTGACAGAAAACTGGGAATGCGTGAGAGTTTTAAAATTGTCGATAGCGTTTTAGCACAGGCGGTCAGCGGTACGTCCGGAGTCATCTTGGCCAGTGGCGACAATGACATCAACCTTGACTTTGCCGACCTCAAAACCGTTATGAGCCATCAGGGTATGGCACTGATGGGTGTCGGTGAGTTTCAGGGTGAAAATGCCGCTTATGAGGCCATTAAAAGTGCCATTGAATCACCGTTACTCGACAACATGTCAATTAACGGTGCTATGGGTGTATTGGTTCACTTTAACATGCATCCGAACTTTTCCATGATAGAACTCAGTGAAGCGATGGAGGTCGTTCATGAAAGTGCCGATGAAGAGGCCGAAGTTATCTTTGGTACAACCTCCGATGAGACCCTACCTGAAGATTTTGTAAAAATCACACTGGTTGCCACGGGTTTTGAAAGTGAGAAAGTCAACACAACATTTACCAAAAAAGAGCCTGAAGTTGAAAAGCCTCAGGTTGTACGACGTCCCAAATTGGTTGTCGGTGGTGATGTCAGTGAGGACTTTCTCGAAATCCCAACCTATATGCGTCAACAAAGAGATTAAGCGCTTCCTGGTATGTCCGCTTTTGAAACGCTTGTTAAAGCCAAAACTCTCCTTGGCTTAAACGAGCGCGCCACCCTCAAAGAGGTCAAACTCAAATACAAAAAACTGATTCGCCGGTGGCATCCCGACAAACATCCTGATGATCCGCTCCATGCAACACAGATGAGTGCCCAAATTAACGAAGCTTATACTACGGTGCTGCGCTATATTCAAGAATATGAGTTCCCTTTTGATGAAGAACATCTTAAACAAAAAACCTTCACGCATGAGGAGTGGTGGGAGCATCGTTTCGGCACTAAAAAAGAGACCATTTAGTCAAACTGAATGGGTCCCTTTGATGACGAATTAATAAACTGCTGAACCACAGGGTTGTTTGAGTGCCGAAATGTCGCTTCATCGCCAAACTCAATAATCTTACCATCAAACAGCATTGCAAAATTATCACTCGCTTTAAATGTCTCGGCAACATCATGACTGATTAACACCGATGTCACATTAAGCTCATGTTGCAAGGTACGAATCATCTGCGTAATCAGATCGCTCGTTACCGGATCAAGCCCTGACGTCGGCTCATCATACAAAATGATACTTGGCTCCAACGCTAACGTTCGTGCCAATCCCACACGTTTTCGCATACCGCCGCTTAACTCTTCGGGAAAGAGTTTCTTGACCACAGAAGGCTTCAAACCAACCATTGAAAGTTTTTCATCAACCAGTTTGTCCACATCTTTACGACTGATATGTTGATGCTCGCGAATAGGAAACGCAACATTGTCTTCTATGTTCATACTGTCAAAGAGCGCACCGTTTTGAAAAAGAAAACCGACTTTTTTACGAATCTGCAACAGTGTCTTCTCGTCAGCGCCGTTCACTTTAACACCATCAACAAAAATATCACCGCTGGTAGGTTGTAACAGACCGACAATGTGTTTAATAATGGTCGATTTCCCCCCGCCGGAAACTCCAAAAATTGCCGTGGTTTCATGCGCAGGAATTGTTAAATTCACCCCGCGTAAAATTTCACGCTCACCAAAGCGCTTATGCACATCTTTAAAGACTATCATTGTTTTACCACACGCAGCAGCATCACGCGGCGAAAGAAGAGTACCCCCAATGCCAGTGCCAATATTTTAAAATCCAATTCGCTGGCTTTGTGCAACGCATCAAATGCGTCACTCTGCGTTGCGGCAATACCGAGTGCCTGCATCTCTAAAATTTTAGGCGCATAAACACCGCTAAACATCAATGAAGTTCCAATAACGACCAATGCAGCAATTTGTGCAATGCCGTCACGCCGAAGCGCTCGATACTCCAATACTTCATAGACAAAGACTGCCATGCTCAGTCCATAAATCCAGTAGGAGAAACGGTGAAAAATTTCACCCATCAAAATCCCCTCGTTGTAGTGACTAAGCAGTGCCGTAGCAAGGTAATGCTCGGAATTAAAAACTACGGAAGCGACAATAATGCCCAATACCAGTACCGCTCCGAAACTTGCGCCTAAAAGCAGCAGATAGGCCAATTCAATATAGATATTATTGCGTCTGTTCATCGGTTACCTTCATAATAAATCCTCGATCGAATCCGGAATAATCCTTATAAAATTCTAATGATTGTATCTTAAAATCACTAAGATATGCTTCAATTGCCGCTTTTTGATCGTAACCCATTTCACATGTCAATAATGCAACACGGCGCTGTAACACCTCGTCAAGAAGCGCCTTAATGATCTCATCGCCCTGACTGCCGCCAAAAAGTGCGGTATCGGGTTCATAAGAGAGATTAGACTCCAGCACGGCGGTATCGGCAATATACGGCGGGTTTGAAACAACCACATCAATAGGCTCATTAACCGATGAGAGCAGGTTTCCGTGTCGCAGTTCAATACGCTCTTTCAAACCGAAACACTCTATGTTACGCTGCGCAATACGCAGCGCTTCGGTACTAATATCTACACCTATGAAATGTGCATGCGGCAGATGTTGTGCCAGTATAATACTGATGATACCGCTACCTATACCGACTTCGACAATACAAAGATGTTCATCGGGATTTACATGTAAAAGCGTCTTTTCTATTAACAGCTCCGTCTCCGGTCTGGGAATCAATGCTCCTTGCTGAATAAAAAACTCTTGCGAGTAGAAACTCACACGTTGAGAAATATACTCTAAAGGTTCATTGGCAGCACGCCGTGTTATCCATTGACGAAGCCTTTGCGTATCATCAAGAACCGTCATCTCATTGCGTATGAGCCACAGCGCATCTTTGTTGTAAAAAGCACGCAATAACAATTCGGCTTCATGCCGCGGTTCAGACACAATGCCTTCAAGTGCCGAGGCACTAAAAACAATCCACTCTTTTAGCGTACTTGGATCGGACATTCACCCTCTAATGCACTGTTATCGCCGCAGTAGATATCGACACCAAGCTCTTTAAAACGTTCCAATACCGGAGGATGGGTATAATAGAAGAAGATATAGAGCGGATGTGAAAGCGGAAAGCTTTTGTTTTCCGTTACCAGTTTAGTCAATGCCGAAACAAGATGTTCTTCACCCCCGAGTTCCGCTCCTTTTTTATCGGCTGCAAACTCGTTATGACGACTTACCATACCCATGATCGGCATCATAATAAAGCTCAACAGGGACATCAACAGCAAAAACAAGATGATCACCACCGCAGGCGATTGGCTAATACCCAGCTCCATATAGAGCGATTCGGGTAAGTTACCAAAGATGGCAAACATGACAAACAACATAGCGCCAATAGCCGCTATGTTTTTGTAAATATCCCCATGGGTAAAGTGCCCGAGTTCATGTCCCAAAACGGCTAAAAGTTCATGATGAGACAGCTTCTGCAGCAACGTGTCAAAGAGCACAACCCGCTTGGTTTTTCCCAAACCGCCAAAGTAGGCATTAAGCCGTGCATCACGCTTGCTGGCATCGCTCACAAAAACACCGCTACTTGTAAAACCGGTTTGCTCCATTAATCTAGCAATTTTAGCATTTAGTTCCGCATCATCAAGCGGGGAGAGTTTATCAAAAAACATCGCACGCAGTGTCGGAAAAAACATATTTAACAAAATAATGACAGCAAAAATAAAAAGGAAACTCCATAACCACCATAACGTTGAACTGCTCATGATCAGTGCTACCGTATAGATAACGATACCGCCTAACACTACTGTCAATAGTGTCGAAATTAACGTATCTTTAATATACTGGGTATAGCTGGAACGATTAAAGCCGAACTTTGCATCCAAAACAAATTTTTGATACCACTCTAACGGCAAATGAACAATGCCTCCAATGATAATAAAACTCAATACCACCGCTACGGCTTTAAGTGCGTCATCCTGAATTAAAAAGAAATTATCAAGCCAGACAATTCCTGCATCGAGCCAGAAAATAAAGAGTAAATATTCAATAAATGTCCCTATAATAGAGAGTTTCTCTTTGGATATGGCATATTCTGCCGCCTGTAGATATTCTGCTGTACTCAGCAAGACCGCTTGCTGTCGTTTTGCTCGGTTTATAAAACCGATTTGCATAATACTGATGTATATTCTAAAAAGTACATAGACCGTATATAGTGCCATGATGAACATTAACATTCAACTACGCCTTTGTTTTCTGAAATTGTATCAGATTAGTTGTTTATTTTGTTGTTATTTTTGTAATAGTGTCATTTATAGGGATGCTGTCTTCTACATCTGAAAACACTGTTTTCGCTCCAACATAAATAGAACCTATCACCAATCCGGCAATAATAACCGCCCAAACAACACGGCGTTTTTCACCTTTTAACGTATTGTAATCTTCAATCTCTTGTAGTGTCGGTTCACTCATTGTATCTCCTTTTTTGTTAGTATCATACAGTAACATCACCATTAATGCCGTAAAAATTAGAGTTAGCCTGACGATTTAAGTAGATTTTTTGTTTTATTTTAGCGTCAAACCACTGTTCTGTTTTCTTCTGAATGCTATAATACGTTTTATGAAACACGACTTTATACCGCACATCGATCCCACACCGATTCTAAAGAAGAAAGAGTGCCGTTTTTTTGCCTACCTGCTCATGCTTTTTTTAAAATTCGGTGCGGCACTGTTTGGACTGATAGTATGGTACCTTTACGGTCTGTACTATGGCATTTCCTCCTTTTTAGTTTTTTATCTGATCATCGGAATTATTCGTTCCAAACTGCTGCATGCTTCCATACCGAAGCTCCAGCAAGAGTACCACTATACCGACCATGCCATTGCTACATGGTACGTTAAACGGGTCGTTGTCTGTGAATAGCAATTTACATGTAAAAGGTTCTTATGGCACTGGTTGATCTACTCAATATCTCAAAGCATTATGAAGCACAAACCATTTTAAATGAGATCAACTTTCATGTTAATGAAGGAGAACGCATTGTTATTGTCGGTAAAAACGGTAGCGGTAAATCGACCATTATGAAAATTATAGACAATTCACTCGAACCTGACAGCGGTGAACGAATTTGCAGACAAAACCTTCACATAAAGATGCTTGCACAGGTTCCAAAATTTGAGGAAGGTCATAGTGTCCGTGATGCCGTCGAAGCGGGTTTAGGTGAATTAAAATCGGCAAAACTGCGCTTCGATGCGCTCTCTGAGATGCTTATTGATGATTTTGAGAACAAAACACTTTTAGAGGAACATGCGACACTCTCTCACTATCTTGACCACCACAATGCATGGAATTTAGATGAAAAAATTGAGCGTGTGTTAGAATTTTTCCAACTTAAAATATATGAAAACCGATCGGTTCATCTGTTAAGCGGCGGCGAACAGCGGCGTGTCGCACTGGCATCACTGCTACTTCAAAAGCCGGACGTGCTTCTGCTTGACGAACCGACAAACCATCTTGACGTCTATATGGTCGAATTTTTAGAGGAGCTCATCTTAAAAGAGAAATTTACGCTTGTTTTTATTTCACACGACCGTTATTTTATTGACCAAATTGCCACCAAAACCGTAGAAATAGAAGACGCCAAACTACGTGAATTCAAAGGGGGCTATTCCAATTACTTGACACAAAAAGCCGAACTTTTGCATGCCATGCAAAAAAAGCATGAAAACTTACTGCGTCTGCTTAAAGCCGAAAATGAATGGCTCGGCAAAAGTGTCCGTGCGCGTCTCAAACGAAACGAAGGGCGTAAAAAACGGGTCTTAGAGCTGCGTGAAGAGGCAAAAAATAACCCGGCACGTATTAACAAAATTAAAATGGAGCTGCAACGCGAAGCAAAACATTTTAATCGCGACAAAAGCGTCAATAAACAAAAAATGCTCTTTGAAATTGAGAATCTCAGCATTACTCTGGGCGAAAAAGAGCTTATTCGCAACTTCTCTACACGTATCTTGCAACGTGATGTTATTGCCATTGTCGGTCCTAACGGCAGCGGTAAATCCACCCTGTTAAAAGCATTATTGGGACGGCTTAAGCCAACAAACGGTGTGATCAAACAGGGCGATTTCAGTATTGGCTATTTTGATCAGCACCGTGAAATGCTGGATGACTCCAAAAACCTTATTGAAACCTTTTGTCCTATGGGCGGGGATCGTGTCGAAGTACAAGGAAAAAATTTACATGTATATGGTTACCTTAAAAATTTTCTCTTTCCACGAGAGTTTTTAGATAAAAAAATCGGCATATTAAGCGGCGGTGAAAAAAATCGTGTTGCCCTGGCCCTGCTCTTTACCAAAAAGGTAGATTGTCTTATTTTAGATGAACCGACCAATGACTTGGATATTCCAACCATTAATATTTTAGAAGAGCAGCTGCAGCACTTTTCGGGTGCCGTCATTATGGTGAGTCACGACCGTTACTTTGTCGATAAAATTGCTAAAAAGCTTTTTATATTTCAAGGTGACGGCACCATCGAAGAGTCATTTCAGCAATACAGCCAATATCTTGAAATTGAAAAAGAGCTCCGTGACGTCATTGCTATTGGGCAACACAGTAAACCTGCGACTACACATAAATCTTCAAACCGTACCGAAAAACAAAAACCTTTAAAGCTCTCCTTTAATGAAAAAAAACTGCTGGAGATACTGCCTCAAGAGATTGAACAACTCGAAATACAGATGCAAGAACTCACCAACTGTCTGGCAGATCCGTCATGCTACGAAGAAAAGGGCATTACCGTTTTGGCGAAAGAGCTCAATGAAATCGAAGTATGTTACGAAAAAAAGGTCGAAGCACTTCTTGACATTGAAGAAAAGCTTGAACATATCGAAGCACAAAAAAGTGTGACCGCATAATGGTTTACACCGTAACATTCTGAAAAAAACAAAGTAGTTAAAAAAATTATATTGTGTCATGCTTCAGATACGGTATGGTTCCGTATTACAAATCACCTATTAAGGATTCTTATATTATGAAACTATTCCGAACACTTCTTCTTATGCTCACTTCCATTGCCACAGCTCTTTATGCCAATCCGACGCCCGACGCCAAAGTTATTATTGACAGAATGATTGTCGCTTACGGGGGAGATCACAACATTCAAAAACTCAATGCATATGAGCAGTTTTGGAATATTGAGACCAAAACAACCGATACCAACGGTACCGATACGCGCATGGTCATGATGCCCAACTCACTCTCTACGGAGCTTGTCTATCCCAACAAAACCGAAACGCGCATGCTGCACAATAACTACGGTACCAAAACGTTTGACAATCAAACGATTCAAGCAAAAGGTCCTATGCTTGATGCTATGAAACTCCAACTGATGCGCCTCTACACTCCCTTGGTGCTTCAAAAGAAACTATCGCATATCACTGCTTCTGAAGATGCCACGCACTATATATTAACGCTTCCGCAAGGCACAATTACTACCATCTACTTTGTCTCTAAAGAGAACTATCTCGTTGAGAAGGTTATTGGAAAACTTCAGATGGGCAATCAGGCAATGGAGTTTGTAACGCTCTATAAAGATTACCGACCCCTTCAAGGAGTTATGGTAGCGTATAAAGAGGTGAAGTATGCCGGCAGTATCAATACGGCAATCATGCACCTCAAAAAGATGCACTTTTTAGCAGCACCTAAAATTCGGCACTAAGCACTACTTGAGTGCTTCTCTGCGACGAATAAGTACCGAAAGACGCTCTAAGGCAAAGCGACGCTGAGCGCTAATGTATTCAGGGTATTTGTACCCTTTTGCCGTCATTACGGCATGCAGTTTTTGCAACGAACTGTTGTGAATAGTACCATATTTTATTTTCATCTCTTCGGCAAACCGTAAAAAGAACATCAATAGTACCGCTTGGGCTTTCTCATCGGTTTTACCGGAGCGAATCACTTCAATGAACTCGTCGCCCATGGTCACAATATTATATTCACCCCACATATCCAGCTTCAAAGCATCTTCTTGAGCCATATAGCCCAAAATATTGAGATTTAACTCCAAAAACATCTTATTGGTTTTATCGCACACTAAATTGTGTTGCGCCAACCTTCGTTGATATTGGGCAATCTCTGCTTGTAACGGTTTAAAAAAACTCATCTGTTTCCTTTATAATATACACCGTATTATCACCTAAAATGCGTAAAAAAGAAGATACATGTAAAATATATCTCCCCATTTTTAGTTTCTGTAAAGAAACTATGTCAACAGACTTTTTTTACCGCCGTCGTAACGACTTAAAATAGCCGGAAGCATGAGCAGATCAACCAGTACCGCAATAACCAATGCAATTGCCGTCACTATGCCAAAGTTGACATTGGGCAAAAAATCACTTAACACAAAGATCATGAATGCGCTGCTTAGCACTAGCGTAGTAAAAATAATAGCACTGCCGGCATACTGCATGACATAGGTCAGTGATGCCTCAAAATCTTCACCGCGACGACGCGCTTCTCGATACTTGACCAAAAAATGAATCGTATCATCTACCGCAACCCCTATAATAATTGCTCCCGAAATTGCAACACCGATGTCAATCGTAAGCCCCAGCCATCCCATAACTCCGACAACCAGAACAATAGGTAATATATTGGGAATAATAAAAAGCGGAACCATCCGAATATTTCTAAAAATAAAAAGCATCATAATGGAGACGGCCGAAATGGCTAAAAGAATCGAGTTAATGAGTGTGGCAGTCACATCATGCTGCATATGGGCAAACATCACCGTCTGTCCGTTTACTTTAGCACTGTACGGTGTTGCAGCCCACCATGATTCGATCCATGAAATCATCTCCAAATCGAGTGATGTATCGACCACATCCATCGCGGCAGAGAGACGTAAAAGCCGTTCATCCACATCCATCTTGTCATTAATCTCCATGCCCTGAGGCAATGAGAGCGAATAGAGTAGTAGATATTGCGCAATCAGGTTTTTATCATTAGGAATACTTTTAGAACCGTTAAGAACCTCATTAAACTTTTCAACCACATCACTCAATGACGAAATATGTCGCATAGCAGGGTATGCGGCATCAAAGGCATCGTAAAACTGCTCAACCGTTTGCATAAACTTCGGCTCTTTAATGCCGTCTTTAACTTGAGAGTCAACAATAATTTCATAACTCATAGGCCCTGTCAGATTCTCTTGAACAAAATCGACTGTTTCACGAAACGGAACATGCTCGTCAAAATAGCGTACCGTATTGGAGTCAACTTTAACAAAAATCAGCCCTGATCCGATAACAAGAAAAAAAAGCGAACTCATAACAATGATTCTACGATCATGTTGCATAATAAAACGGCTGTAACGTCTTGCAAGCTTATGCTGTTCCTTGCTCTCTTTGTGCGATGTCGGTGTGATGTTAAGATTTAAAATGGCCAATACCGCCGGTACAAATAAAATGGTCAATACAAAAGCAAGCAGTGCGGCATTCGCTGTTGCAATACCTAATGTTTTAATGGGAATAACTGCTGAAATACCCAACGACGCAAACCCCACCGCCGTCGTTACCGATGTTAAGAGTACCGGCAAAAAGTTTTTATGCAGACTGTAGTGAATCGCCTGAATATTCTCCATCCCTTTTTTACGCCCGATCATGTAGATCCAAAACAGATGCATGGCATCGGCAATACCAATGGCAACAACAAAAACCGGCATATTTGCCGTAAAGTTATTCATTCTGTAACCTAAAAGCACCTGCACGGCAAGAACAATGAGAAACGTAAACACTACTACCGAAATACTCAGTAAAACCGCTGAAGGACGCTTGAAAATTATCCACAACAAAAGCATAGAGATTAAAAGTACCAACGGCGTAAAAGTTGCGGCATCATGTTCGCCCAAGGAGATGAACGACATATTTAAAATCGGTCCCCCACCCAAATAGAAACGATACCCGCTTTCGTGTTCCGTCTCCACAATGGCATTAACGGCAGCTTCAAGCTTTTTGGAAACTTCCGGATCATCACCCGCTTTAGGCGTCATACGTGCAACAATCATCGTTGTCTTCATATCCTCGCTCAGCAGATGCCCCATCACCATCTCTTCATTTTTAATAAGTGCCGCTTTCTTCTGCAAATCTGCCGCACTTAACGCATCAATATCTTCAATAAAATCTTCAACAACAACATCATCTAAAAATTCGGGATCGGCATGAATGTATTGATAATTTGTTAGCGAATCTACCCGTGCAATGTACTTGGTCTCCCAGAGTTTTTGCGTAATACGGTCTATAACATGGAGTGCTTTGGGGTTTAAAATGCCGTTGTCATCTTTAAACATAATCAAGACGGCATCATCATTACCAAAAACCGCACGAAAGTCATCGTACTCTTTTAAAATAGGAGACTCCTCTCCAAACCAGATGCGATAACTTCCCTCAAACTCCAGATGTTTAAGTTGCGTGGCAAACATCAGCGTAATAAGAGGAATCATCACGGCAATTATCCAACGAAATCGTACAATAACATTGACAAAGGTATTCATCTATCTACTCCATTATATTAAAAGTAATAACTTAGTTTCAAACCCAAACGTTCATGTGTTCCCAACAGTGCATATGCCGTTTGATACCGCGACGAAGGGTCAATATAACGGTAATCAAGGTTGAGTCTGACGGCATCACCGAAACGGCTCTCATATTCAACATAATAGACCTTTTCATTATATGCCAAATCCCGTATTACTCCCCCGATCAAAGAGCTGTCATCGACATCATTAAAGGTGTAACGCACCCCTAAAAAAAGATCGTTTTGAAATGTTTCGTAAAGGTCAAGATCACTGAATTTATCATTATCGAAAGTTCCGTAACGATAATATTCGCCAATCAGTCCGACATCTCCGGAAATCTCATCAAAAGTAAGCGTATACTCAAGCCCTGCTCCAATATGGTAATAGTCTGAAATGTGTTTGTCCTCAATCACGTTGCTGTAGAGCAGTTCAAGCTTCAGCAGTGTTGCATCCACTACCATTGTGTTATAACTCATAACTTTATTGACCAAATAAGCATGCTCTTGCAATACGGTACGACTGCCTTCTAAAGCAGAGTTTGGGAGAAAATAGCGCTGCGAATCATACCCGTTTTCAAATATAACGGCACTGTCAAGCGGATATTCCCAATCAAACGACGTTACATAGCTCACATAGATACTCGGACGATACCGCGAACGCTCGCTCTGCAATACATCGTCATACGCTACAAACGGCGGAAAGAGGTAATATGCATACGGGTATGCCGCTACCTGATGGTTTTCTTCGTAGAGTTTTACCATAACTGACCATTCACTATTGTCGCTGTAATAGGTATAAGCAACATTCCATGCACCCATTTTGTCGGTATCAAAAATATCACTGCGCAGATCAACGGGGTTAAAAACATCAACAATATTACGCACTTCCAACGCACCCCAAAAACGGATATTGCGTCCGACAAAGAGCATACTGTCCCCACGTTCATAACTTGCATACAGCTCTTCGAGCCGCACAAAGGTTCGGTCATTGTCTCTCTTGTTAGAAAAGTCATCATAATCTTGCTGTGCATACCATGCCGTTTTGAATTGCCATGCGTCATCTTCATAGAAAAGTTCTAACGATTCAAAGGCCGTCATATTGCTCTGATGCTTTGCATGGGGCAACTGCAAATATCGCTCTCCTTGAAGCCCGACATGCCCTGTTATCTCAATATCCGCAAAGACATTAACAAGCAGCAGCACAGACGTTATTACATATTTCATCGCTTGAGAACACGCTTTTGAAAGTCTTTGTTACTCAAACCCGTTTTAATACGCTCATCATTCCAAATCAAGATGGTTTTTTTGTCATTTTGTACATTGCTCATAGTGATTTTTCCCATGCGCCAGATCCCTTTGATCTGCTTATAATCTTCAAAACGTGCTGTTTTGAGCAGCTCTTTTTTACGGTCATAATAGGCTATCTTTAAAATTAGAAACGTCTCAGGGTCAATCCATGTACGCAGTTTGGTATAGCCTGAATATTTTGAAACGGGAATACTCTCACCCAAATAGACCTCTTTACCGTCTAATGTTCCTTTCTTAACCTCGCCTTCAGGATACCGGTATTTATCGACATTAAAAGCACTCAAGTCTTCATAACTAAACTCACTGCCCATAAAGGCGCCTGACTTGTTTTTTGAAGCAATGCGTTTCACACGTTTTAGTGCCGGCAGATAGAGCCACTGGTCATCGTCTTTATTGACATGCTCATAATTGAGAAACTTGGTGCCTTTTACATCGGCGGGAGAGAGAAACTCCATCAGTGATTTATCACCTGTTTTGCCTTCAAGCACCTTCATTGCCATGAGACGTTCACGTTTTTGACCCGATGCATTGATAAGTGTCATACTCATCCGGGACTGGGCATCTTCAAAACCGGCGGTGGCATCATCGCTTTTTTGTGCCAACTCTTTGTAGCTGATGGCATAAACAGAACTTAGAACGAGCATTAGCAGTAACACGAAACGCATAGAAAACTCCTACATGTAAAATATGTTGACAATGTTAACATGTTTATGTGTACCTTGTCAACATCAAGCTAAAATGTGGTATCATTCTCTTATGAAACAGGCATATCATCACGGCAACTTAAAAGAGTCTCTTATTGAAACCGCATTGCAAATGGTAGTAGATGAAGGCATTAACAGCATTACATTGCGAGAACTTTCCAAGCGTTTGGGAACGTCACGTTCGGCAATTTATCGCCATTTTGACTCCAAAGACGCTTTGATGAAAGCCGTCATCAATGCCGGATTTGAAAAGCTAGATACATGTATTACCCCTGTTTTAGAGAATTTTGACGATGATGTCGTCACCCGTTTTGAAAAAATGGGACGTGCCTATATTGACTTTGCCATTGACAATCCTGCCGTTTATCGTATGATTTTCGGACATGAGCTTATGCAAGAACGCGAGGAGAGTTGTGATATTAATGATGCCGAACAGGCATGCGGATTTCATGCGCTTGTTGCCTTGATTGTCGAAGGACAGGAGAAGGCGCTGTTTAAAAAAGAAGATCCTATTTTACAGGCTACCACGGTTTGGTCAATGATACACGGCCTCTCCAACTTACTCATTGACGGACATGTCCACATAAAAGACAATTTTGACGTGCTCTTCGACATGGGTACGCAAACCCTCTTAAAAGGGCTCAAAGCTTAACGCTCGTAGTCAACAACCTTACTGCTTAGGGTTACTTTTTTAATAAAATCGACAACGTCAAGATGTGCCGGATGAGTCGCATAGGTCTGCAATCCGTCCAAAGAATCAAAGGTAGCATAGAGTGAAAGGTCCATCGCCCGCTCACTTCCATTACAGTCAATACCAACTTCCATAGTTTGCAACGGCTCTATTTTTTCTACCAACGCCTCCAGCATAGCTTTGGTTTGCAACAAATGTGCCGCCTTGTTCTCCTCTTTAAATGCAAACATTACAATATGTACAATCACAACAATCCTTTTTAAAGAAATTGTAGCATTTTTTACATGTAACATGTTATGATGTTTTCATGAAAGAACTTTACGGCAGTGCCATTTTATTTTTCTATTTTCTCAAATGGCCCATACTGCTAGGACTTCCCTTGCTTTATGTACAGGGATTACAGAACAATTTGATCTTAAATATACTGTGGCTTTTTTGTTTTTTTTTAGTCATGCAAGACCTCTACCGACACATTGTCAAACGGCGTTAAGTTCTTTTAACCGCACCAGTGCATCGGCAACATTGAGCGCTTGCAAGCACTGCTCTGCTTCGGTGACCAACCCCAGTTCCAAAAGTTTTGCCACTCCGGCTTCGACCTCAAAATCGACAGCGATCCCGTAGGTGCTACGCATATACGCTTCAATCGATTTGTCTAAAGCATCCCGACAAAGCGGTTGTACACTTTGGAAAATAAAAAAATAGGCCAGCAGCGCCTCTTTGCTCTCTTCACTCTCTGCCATATCAACCAAATGCGTCACTACTCCGATATTGTTGTCCAAATTGTAAAAGTAGAGGTTTTGCGCCAGACGTGCCATGTAGCGCGTACGGTGAGTAAAAACTGTCTTGACTTGACGCCACAATACACCGCCGAACGCACCTACGGCGGCAACCAGTGAAAGCGGATCCATCAAGGTACCCAGTTTGGTCATGAATGTCGCCAAACCGCCAATGGTACCACCCCCGCCCGTCACAGCAATTTTTAATTTGTCTTTGAGCGTCATTTTAACTTGCGTATTGGGGAAAAGCATCTCCAAGTCAGCATGAGGAATGTCTTTAAACAGCTTCATATAGATGCATTCACTACCGTCTGCATCAAGCAATACATCATTCTTCTTGCGTAGCGATGCCAAGACACGTGTAACACTGCGTCCCTCTTTAGCGGCAATCTCTTGTGCTCGCACCTCTAGGCGTTTGGGTTTTAACAAAATGAACAGGCGACGGTACACATCAACACGAATGCGCTCTTTTTTCAGATAGAGTGAACGCCAACTCCGTCGCTCATCATAACGGTGTGCTTCACCGCGAAAAAAAAGCAACATCTCTTCAAAATCCTCAAAATCAACACTGACCTCCACACCATACGGCGAGGTCCTGTTCATTGCAGCATGCAGGTTTTCATAGGTCAGCTCTTCGTAGTTGGCACGCTCCAACAGTGGTGTGACGGAAGCAATCAACTCCTCTTGTAAACGTGCATACTCTGATGATGTATATTGCCGTAACGAGATTAGGTCACTGTCAGGATTGAATGGTCGGTAGCGTGCTTTTAATGCTGTCAGCTTTGTATAAAACCGGTGATGAAAGAGCAGGCGTAACGCATCGGAAAATGGCGCATATGTTGCACTCTCAAGCTTAAAATGATCGACAAGATCGTCAAAAAGCTCCTCGTACGCTACGGGTATAAAGTGCTCCAACACCGTGTTGTCATAATATATCTGCATTTACAATAACGCTTTCCAGAAGATTTCGGCAACTAAAACAATAATACAAATGCCCACGATATTAAAAATCACACCGTATTTTGCCATCGTTTTAATATGTACCACGCCGCTACTCATTGCAATGGCATTGGGAGCCGTGGCAATAGGCAACATAAACGCATAGCTGGCACACACCGTAGCTACCATCATAAACAGGGTTGTATTTATGCCCGTCTGCTGGGCTACCGAATAGATAATCGGCAACATAATCGAAATCAGTGCCGTATTGGAGGTAATTTCGGTTGTAAAGGTAATGAGTACGGCAATAGCAAAAAGCAGCAAGAGCGGATCTAACGTCGTCATACTCACCAAGTATGAGGCAAACTCATCTGCCAGACCCGTTTGCGAAAAGGCTTTGGCAATCGAAAAACCTGCGCCAAAAAGAAACATAATTTCATATGGCACTTTTTTGGCATCTTCTTTCCATTCCAGCTGGTGAAACGGCGGCACAAAGAGTATCAGTCCGGCACTTAAAAGAATAAGCGGCTCACTCATACCCAAACCGCTCCAGTAGGGTTTAATGGGCGCATTAACCAGCAATACTGCAATAAGTCCGCCAAGAACGTACAATACCTTTTTCTGATCGGCATTGAGCGGTTCCAGATGATCTTGACGTTGTACATGTAAATTATTCACGCCCAAAGAGAGTACAAAACCCACTACCAACAGCATACCCAGTACTACAGGAGCAACCATCAGCATCCACTGAAAAAAGGGAATTAGCTCCATTCCCTTGTCTTGCATAATACCCAAAAGTATTAAATTGGGCGGCGTACCGATAGGTGTTAAAATACCGCCCACACTCGCTCCGTAAGCAATAGCTAATGCAAAACGAACTTTCAATCGTATCTCATCGGAAAGAAACAGTGCAATTGAGATAAGCAGCAACGTTGTCGTTGTATTGGAAAGCACCGAACTCAATAGTCCGGAGGTAATAACCAATGAGAAAATAATACCGCGCGCCGTGTTGGGAAAAAAACTCAATATCTTGTCAGATATCCAGCGGTGTAACCCACTCTTTTCAACGGCAATTGCAAGCAAAAAACCTCCTAAAAAGAGATAAATAATAGGGTGTGCATAATTTACGGTCGTCTCTTTTACATGTAAAATGGAAAATGCGGGAAAGAGAATAATGGGCAATAGCGACACCACGCCGAGCGGAAGGGCTTCATTGCTCCATAATGCTACCAACAGTGCGATAGAACCAATAAGAAGCGCCTGTACCGTTGTCACAAATGCAACGGAAAGTGCAAAAAACATCACCCCAATAATGACAGCAATCAGAAGATTTTTTATCTGTACGGTCACCATGTTATTGCGACAGCAGATCACGCAGACTCTGTTGCGGATCTTTTCCTTCCAAGGTATTGTAAACTTCTCGTGCTATAGGCAAATAAAGTCCTTTCTCATCAGCAATTTTTTTCAGGGCATATGCCGTTCCGATTCCTTCTGCCACTTCCCCCAGCTCCTTTAAAATTTTTGTTTGTGATTTACCTTCGGCAATACCCAGTCCGACTCTAAAATTTCGCGACATTACCGAACTCGCCGTTAAAAACAGATCACCGGCACCACTAAGACCGATAAAGCTCTCATCACGTGCACCGTAGCTCGTTCCAAAACGCTGCATCTCAACCAAACCTCTGGCAATAAGTGATGCCGCGGCATTCTTTCCAAGATGCAGTCCCTCACAGATTCCCGCAGCAATGGCGATGACATTTTTATAAGCACCGCATACTTCAGCACCCATCACATCTTCAGAGTAGTACGTCTTTATAAAGTTGGGAAAAAAGTCACCGAAACGCTGTGCCAACTCCTTGTTGTGTGAGTTAATCACTACTGCTGTCGGCAATGACTGCACTACCTCGGCGGCAAACGAGGGGCCAGAAAGATACGCTAAATGTTCTTGAGGTACATAGTCCTCAAAAATCTCATTTAAAAAGCGTCCGCTGTCTGCCTCAATCCCTTTGGCCACCACTAAAATATTTTGACCGTGATAGACAAAATGCTCACGCAGCCACACACCAACCTCTTGTGCCGGTATAGCAAGAATGAGATATTCACACGCCAATGCCTCTTTCAGGCTAACAAAGCCTTTAATATCGCGCGGTGTCCGAGATGTAATGACACCCTCATGATTCAGTGTTATAGCATGATAAAGGGCATAACCCCACTTTCCTGCACCAATAACGGCAATACGACTCATACGCTATCCCTTATATGCATTTTAAATTTGTCAATGTCTTCTTGCAGACCAATAACTACCAACACATCACCCACCTCAATACGATGATTAAACCCTTTTGCGGTAAAGACAAAATTGGTATTGAGCATCTTATCGACAATAGCGAGTAAAATAATATTGTACGTATCTTTAAAAGCAATACCGTGACTGTTGTTACCGACAATAGCATCTCCTGGTACAACGTTAATTTGTGCAATTTTGATCTCACTGTCTTCATATAAAATATTGTGTAACACGTTGGTAACAACCGGTTTTTCCAAGATTTCGCTAATGAGGTTAGCGGTAATCTGAACAATAGGTAAAATCCTGTTGGCACCCGCAATTTTAAGCTTATTGATACCCTCGGTATCTTTGGCCAACGCAACAATATACATGGCGCTAAATGTTGCTCGAAGCGAAATGGTCAAAAAGATATTGTGTGCATCATCTTCTAAAGTACAAAAAGCTACCGTATTATCCGTGCGGTAGTCACGCTCAATCTCATGCCATTCATCACTTAAATCAAAAGACGAGACATGAAACCCGTCTTCTTGTGCTTTTTGCCGCAAGGCGTCATCGAGAACAAAAATATGGACACGCTCATACTCCGATGCAATTTGTGATGCAATCTGACGTGCATATTCGTTATATCCAAAAATCAGAGCACTTTTTTTCATGATCGTCTCTTTTTTACATGTAAATCACGTTTAAACTCTTTAATCAACACATTAGAGCCGATAACAAGAAGAATATCACCGGTGCCGACAGGCTCATGGCTCTTCGGATTAAAAAGAAACGCATCGCCGTTAGCAGGGCTGATTCCCATGAGAATAATACGGTAACGTTCGGCACAAAGATCACCGACATTACGGTATTGGGCACCAATATACTCGTCAATAACAATCTCTTCGGTGAGTACGTCACTCTGTTCGGAACGCAGAGCATGAATGGCTTCAAAAGCAACCGGCATACCGCTAAACTCTTTGGCTACCATACCGACAAGTTCTTGGGAATAGACCACTTCATTCACTCCGGCAAGAGAGAGCTTTTTTCGATTCGATTGATTAATAAGCAGTGAGAGCAGCATCACCTCTTTATTCATTGATCGAATCGTAAGTGCCGCATATACATTACTCACATCATCATACTCCAGACACAATACAGCATGTACCTGCTTCTTAAAATCAATACCGAGCTTTGCATAACTTGCCAATGCACCCGGATCACCGACAACGGCTCTAATATGATGCGATGTCGCCAGTTTAACACGGTCTACATTGTTGTCAAGTACAACAATATTTTTACCGTGACGGCGTAGTTTCGCGGCAACCTGCTGTGCAGTTTTGGTATAACCGCAGATAAGATAAAACTTACGAAGTGCCGAGATATTTTCAATGAGCTTGTTCTCAACAATATCATCCATGCGTTCGGTAAAAGCCGAAACAATAATGGAAGTACTAAAAGAGAGTACGGCGATACCGGAGATAATAATAAACATCGCCACGACCTGCCCGCCTTCGGTTTTGGGTACCAAATCACCAAAACCTACGGTAGAAATAGTGACCAACGACCAATAAAATGCTTCAAAAAGCGTCGTAATCTGCGAATTGGGATGGTTTGCTTCCATCACATAAATAAGAACTCCCGAAACAAATACAACAATAGCAGCAAACATTAAAAGGGTAAGCAATTCATGCTTTTTATGCGTCAAAACCGACAATAAATGACGAATGCTATTGGTATAACGAAACAGCTTAAAGACCCGAAAGAGAATAAAAAGCCGTAACAGTCGCAGCTCATGGAAGAACGGCATAATAGCAAACAGATCAATAATAGCCGACGGCGAACTCATGTATTGAAATTTGACATGCAGAATCTCTTTGAACGCTTTTAAAGGACTAAACTCTCGTTGTAAAAACTCATCGTGTTCATAGCGTTCAATAATAATTTTAGAATTGTCATTGTACACCCACATGCGCAGTAAATACTCAACTAAAAAGACTATAGAGATAATATAATCGTTAAAAAACTGTAAAAAATCATGCGATTCATATTTAACTTCACGAATTAAAATAATCACACTCGAAAGAATCAGCATGACCATCACCACATCAAAGTACTTTTTATAACGATACGAGTTATTCTCCATCAGGTTATAAAAGAAGGTCTTCACCTTTTTGTAACGATGCGATCCGTTAAGAACATAAGCGCTCTTGACCATGAAACGCGCAAATGGCTTCATAGTCGTCACGCTTAGCTCAATTTAGATTTTAAAATATCATTTACGGCCTGCGGATTGGCACTCCCTTTGGAAGCTTTCATAACTTGACCGACAAAAAAGCCAAAAAGCTTCTCTTTACCGTTGTGATACTCTTGAACTTTGTCCGGATTGGCGGCAAGAATCTCATTAACCAGTTGTTCAATAGCACCGGTATCGCTCACCTGTTTTAACCCAAGCTTGTCAATAACGGCATCGACATCCTCGTCATGCTCCATCAGGTAGTCCAAAACCTCTTTTGCCGCTTTGCCGCTAAGCGTCTGATCTTCAATACGCTTGACCAATGTACCGAGTGTTTTAGCATTGACCGGTGAGTTTTCAATATTGACCTCACCGCCAAAACGTCCTTGCAGTTCGACACTCAACCATGTTGTTGCATTTTTTGCGCTAATTCCCTCTTGCATCATGGCTTCAAAATAGTGCGCCATCTCTAACGAACTGGTAATAACAGACGCATTGTACTCGTTCATACCGTAGGCATCAACAAAACGTTTGCGTTTTTCATCGGGAAGTTCAGGAATCTTACTAAAAGTAGCATACATCGCATCGTCTACTACCACTTTAAGCAGGTCGGGTTCGGGAAAATAACGATAGTCGGCCGCTTCCTCTTTGCCACGCATGGAACGGGTCTCCTGTCTGGCTTGATCAAACAGACGGGTCTCCTGATAAATCTCTTCATCATACACGCCGTCTTCCCATGCTTCTATCTGACGTGCCACCTCAATCTCAATGGCTTTTTGAATAAAACGAAAACTGTTGATATTTTTAATTTCGACACGCGTATAGAGTTTTTCATCACCTTTAGGACGAATGGAAACATTGACATCTACACGAAATGATCCCTCTTGCATATTGGCATCACTAATGTCTAAGTAGCGTACAATAGCATGCAGTTTTTTTAAATAGAGAATCACCTCTTCGCTGGAGCGCATATCGGGTTCTGAGACAATCTCCAACAGCGGAGTTCCCGCGCGGTTCAGATCTACTTTGGAAACATCGCCTTCATGAATATTTTTGCCGGCATCGGCTTCAATATGCGCACGGTTAATCCGAATCACTTTATGTGTACCGTCTTCAAAATCAATCTGTAATGCACCGTGTTCTACAATAGGTGTGTAGAGTTGCGTAATCTGATAGGCACTGGGACTGTCAGGGTAAAAATAGCTCTTTCGGTCAAAATAAGAGGTTCGGTTCACGGTAGCGTTGACAGCCGTTCCAAACATGACGGATTTTTCCACAACCGCTTTGTTGAGTACCGGCAGCGCTCCGGGAAGTGCCAAACACGTCGGACACGTATTGCTGTTTTGTCGATGATTAAAACTCGTAGGACACGAGCAAAAAAGTTTTGTTTTTGTATTTAACTGAACATGGACCTCAAGACCAATAACAACTTCAAACATTCCATTCCTTAACAATTGTATTACGGAGTATCAATAAAGTATCGTATGGATGCAAAACCGTATGCGCCCGTCTTTGCAATACTTTTGACATGCTCAGCGGTAACAATACCGCCAAGCGCTATAATATTGACTCTTATTTTATCCACTTTATCTTTTAAATCCTCTAAACCTTTGGGATTTCCTTTACCCGGTGTTGTAAAAACAGGACTGTAGGTAATGCAATCGGCACCCAACTGTTGTGCCAAAGCAATCTCTTTGCTGTTATGAGTACTGGCAATTACATGTAAATCAAGCGCTTTGGCATCAGCAATCAAAGGTAGTTGCGAAGATGTCAAATGAACTCCTGTTGCACCGAGCCTATGTGCCAACTCAATATGGGAGTTGATGTAAATGTGCGCAATACGGTAACTTTTGCATGTTGCGACAAATGCCGTAGCCAACGCTTCAATGTCAGGGGTCGTTTTGTCTCGGAAACAGGCATGGGTCACACGGTGATGTTGCAATGACCTGCTGAGTCGTTTTTCAAACCGTGCAACATCGGTTCCGTAGTAGTACGGATCCGTAATTAAATATGCTTTCACGCCCTACCCGTGTTCTCTAAAACTTTGTATATCTATCAATACTTTTTCCAATTCTCTATTATACTGAATAATTGCACTGTCGCTCTCCTGTATGGAGCCGCTTTTAAAAGCATACTCCAAATTTTTCACGCTTTCGGACAGCTCATAGGCACCGATATTGGCGGCAACGCCTTTAATATCATGACATAATTGTGCACCTTTGTCAAAATCCACTGTACTTCGGAGCTCCTCAAGCTTACACGATGAACGACTGTATTGTTTCTCAAACTCTTGCAAAATCTCTTTATATAAATGCTTGTCATTACCGGCACGCTCCATACCGTCTACTGTATGAAGGGTCAGTAATTCGTGGGCATTCTCATTGCTTGTCGGTACGTCAACACTCTCATGCGGCACATCGACACCTGCTCCACTTTCAGGTGATTCGGGATGATCGCGAACCGTATCGCTTGTATTGCGATGCGAAATATATCGTAGCAACGCTCTATAAAACTGCTCTACATTGAGCGGCTTGCTCATATGTTCTTGCATACCGACTTCTTGCGATTTTTTGACATCACTGCTTAATGCGTTAGCCGTCAGCGCCAAAATCGGTAAATCTTTAAACTGCTCATCGGAACGAATTTTCGATGCGGCATCGTATCCGTTAAGTATCGGCATGCTGATATCCATTAGAATCAGGTCGACATCTTTATTGTTGTAGAGCATCTCAATAGCTTCTTGTCCATTGTTGGCAATGAGCAAATTAACACCGCTGTGACTTAAAAGACTCTGAATAACACTCTGGTTGATTTTATTGTCCTCTGCGAGTAAAATAGTGGCTCCAGAGAGAATTTTCAGATCATTTTTACTAATACCTTTTGTATGAATGGAACGCTGCGCTTCCGGCTGGTAGAGATCTAAAATGGCATTAAACAGATCTTGTTGATTAAACGGTTTGAACAGTTCTGTGTCTATGCCGTCAACTTTTTGATAATTGGCAATACCGCCGTTTAACAACACAATTTTAGCACTGGTCTTTTCACGAATCACCTGAATAAAATTTTCCACATTGTCGGCAATAATTTTCGAGTCAATGCAGACAATATCATACGGTAAAATTTTTAAGGCGTAAAGCGCTTCATTCATCGTTGCCACCACATCAGCGGAGTATTGATAGTAGGCAATCATCCGTGTCAGTGAATCGGCTGCACTGCTGTTTTCATCGATAATAAGCACTTTTTTCTTCATAATCTCTTTTGACGGCAGACGATATTTTCGTTTATCGACATGTTCGGGTCGGTCAAAATGAAGCTGAAACTTAAAGGTTGTGCCGACATTGACTTCACTTTCCACACTGATCTTACCACCCATCAACTCAATAAGCTCTTTGGTAATTACCAGCCCCAGACCGGTACCCCCATATACTCGTGTCGATGAGTTGTCTGCTTGGGAAAACGAGGTAAAGAGTTCCGGAATTTTTTCCGGGGCAATGCCGATGCCGGTATCTTTAATCTCAAAATCTAAAATAAACG
>Ga0256840_1000544_pt1 | contig 38118 bp, 37 predicted proteins | sample 355202metaG_FD_185969 | JGI IMG/M metagenome (GOLD analysis project Ga0256840, IMG submission 185969) | Hydrothermal vent microbial communities from Mid Atlantic Ridge, Atlantic Ocean - 355-202 | ecosystem: Environmental > Aquatic > Marine > Hydrothermal vents | place: Atlantic Ocean: Mid...
TAGGTGGGTTGTTTAAGGACTTGGAGTGTGAACTTCATACCTTGGCTATTGCTATGCAGACATTCATTCTTATACTTGATGAAATAACCAAGATTGAAGACGTTGTCAAGAGGAATAAGGATTTAGTGAGTATCATCGCTGTACTGCAGGATGTTACGCAGAAAATGCTTGGGTTTAGGTGCGAAAGTTAAGTTAGTATGTCATGTATTCGCATTTTTATTTTCCCAATTAGTAGTAATAGAATATATTTTAGCTAAATAAATATAGTTTTTTATATAAAAATGGGGCATTGTTTAGCTTTTAGTTATCTACACTTTTTTATTTTCTTTGGTGATGATGTATAGTTCTCTTTTATTACTACAATTTCCTTCTTGGGTGCATATGAATATCTGCTTCTAAAAGCTACGGCTTTGGGATAGCTATTTCCCCCTTTACATTCATCTAATTGTATTAGAAGTACCATAGCAAAATGCTCTCCACAAAGTACTTCATGTTCACTATGTTCATTTAAAACTTCTTCTCTTTTCTTGCCTGCTTCATCACAGTATCTACACTTATCTGTCATTGCCTATTCCTTCTTATTATTTTCTCAGGTTTTTCATGAGTTAATTTATAGGAGCCTTTGGTAAGATTAAAGTCTATTTCGTAGATAACTCTTCGTATTGTGCTTCCAATTTTTGAAACCCAATTGTTAAAGTATTTTCCAATGTTTGTAATGAGTGTTGATAGGAACTCTGAAGTTCCTCCATCTGATTCAAATGTTTCTTGCTCTGTTGAGCTAATTTCTTCTGCCACATACTCTGCATCATCTCTAAGCTCTCTTCCCACTTCTTTTCTTCGTTCTTTAATGTCTTTAATTGATTGGATGTAATCTGTTGCAAGCTCTTCTTGTATCTCTCTGACATCATTTTGTTCTGCTTCTCTAGCATCTGTAGCTCTTGATTCAATTCTTCTATGAGGCTTTGCATTTTCACTTCCTTTTTTAGCTTGTTTTTTATGTTCTAAAATAAAAGTTTCTTTATTTATTTTAGTAGCGATTAATCTAGCTTTTGAATAAGTCTTTTTCACGTAATTAATTCTAGTAGAGTTTGATTTTTTGAGTTTAGATGTAATCACCTCTAGATTACTTTCGTCTTCAGTTTTACCTGCTCTATGGCTTAGGTTTTTTTCTATTAAAGTGGATCTTTTATTGCGATCTAAGTTCCAAAAGTCTTCATTGAAAAGGTCACTTTTGATTCTTGATTTACCTGTGTTATTCCCCACTGTTGCATAGTAAAAATCATTGGGGATGTCATAGCCATATTTAGCAGATAAGCCTAGATTTTCAAGCCAAGTGCTGATATCTTCTCTTGATTCAAATTTACCAATCTTGTACAGGCGTAAGACAGTATCTAAAATAGATTTTTTAGCTTTACTTCTTGATGTTTTACTCTTAAAATTATAAGGTTCTTGTTTCTGTTCTTCTCTCCATTCATTGAAGATTAATTCCTTATCTTCTTGAATGAGTTTTCTGTTATCTATGGGAGATTCAAGATTATACTTAACATCTAAAAAGTCTCTAATCAATTTTAACCTCGGTCTATCTTTTTTATCAAAGTACAACCTTAGTTGCGTCTGTGTTAAAAGGTTCATTTTAGGTATGCGAACATGTATGTGATCATCATCTGTGTCTGTATGCATGACAGCATCTAAATGATATTCATTTTTATCAAAGCCAATCATAAAAAGATGTTCAAAATCTTCTAATACTGCTTTGGCTTTTTCTTCAGAGATTCTACCCTTAAAACCAAGTACAAGATGATAAGCATTCTGTTTCCATTTTCCTGTACTAACAACCTTATCCCCAAAATCTATGTCTCCCTTTAGGATTTTTACATGATTTTGATCTCTAGGTTTGCATTTTGTACCATATTTTACATAATTACCCCACCCACCGCCACCACCAGACACTTGAATAATCATAATTTAGATACATCTTCATAAATTTTAATGAGTATACGTTTTTCTAGTATTTGACCTTGATGTAGCTTCTTGATAGCTTGATTAATATTATTTCCAATTTTTTTAATTTCATATAATAATTTTGGATCAGTTTGTTTATATGTAACAATTTGTTTAGGAAGGGGTGCATTCTCAATTTCACTAGAAAAACGTGATCTTATAAGTTCAGCGATGGTTTTATTTTCAGAAACAGCTATCTGAGATATTTTACTATGATCTTCAACACTAAAATTTACTTTTATTTGTTTATATTTAGACATATGCACCTTTCTTAATAAATGTGTGTGCGTGTGCAGGGCTTGGGATGCAATCCCAACAAGGTTAAGATGTAGGCGTATGCCGTAATGTGTGAATCTTCACTTAGTGGGACTTCGCTAACCTTGCTCTTGAAATAGATGGGGGGATTTATGCTGTTTGCACACGATTCTCTTGCATCCATTTAATGAGATTATTGATATCAAAGTAGTATTTCCCAAGTTCATCTACGCTAGCTTTGATTCCACTGTTATTTTTACGATGCGTGTTAACTGTTTGAAGACTAATACCTAATATTTGAGCTATATTTTTTGGACTAAACTCTATAATTTTTGGAAAAATTCTATTAATTTCTTCTTTTAACTCATCTGTAGAAATTTCAAAACTAGTGTCGCCACTGAGCCATTTAGCATAGTCTAAAATTAAATATTTGGGACCCTCGTATACACTAAGGCTGGGGACTATACCAAGAGACTCTTTTCTCCTACGTGCTTGAGTTTGTTTATCTATTCCACGTAAATTGGATAATTCCAATTCCTTTAAATATAGACTATGTGGATGATGTGGGGTTATATATTTTAATGCTTCTTGCGTCGTCATAATATTGAACCTTTCATTTTAATATTATATAGGTAATAAATAACTCTTAAATGAAATCATTTATTACTTTTATTTCCAAAGTTTAGTGGATTTTTCTTAAGTGAAGGTTGTCCATAAAGAACGCTGTTAACGTGCTTTTTTGAATTAATACCCCTTTTTTATTTTTAAATATAGCATTAATTTTTTTATGTTGTATTTTTTAAAAATAATGGGGTATTTTTACTAAAAAAATATGGTATTAAAAAATAATTTTGGTATTTTTTCTAAAAGAAGATAGGACGGTCTTATTTGATATATGTTTCAAAAAGAAACATATATCAGTAGTAAACATTTTAAGTGGAGTTATTTTTTAAATGCTATTTGTTGAATAATATCCATGAAGAAGTCTTGACTCCAAAAATCTAAAACACTTGTATCTGCAATAAAAGCTTCAATATCTCTTTTAGCCATCGAGGTATCTAAATCTTTTATTCGTATTTTCAGTAATTCTAAAATATACTCTGTATCTATTTCTTTTTTCAAGTTTATATTTTGGTTTTCCACCCAAGTACAATTTTGTTGCAGTCTGGCATTTAAGTGTTTTAGATCAAGTTCATGTTCATGAGCGATATACCATACTAAATCATACCAATCTCTACCCTTTGGACGACTCGACCAGTTCCTGCATAAAATAGCGTGCATTTTACCTGCGAAAAGTGAAGGAAGAGTCATAGTGTTGATAGTAAAAGGTGAAGGCACTAGTAGGGTTATCTTTTCACTCTCAAAGTTAAGGGGTGGCTGTGTATCTACCTCAAATTTTATCTTGACTAGCCTGCCTTGTCCAAAGGTTTTTACTATGTCCTCTGGTGCTTCTATATTGAGTAGGTGTTGAGATGTATTACCTTTCAGAAAAGCTGATTTGATATTGCTATTAGTATTTTTCATTTGTATAGTGACTTCAAACCCAAAAGAGTGTAGAGCTTCGATAACGGCATCTTCATAAATAGATAAATCAAAATGCTCATCAGGAACTATAAGTGAAAAATCAAGGTCTTCAGAAAACCTATCTAAACCATGTAATATACGTAGTGCAGTACCCCCATAAAAAAGAGCATGCTCAAAAAAGCCTGCACGAGAGAGTCCTAAGAGGACAATTTCTTGTAATATCTCACGTAAGGCTTCGTAAGTTTTGTCGGCTGTGGATAGATCATACTTTTCTAACATTTTGGCAATGGCGGGATGCATATTAGGCACTTTGTTTCCTTTTATTTATGAGTTTTACTAAGTTATGTAGATTAGATGATGTATATGCAGTAGCAATAGCTTCTATAAGGTCTACATCTAATCTAAAGAGTAAATCTATATCTATACGTAAGTCATGTTCTAAATACATTTCTAGTTTAGCTTGTGACAATCTACCTATACCTCTATCTGATTTTATCTTATCACACAGAGCTTTTTCGGCTGTGGCAATCAGTTTTCCACCATCTGTTTTGTCATACATCCAATCAACACCTAGAGCATATGCCTGTAAAGGCACTACTTTATAGGTAAACCTACCTATTGGTGTGGAAAATTCTTTTTTCATTCTCATCGTAGCAGAGGTGATTTCATAGACTCTTTCAGGGATAAGTCCATAGTAGGAGAGTGCATACTCAAATGATACATAAGAAGGTGCATAAAGTATGTTGGCAACACTAACCATATCTACAGGGTGTGTTTGATACTCTTTGCCAAATGTGTACACTCCCTTTTTAAGACGTATGAGTTCATCTTGTTTAACCATATAAGATATTTTTGCATTTACATTGTTTACATAGGGACTTAAAATAGCTTCAATTTGGTCATGTGTAAATATTGATACTGGTATTTGCTTGCTTAATTGATGTATGTTCATAGATAAATTATACCATAAATTACAAATTATGTATAGATAATACAAATTATTTATATTATCTATCTCATAAATGTATAAACTATAGAAAATTGACCATGAGTTGATCTACCATGTCTCGCCCAGAGTCTGGAGCAAGTTTAGCATAACGTAGGGTTTGTTTAATGTCTTTATGATTGAGTAGTTTTTGAATGGTAAAAATAGGTGTGCCATTGATAGCAAGTTGGCTAGCAAAGGTGTGGCGTAAAGTGTGTATGACTACTCTGTTTTTTCTATCATCATGTTCTAGCTCGTGATTGAACAGTTTTGTTAGTATGATAGAGAGTTTTCTTCTAAGAGTTCTTTCATTCATTTGTATGATTTTATCATTAGGACGAAGAAACTGCATTCTCTCTTGAAGCATAGTTTTCACCTCTTCATTTATAAATCCTCCATAGGTATCATTATTTTTAACATCTTTTAGTGTGAGCATATTGTTTGTAAGGTCAACATCTTTTTTAGCTATTTGCATAATAGTATTGAGACGTCCACCTGTAGATAATGAGAGTAGGGTAAACATGTAAAGTTCAGAATCGTGATTGACAGTTTCTAGTAAAAGTTTGACCTCTTCTACCATTAAAAAACGTTCACGTTTGTTATCTACCTTTTGTTCTTTGATGCCTCGTGTAGGGTTTAGACCGATGTATATCTCTTCTTCTATAGCATAGTTGTAAACAGCACGAATAAACTGAACATACTGATTGACAGTTTTGGGTGCTCTTGTTTTAGCCATCTCAACTTGAATTTTTAAGATATCGTTTTTAGTAATGGTTGTAATATCTTTTTTGCCAAGATATGGACTTAGCTGGCTTTTGTATTTACTTCTTGCTTGACGATTAGTTCTATTGTGAAGTTCACGTGCATCAAAATATTTCATGGTAATTTCATCAAATGAGAGAAACTCTTTTTTATGACTATTTTCTATAACAGGTGGTAACTCACCGAGACGAATAGCATTTTGCATAGCAATGAGTTTTTGATAGCAAAAATTAGATCGTGTACCTGAACTGTGCTTCCCAATTTTTATCTCTTTATCTTTTCCATGATCATTAAAACGGATATAATATGTTTTGTCAGATTTTCCATTTGTTGTAGTTTCTCTATAAAAAACATTTTGATATCTCGTTGGTTTTCTTTTTGACATCCATTACTCCTTTATATGTTGTTAAAGTATAGTATGAAATAGCATAAAAAATTCCCGTATAATTCCCGTGAACATTGATAAAATATGCTATATTTTGATAGTGAATGATAGATGAAAAGAAGTTAGTAAAAGCTTACAAATGCCCATGCGCACGTACTTTGATAGGGTTTGATATGCTATGATAGTCAATGAGTAAAATGATGCTCTTTCCGTCCCCCTCTCCCGGCCATACTTTTAAATCATAAACTTATTACTAATAACTTCTTTAAATACACGCTATAATCATATACTTCATTATGATAAGGATAGTACTATGTCAGAAAATATAGGAAAATTACTTTTACGTTGGATGCTGGGTGGGATGATGTTGTTTCATGGGGTTAACAAAGCTTTGCATGGGGTAGGGTTTATTAAAGGGCTTGTGCATGGACAAGGCTTGCCAGAATGGATTGCCTATGGGGTTTTTATAGGTGAGATTGTGGCTCCATTGTTCTTAATACTTGGATGGAAGAGTAGACTTTGGGCAGGGGTGATAGCTTTGAACATGCTAGTAGCTATTTATTTAACGCAGATGGCTTCTTTTCTACAATTAGGAACTCATGGTGCATGGGCTATGGAAGTACCTATGTTTTATTTTCTTTCTGCAGTGTCGATAGTACTTTTGGGTTCAGGTAAATATGCGATGGCGAGAGATTAGTCGTTTAATATGGGTATTGCAATAAAGTGGAGACGATAGTTATTATCATAAGTACTCATTCAAAACTAGGGTAAAATTCGATAAAATAAGAGCATTAATAATATATAAAGGTAAATAGATGATTTTTATCGATGAAATCGTGGCAACAGAAGTAATGGATTCTAGGGGAAACCCAACAGTAAAAGTAACGGTAAGTCTTAGTGATGGCACAGTAGAAAATGCTATTGTTCCTTCAGGTGCTAGTACAGGAAAGCGTGAGGCACTAGAGCTTCGTGATGGTGGTGAGCGTTACATGGGAAAAGGCGTGCTTCAAGCGTGTGAAAATGTAAATACAGCGATTTATGATGCACTTGTGGGATTAAGTCCTTTTAACCAAGCAGAGATTGACCTTACTATGAAAGAACTAGATGGTACACAGAACTATGGAAACTTAGGGGCAAATGCAGTTCTTGGTGTTTCTATGGCAGTAGCTCGTGCAGCTGCTAGCTCTATGAAAATGCCACTTTACCGTTATTTAGGTGGAGCAAATGCTGTAGTTATGCCTGTACCGATGTTAAATATCATCAATGGTGGAGAACACGCAAACAACTCTGTAGACTTTCAAGAATATATGATTGTCCCTATAGGGTTTGATAGATTTTCTGAAGGATTGAGAGCTTCTGCAGAGGTGTACCAAAATTTGAAAAAAATCATCGATGAGATGGGAGAGAGTACAGCAGTTGGTGATGAAGGTGGATTTGCTCCAAACCTAGGTTCAAATGAGGAGCCTCTTGAAGTCATCGTAAAAGCCATAGAAAAAGCAGGCTATAAACCAGGTGAGCAGATAGCTATAGCACTAGATGTTGCTGCGTCTGAACTTCTTAATGATAAAGGGCTTTATGTCCTTAAGTCTGAAAATAGAGAAATTACTTCTGCTGAACTTACGGCATATTATGCTGATATGTGTGAGAAGTATCCTATCGTTTCTATAGAGGATGGACTAGATGAAGAGGACTGGGATGGATGGAAGCACCTCACTGAAGTCCTAGGTGATAAGATACAACTTGTTGGCGATGATTTATTTGTTACAAATGTGACTATTTTAGCTCAGGGGATTGAAAAAGAGATAGCTAACTCTATCCTTATCAAACCAAACCAAATTGGTACAGTCTCAGAGACGATGCAAACTGTACGTCTTGCACAACGTTCAGGTTACACGTGTGTGATGTCTCACCGTTCGGGTGAGAGTGAAGATACTTTTATCGCAGACTTTGCTGTAGCACTTAACACCGGAGAGATAAAAACAGGGTCAACGGCACGTTCAGATAGAATCGCAAAATACAATAGGCTACTTGAAATAGAAGCAGAACTCGGTCAGTTTGAGTATCTTGGTGCATCACCATTTACTAAGTAAGGAATCAACATATGGTAGAGACTCGAGAAGAAGAAGGATTGGCAGGGTTTTCACTAAAAACTTTTTTAGTGACGGCCTTAGGCATCTTACTTTTTGGTATCTACATAGGTGTGTTGATGTATGGTGAAAACTCATTGACCGTGCTTAATCAACTTAAAGAAAAAAAAACAAGTTTAACGCAAGAGAAAAAAGTATTGATGGTGGAAAACCAAAGACTTCAAAAAGAATTTTTTGAATTAAAGCAGTTAGAACCCAGAGAGTAAACGTTTTTTTGTAATAGTCAGAATAATTTGAATAGCTTAAAATATTTAGGTTATTTAAAAGATTTTAACCATAAAACACAAGGGTAAGGAGTGAGCATATGAAGAAATATATTTTAACGGGTATGGCATTATTGGTAGTAAGTGCTACGGCATCGGAAAACCCATTTGATTTAAAAGAAAACTTTGGACAACTGGAACAAGATCAAGAATTGTTACTTGTTGAATTAAAGAAGATTGCTGATCTAAAAGAATTGGCAGAAGAAAAAAAGTTGGCAGAAGAAGAAGCAAGAGAAGTAGTAAATAGTGTAGTGGAGACAGAACTCCCAAGAGAAGACCTTCCTACATCTGAAATAGAGAATATCATTACTTCTCCTGATGCTAAGGTAGATAACTTATCTAAGCAAGCAGAAGGGGAAAGTAAACAAGCAGTTATGCCTAAGGAGGTTGTCGTTCCTTCTGAAGAAAACCTAAACACAATGCGTCAAAAAGCTTTAGATGCAAGTAGAACAGAAGCCATAAAAAAAGAAACACTCGACAAAGAAGCCTTGGAAAAAGAAGCATTGGAACAAGCTATTAAATCTAGAGAATCCGAGTTAAAAAAGGCAAAAGAAGAAGCAGAAAAGCGTGAAGTTGAAGCATATGAGAAAAAAAGAGCAGAGAGACTAGCAAGAAAAGCCGCTGAAGCGGCAGCACTCGAAAAAGAGGCAAAAGAAATAGCTTCCTCTAAAGTCAGTACAGCCCCTACAGTTAAAAAGCAAACTGCTGTGGCAGTAAAAAAAGCTAAAATAGACATGGAGCAAAGTACAGATGAAGAAAAATCAACTGTCAATGATGTTGATGTGGCACGTGAAAAAGAAGATGCTAAAATAGCTGCAGATAAAGCTTATGAGGAAGCAGTCAAAGGGATGAGTCAAGAAGAGATAATCTCTTCCCCGCAGGCTACAAAAGTAAAAGACATAGCTTCCTCTAAAGTAAGTACAGAACCTACAGTTAAAAAGCAAACTCCTGTGGTAGCAAGAAAAGCTAAAATAGACACAGCGAAGAGTACAGACGAAGAAAAATCAACTGTCAATGATGTTGATGTGGCACGTGAAAAAGAAGATGCTAAAATAGCTGCAGATAAAGCCTATGAAGAAGCAATCAAAGAGATGAGCCAAGAAGAGACAATCTCTTCTTCTTAACACTTATTTTTTTGGGGTATGTCTTTTTTTGTTTGAATTATTTTTATGATTGTCATGGAAATAAGAATCTCAAAAATACTCGCTAAAATAAGTTGATAGTAAGTCAATTTTTCTAAAAGTTTTGTCTCGTATCCAATGGTTGCAACTGCGACAAGTAGGGTTAGCGGCATAGAAAGAGACAAGGCGATAAGTAAAGCATCCCTTGTACTAGAAATCCCTTTTAATACTATCGCTGCAAGTAATCTCGAGGCTATCATAAGTACAGTAATAAGAAGTGCCCCTGAGACAACACCTTCAAGAGATAAAGCATTTAAATCAAATGAAGCACCTACATGTATAAAGAAAAGGGGTACTAAAAAACCAAACCCAAGACTTGACATTTTTGATTCCAATGCTTTTTCATGGTGGAAGAATGCAGAGATGGCTATACCAGCGATAAACGCACCTAATGCCAGTTCTAGTTCCAAAACAAGCATTACGGCAATGAGTATAAAAAAGAGTGCCATAGAAAGACGTACATCTTGGGAAGAAGTGTCTACTTTGGGGACCAAAATACCTTTGAGTTCAGGAAACCACCAAAAAAGAAGGTTTAACATCTTGTAGAGGATGTAGATAATGACGATAAAGAAAAGTAAGTATCCTATTTTAATTACAAGTTCTAGATTGAACCCGGTCGTTGTAGCTGCATCAAATACCGTAAGAGCAGCGATACTGAGTATCTCACCTAGAACACCAGCAATAAAAGCTAGACGTATCCAAGACTCTTCTTTCCCATAAACTTTTGAAAGGGTAGCGAGTAAGCCTATAGATATGAGGGGCATGGAGATAATGACAATAGCATTTAAAGAAAAGATGAATCCAAAAACTATAGAGAAAAACACCATAAGCAACAAAAAGAGCATGGATTTTTGTATAACTATTTTAGGGCTGTTTGTAATTTGCTTTAAATCTACTTCCATACCTGCTAAAAACATCAAGTATAAAAATCCAACTTCAGCGATGAGATTAAAATATTCATTGTGTTCAATGAAGCCAAAATAAGCAACGATAGAACCTAAAATAATTTCAACAGAAGGGATAGGCATCCGCAAAAATTTTGCTACAAAAGGACTTCCCCAAATAAGTAAAGAGAGAATGAGTATAAGGGTTATACTAGTGTGTATCACAGCTAGTGGCTACCTCATAGCCTAGGGTATCAAGCATATGCTTATCTGAATGTGCGGAGATGCCTTCAGTCGTAAGGTAGTTGCCTATCACCATAGCATTTGCTCCTGCTTCAAACATAAGGTGCTCTTTACCAGTAAAAAGAAGCTCACGTCCACCGGCAACCATAAGAAGCTTATCTTCTCCTAAGAGGCTACGAGCTCTTTTTATGATGTTTACAGCCTCGTCAAGCTCGATGTTTCTTGTCTTGATGGGTAAGGCTGGGTTAGGGTGGTAGAAGTTAAGCGGAGTCGATTCTGGGGACAAAGAAGCTATAGAGTTGAGTAAATCAGTTCTATCTTGGGTTGCTTCTCCCATGCCAAAGATCCCACCAGAACATAAAGCAAGTTCTACTGACTTTACATTTTCACAAGTCTCATAACGTTCAGACCAAGGATGCGTGGTGCAAATATCAGCATAATAGCGTTCTGAGGTCTCAAGATTATGGTTATAGCTGTCAATCCCATGTTCTTTTAGGTACTGGAGTTGCTCTTTTTTTGCTGTCCCATTACAAGCAATAAGGTTTAGCCCTTCAATCTCTTTTTTGATAGCCTGTGCAGCACGTGCAACAAAGTCTACTTTTTTGTCATCAAGTCCCTTACCTGCAGTGACAAGGCAGTAGCCTAAGGCACCATTGGCTTTTGCTTGCTTGGCTTCTTCCACGATCTTTTCTATTTTTTTGTAGGTGTAGCGTTCTATATTAGCATGGTATCGTACCGATTGTGTACAAAACTTACAGTCCTCTTGGCAAGTGCCTGAAAGGATGTTGTTAATGGCACATAAAAATATTTGTTTCATTCGAAAATTATAGCAGAAGCTGGTTGTATTTAGATTATTTTAGAAGATTTAGGTTTATTAAATACTATATATTTATGATATGATAAAAAAGTAATACTTAATATGGGGAGTAACGTTTATGGTGCAATGAAATATTTTATTTTACTTTTATTGTTCTGCTCTATATTAGAAGCACAAACATTTAATAAGTATGTGATATTAGATGTATCTTCAACTAAGAATGAAGCAAAAAAAATGTTTGATGATATCAATACCTATATTGGTACGCAAGAGAAACTGCAGGCGTATCTTTCCAAGCATAAAATAGGCTTGACTTCTCGAAAAGTTTCTCCGTATGTTTTTTATATATTGGGACCTCTGACTAACATGAGGAATCAACATGAATTATATTATTTTTTACACAAAAAGTTTCCAAATATGTTTAGTGTGAATAATATGGTCACATACACGACTAATATGCTAGTAAAAAAGAAAAGTTCAGTGCCTATCATCAATGTAGAAAAAGAAAAACTACCCGAGAAAAGAAGTATTGCAAATACGCATAAAACTGAGAATACGTATATAGTCTTTTTTAGTACCTTATGGAAAAACTTACAGAGTGAATGGATTGGACTTTTGGTTTTGGCGTTTGTTGGCTTTATACTTATCTTGCGGAGTGCAAAACAAATTTCTAAAATTAAACATCTTCAGCAGGAAGTAGAGGCGTATCAACAGACTATGAGTACAAAGGTACAGTCAATGGGAGAAATGTATGAATAAACTAAAACAGTATATCTATATCATCATAGGTATGTCATTGCATGTATATGCTCAGATACCTCAGACTTTTATTGTATTGGGAGTAGATGAAAATATGTCTAAGATTCTAGAAAAAAAAGATGCATATACTAAACTTTTACGTATAGATAGTAATCTTGCTGCTGTGCAGAAAAATGAAAAATTTGAGATTAAGATAGAAGAGTCTCAAGGTATGTATGTGTTAAAAATAGGGCCTTTGTTGCATGGAGATATGACGGCACTTACCTATGTCATACTAAGAGACAACTTTCCTCAAGCATTTCTTTTAGATGAACCTTTTGTAAAAACTGTCATTAAAAATAAAGTTCAATATATTGAAAAAGAAATAATCACTAAAGACGAAGACCTATCATTATGGATAGCACTTTTTGGTTTAGGGGTTATCGGTATTTTGGCTTTATTTTTTTCTTCTAATCAACTAAAAAATCTTCGGCTTAAACATAAGCACATACAAAAAAGACAAGCAGAAATAGAAAAAACACAAAATATGTTATTGGAAAAAATGGGTGAAAAAATACAGACAGTTGCTTTGAAAACAGTAAAGGAAGAAAATCTTTTTTTACAAAAGTCATTAGCCGATATCGATAAAGAAGAAATTGTTACGCAGCTTGTAAATTTGAAAAAGCATGATGAAGAGTTACTCCATGCTACATATGAAATGATTGATTTTTTGAAAATAAAATCAGGGAATATTGTCATCAAAGAAGAACCTTTTCAGTTAAGCAATATGTTGCACAAACTAACAAATGTGGTTGCCCCATATATTAAAGATCATGCACATACATTACAATATAAAATTGACCTGAATTTAACACGTTATATTGTGGGAGATACCACAAGAATTTTTCAAATATTACATAATATACTTATCGATGTTTTTGAAGATGAAAAAGCAAGAGATGTAACGTTAAGTATCTATCTAGATACAGAAGATAAAATTATTTATTGCATAGAAAATAAAGAACAATACCTTACGATCAATGAAATTGAAGACCTTTTTGTACCGATTAGTTGGGAAGATGTTCAAAAAAGTAATAAAGAATTTAGCTTTTTCTTTATTAATGAGTTGGTTGATAATATGCAAGGAAAATTTATTGTAGAAAGTACGCATAAGCAAGGTACTCGATATATATTGACACTTCCTTATATTAAAGATGGAGACAATAGAAGTAAAAAAGAAGCACTGAAGAATGTGCTTATGGGTAAAAAAGCATTAGTGATAGATACAAATAGAGAGAAGATTGAACCACTAAAAAATATTTTAGAATCCTTTGGCATAGAGGTTACATTTAAAGATTCAGAAAATGTAGCACTTTATAAACCCAATATGAATGGTGTTAGTTTTATTATCATAAAAGAAGATGATGTAAGTAAAAAAGTATTCGATTATTTAAAAATGATTTCAGCTAAACATACGTTTAAAGTTGTGGTTATTTTTGATATATTTGAAAATGTAACACGCGATGACAGGGCAGTACATATAGCAGATGCTGAACTCTATTCTCCTTTAATTGTTGGTGATGTTGAAGAGGTATTAAAAGAGTTGTCTTTTCAGACCAATAAGGCAAAAAAATTAAATATTAGGCAAGAACTACAAAATTTCTCTATTGCAGATAAAATCAAGGTTTCTAGAGAAGATTTTAGAATCTTTGGAAAAAAGAAAATACTTCTAGTTGAAGATAATATTGCAAGTCAACAAGTTACAAAAAGTATTTTAAGTGCAGGAGATTTTGATATACATCATGTAGAGAATGGTTTAGAAGCATTAATATTTTTAGGTAACAATATGGATGTCGATATTGTATTGATGGATATAAATATGCCTGTAATGGATGGATATGAAGCTACCCGAAAAATACGTGAAAATGAATTATTAAAAGATATACCAGTGGTTGCAGTTACAGGTTTAGGATTTTATAATGAATTAGAACAGATGGTTTTTGCAGGACTTGATGCTTGTGTGATAAAGCCATATAAAATAGGTCAATTTTATACTGTGTTTGAACGATTTTTTGACTCAGATAAAGAACTTAAAATTAAGGGAGAACAATGTGTAGTCAAAGAGCAAAGAGGAAACGATATACTAGATATAGATAAAGGTATTTCCTATGTACGTAATGAGCAATTTTACCAAGAAATTGTATCTGAGGTATTGGTTGCTTTACACAATTCAGATATATTAGTTGAGGAGATGATTTACGAAGGAAAGTTGACAGAATTACGAGCTTTTTGTGTCGATGCAATAGGATTATGTGGCACTATTGGAGCACTTGAGTTTGTCAAGGTATTACATAGTATGTTGGTAGAAATGAAGAAAGATGAATATGCATTTCTTGTAGAGTATATCATGCCTTATAAAGAGGCATGGAAACGTCTAGAGCTTGAAATGGAAAACTACCTTATTTCGTAGTATCCACTTTTGTTTTACACTTGAAACATTCATACACATCACCAGCTTTAAGATGTTTGATCCCCATGGTGTAGTCACACTCTGGACATTTTTTATCTACAGGTTCGTAGTTGGCTATAAATTTACACTTAGGGTAGTTCACACAACCAAAGAACTTACCTCTCCTACCTTCACGTTCTTGGAGTTTTCCTCCACATTCTGGACAAGGGACTGTGAGTTCTTTGGCAGGTTCAAGTGATTTTGCATTTTTACATTTAGGGTAGGCAGAACAAGCAAGAAACTTTCCACGTTTAGAGTTTTTTATGACCATCATAGAGCCACATTTTTCACATTTTTGGTCTGTCTCTTCAGGTCCTTCTATCTCTGTGCCGTCTGTATTTTTTGTGTACTTACATTTAGGGAAGTTAGAACAAGCGATAAACTCTCCATAACGTCCTTTACGCAGTAAAAGCTCAGACTCACATTTAGGACAGTTCTCTCCTGTAGGGATGGCTATTTTTAAACTCTTAATGTTCTTCTTTCCCTCCTCAATTTTATTGAGAAAAGGGGTATAAAAAGCTTTTAAGATAGTTTGCCAAGAGGTTTTCCCTTCAGCGACTTCATCTAGTGTCTCTTCCATACTTGCGGTAAATCCTGAGTCCACTATCTCAGGGAAGTGTGCTTCAAGCATTTCTATGACCGTAAAAGCTATCTCTGTAGGGTGGATACGCTTTTTCTCTAGCTCTATGTACTTACGTGTTTGCAAAGTAGTGACAGTAGGTGCATAGGTACTTGGACGTCCTATGCCAAGTGACTCTAGTTTTTTAATGAGACTCGCTTCGTTGTAGCGTGCAGGTGGTTCTGTAAAGTGCTGCTCTGGTGTAATGGCATCCAGACTTACTGCTTGACCTTTTGTAAGGTCTGGTAAAAGTTTGTCTTTATCCCCATGTCCCGTGACTTTGTAAAAACCATCAAAAAGAAGTTTTCTACCAGATGCTTTGAAGGTACATTTATCACCTTTAAATAAGATGCTCTGTGATTCCATTTCAGCTTCTGTCATTTGACAGGCTAAAAAACGGTTATAGATAAGTCTGTAAAGTTTCAACTCATCTACTGAAAGGTAATCAGCAGCCATTTTAGCATCAAAGTCAACCATGGTTGGACGTATGGCTTCGTGAGCTTCTTGTGCCCCTTTTGACTTAGTGACGTATGATTTTGCTTTTGCAGGTAGATATTTGTCGCCATAGGTAGCTTTTATGTACTCACGTGCCGCCTCTACAGCTTCTTTAGCAAGGTTCATAGAGTCTGTTCTCATATAGGTGATGACCCCCATTGTTCCTTTGTCCGTCTTAACGCCTTCATAGAGCTTTTGAGCTACCATCATAGTCTTTTTAGGTGAGAAACCTAACTGTGTTGATGCTGCTTGTTGAAGGGTAGATGTCATAAAAGGGGAAGGTGTTTTTGTTTTACGCTTCGTTTTATCTATAGAAGCAACAGTAAAAGACTCAGTTTTTGCTGCGTCAACTATCTCTGTGGCATCTGCTTCATTTTTTATGGTTAGTTTATCGATTTTTAGACCATTGTAGTCATAGATAGATGCATCTATATTTTTTTGAAACAGTGCGTCAATCGTCCAAAACTCTTCTGGCTTAAAGGCTTTGATTTCACGCTCTTTGTCAACTACAAGTTTAAGTGTAGAGCTTTGTACTCTCCCTGCACTTAGTCCTTTTTGTATCTTGGATGCAAGCAAAGGAGAAAGCTTATACCCCACGATACGGTCTAGTAAACGTCTGGTTTGCTGTGCATCAACAGAATCCATATCTATCTTACGGGGTGTTTCTAAAGCGTGTTGTATGGCAGATTTGGTAATCTCATGAAACACGATACGTGGAAGTTCTGTCGGCTCTTTACCTATAGCCTTAGCGATATGATAGCCAATCGCCTCACCCTCACGATCCTCATCGGTTGCGATAAAGACAACTTCAGCTTCTTTGGAAAGTTTTTTGAGTTCTTTGACGGTCGCATTGACATCTCTAGGGATGGAATACTTAGGTATCAAGTCCCCAGTCTCATCATCAATAGTAATACCAAAAGTACTTTTAGGCAAGTCACGTATATGCCCTTTAGAGGCGATGACTTTGTAGTCTTTACTTAGAAAGTTGGTAATGGTTCTTGCTTTTGCTGGGGATTCGACGATAATTAAATTTTTCATATATGCTTACTTTATGCGATTGAATTTTTGGCATTGTAGCACATTTGTATGGAAAATCGTATATAATGGTATAAAAATAAATAATGATAAGATTAATTATGTCGGTGTAATCTACACTTGAAATAGCGTAGCTAATAAAGACAAAATGAAAATATCGCTAAAATAAGCGTTCTTAATTATACAAAAGGCAACATATTATATTGAATTCTAAAAATAAAATGACTATTATTGTTCCTGTGTACAATGAAAATGAGAGTCTCGATAGGCTAAGTAATGTGTTAAAAGAGTATCTTGGCCACTCAAGTATTAAAAGTGAAGTACTTTTTGTTGATGATGGTTCTTCGGATGGAAGTATTGAGAAGATAATAGATATATGCAAAGACCCGCTTTTTTCATACATAAAATTTAAAGAAAATAGAGGTTTGAGTACAGCCATCAAAGCGGGTATTGACCACTGCAAGACACCTTTGATTGGCTATATAGATGCTGATTTACAAACGACCCCTTTTGATTTCGATATCTTGCTTGAGCATATTGATTCCTATGATGCAGTCATAGGTTACCGTGCAAAACGAAAAGATACATTAAGCAAAAAAATTCAATCCAAATTTGCAAATAAGATTAGACGTTCTCTTATAGATGATGGTATTATTGATACGGGTTGTCCGCTAAAAGTCATCAAGACGAATGTAGCACAACGCTTACCTTTTTTTGATGGCATGCACCGATTTATACCAGCACTTATACTACTGGAACAAGGAAAAATAAAGCAGCTTGAAGTAAGTCATTTTGAACGTGAAGCTGGAGAATCTAAATTCAATATCTTCAACCGTTCTATCCGTCCCTTGCAAGATCTTTTTGCCTATAGATGGATGAAAAATAGGTATATACAGTATGAAATAGTAGAATATAAGCACAATGGGAATAGATGAATCAATACAGTACTTGGGTTTTTTTAGTAGGCTTTCTTGCACAAGCTCTGTTTTCTGCTCGCTTAATAGTACAGTGGGTCGCTTCTGAAAAAGTCAAAAAAGTTTTAACCCCTCAACTTTTTTGGCAATTAAGTATTGTTGCATCTTTGCTGATGTTTATTTATGGATGGTTAAGAGATGATTTTGCTATCATGCTTGGTCAGACCATCACCTATTTTATCTATATACGTAACATACAACTTCAAAAACAATGGAGAGGTATTCCAGCTGTAATACGTTATACACTTATTGTATTCCCTTTTTTTGCAGTATACCATGGTTTTAACAATGGAGAGATAGATACCCTTCGCCTTTTTTCCAATCAAGATATACCTCTTTGGTTGCTTCTTTGGGGAAGTTTTGCACAAATTGTTTTCACTTTTCGTTTTATCTATCAGTGGCTCTACTCGGAGAAGATAAAAAGCTCACATCTTCCTTTTGGATTTTGGGTTTTAAGTCTGGTAGGTTCTGCTATGATTTTAATCTATGCGGTAATAAGGGAAGACCCTGTATTGTTTATTGGGCAACTTTTTGGATTTATAATCTATATCCGAAATATCATACTTGGACAGCGTTTAAAAAAAGAGGAAACGATATGACACAACACAAAACAATGGTTATACTAATGATGCTTGCCTCTCTTTCTCTGCTTATCACTGTGGGTACTTATGGTGTGATAGAGACAAGTGATGCTCGGTATGCAGAGATAGCAAGAGAGATGTTTCTTTCAAAAGATTGGCTTCATCCAAATTTACTCGATATTCACCATTATCATAAACCACCAGTCACTTACCAAATAACAGCATTGGGTTATGATATTTTTGGAATAAACCCTTTAGGGGCACGGTTTTTCCTGCAAATATCCATTATACTCCAAATGCTTTTGGTTTATCTATTGACACTTCAGTTTACACAAAAACAAAAAATAGCACTCTGGGCTGCGGCAATCTATTTTACTTTTCCATTGGTACTGGTTGCTTCACGTAACTTAACGACAGATTCTTTTTTAACACTTTTTGTGCTTCTTTGTATATATGCTTGGGTACGCTATAGAAAAAGTGGATTTTACGGCTGGATATACCTTTTTACCATCTCGTTGGGCATTGGTTTTCTTACCAAAGGTCCAGTTGTTTTTTTAGTACCATTTATATTTGTCCTTCTATATAATCGCATGGAAAATGCTAAACAATCATGGAGTCTGCACCATCTTTTCGCATGGGGGCTTTTTCTTATCATTGCCTCATCATGGTTCATCTATCTAGCCGTAGATAATCCTGCTTTTTGGGATTATTTCATAGGAAAACAGACCGTAGACCGATTTTCACATAATGTGTTTAACCGCAGTGAACCTTTTTGGTATTTTATCGTGTTTGCACCACTTCTAGGGATGCCTTGGCTTTTGGTTTTTCCATGGATGATAAAAAAAACAAAACTGCTTTTCAATACAAAAAGTATAGAGATTATTTTGCTTCTTTCTGTGCTGATACCTCTGGTTTTCTTCTCTATTTCAACCTCAAAAAGAGTGCTGTATATTTTACCACTCTATCCGCTTCTTGCCGTAACTATAGCACTACTTTTGGAAAGACTCCCGATACAAAGTGAAAAAACACTACTAAAGAGTATAGCCTTCTATGCCCTTTTTATTTTTACAGCTCTAGGTATTGCCCCTTACATAGATGGAAAAATCATCTTTCCTCCATACTTGAGTGGCAGCTCTTTATTGCTTATTGCCATGCTTTTATGGTTTGTATTGAAAGGTACTATGCAGACAAAAAGCAAAACTGTACTTATCTCATTTGTCACCGCGGTCTATTTTCTTTTGGCAGCAACGACACTATTTTCATATAGTGTAAAAAGTTTCAAAATAGCCACACCAGTTGTGCAATGGCTAAAAGAGAAAAATCTTGATAAAAGAGAAATACTTGTTTACAACAAAAGACTCCCTTCACTTGCTTTTGAACTAAATCGTTCTACCATCTCTTTATATGATGGCGACCGTTCACTCAATAGGGAAGTACAATTTGAAAAAGATAATAAATGGAAATCTTTCCTCTATAATATAAGTAAAGAGGAAGATAGACTACGGTTAAAAAAGTATCTTCAAGGTAAAGACTCTTTGCTTGTAACATACAAGAAAACACTACCAAAAATACAGCTTTGGCTTATAGAAAAATACGCTCATACGAAAAAGTTGGGTAAATGGACAATTTACTATTGAAAAAATAAAATGTAAAAAAAGGTAAAGATATAAACAGAAATATCCTCTTCTGTACTATGTTTGAACAGTGAAGGAGAGGTATAAGGTGGAAATGTGTGTTATGCTATTAGCTCAGGTATACGGATAGCCTGCCCTGGATAGATTTTATCTGCATCTTTAATAACTTCAAGATTTGCTTCAACGATAAGTGGGTATTTGCTTCCATTTCCGTAAAATTCAGAAGAGATGGCCCAAAGGGTATCACCTTTTTGAATAGTGTAAAAAACAGGATCAAATACTTCCTCTGTACTCACATTTTCTTCTGAAATCTGTGCGAGGGTAACAAGCTGGTCTGCATTTACTTTAGAGATACCCTCAACATTACCTGCAATGAGAATGGCTTTTTCTTTGGTTGCTACATCTGTGGCTACCCCACCTAATGCAACAGTTTCTCCATCTACTTCTACTACAAGTCCTTGAACGGGAAGTTCTGAAAAGCTTGACTCTATCTCATTTTTGATGGCTTCATTGTCATCACCTTTACCGAGCAGTTTTTTACCTGCGTTACCTAAAAAATCAAAAAATGCCATTCTTTTCTCCTAATATATTAAATGTATGGTCATAAATTATAATAGGTTTTTCTTAAAAGAGCTTAACTCTTTTTCAAAATTCTTGGAAGGGTAATCCCCGTTTGACTCTGGTACTTACCTTTTCTGTCTGCGTAAGTTGTTTCACATGCTTCATCCCCTTGTAAAAATAGGACTTGAGCGATACCCTCATTTGCATAAATCTTAGCAGGCAAAGGTGTCGTATTTGAAATCTCTATGGTAATGTGTCCTTCAAAGCCAGGCTCAAATGGCGTGACATTGACGATGATGCCACAGCGTGCATAGGTACTTTTACCTAGACAGATAGCGAGGGTGTCTTTGGGCATCTTAAAGTACTCGACTGTCCGTGCTAAGGCAAAAGAGTTGGGAGGTACGATACAGATGTCGCCTTTGAAGTCTACGACGTTGTTTTCATTAAAGTCTTTGGGGTCTACCACTTCTGCGTTGATGTTTGTAAAGATTTTAAACTCATCTGTGACGCGAATGTCATAGCCGTAAGAGCTAAGTCCATAGCTTACTACACCTTCTCCTACTAATCCTTCGCAAAAAGGGCTAATCATAGCCTCATTGAGTGATTTTTCACGTATCCAGTTATCGGATTTTAATCCCATGGTTTTCCTTATTCTCTGATGTATTGTACATCAGCATTTGTTTTTAATTTTTCAAAATAGTCTTTGAGTGCTTTACCTTGTTGTTGTTGTCTCCATCGTGAAGCTACTGCTCCAGAGGCTACTTCAAAAGGCATAGTGACTTTACCATTTTTTGAAAGTACTTTGTAAGAGATATATTTATCCCCTGCATTAAATGGACGTGTATAAGAACCATCTTGAGTTTGCAGTATGCTTTCTAAAAGTGTGGGGTTTAGGTCTTTTGTTTTTTTTGTAACAGAACGGCTTTTTATGCCTTTTTGCTTTTTAGTTTTCAAAAAGTCTTTCATCTTGCTCTGCGTTGGAGCAGAATACTCAATAAGACTTACACTAGCAGGTGCGAAAAATTCATCTTTATGATTGTTGTAGTACATTTTGAGTTCATCTTGAGAAGGTTCAGGTATGCTGCTAAGTACTTTTTCTTTAAAAAATTTCTCTTTTTTCATTGCATTTCTAATGCTTGATCGGTATTTACTCCATGAAGTACCTTGCCCTTCTAAGATTTTTTGCATTTTAGGAACAGTTAGATTGTTTTGTGCTGCAATGCTAGATATTTTACTATCTATATCGGCTTCATCTATGGTAATGTTTTTCATCGCAGAGCGTTGGAGTCTATCTTGGATAAGCATACTGCTTGCCTCTTTTTTAGAAACAGCAAGTTGCGTTTGAATCGCTCGTATTTCAGCAGTGGTGATAGGCTCACCTTCAACGATGATAGCAATACCATCAACCATCTTTGCTTCTAAAGATGGAAAAAGTGTTAGAAACCCCAGTAAGAATAATTTTTTTATCATCGTATGTATGTCCATTTCTATAATTAAAGTGTGTAAATTATAACATATTCGTGTAAAGGTAATATGAATAAGTGCTATAATAAAAAACTTTCGTGTAGGAGTTGTGAAAATGAAGAAAATCATCAGTTTATTTATGTGTATAGGGGTATTTTCTCTTACTGCGATGCAAAATGAGTGTATCGTATGTCATGAGGGTATCAAAGATATACGTGACAAAAACTCAGGTATGATGCAAGCTATTTTAGCCAAGGCAGATGAAGCAGGAGCAAAGGGTAACGACTGTGTAGTCTGTCATGGTGGTAACCCTCGTGCAACAACAAAAGAAGAAGCACACAAGGGGACATTGGAGTACTTCAAAAACCATGAAGGGCCTAAGGCTTATTACCCTTACCCTGCCAGTCCGTGGATAAACAAAAACACTTGTGGCATGTGCCATGCCACACAAGTATCGGCCCAAGAGAACAACCTTATGGCAACAGAACAAGGCAAGATACATGGTGCCTTATGGGGGTTTGGTGCAAAAGAGGGGTATAAGCACACCTACACAAACTTTGGCACAAAATCCATACATGAACGCATAGGGACAGAAGTTTACAAAGAGTACATGGCAAAACTACAAACCTTGGAACCACAAGGTTTTTTAGATGAGACCAAAGAACTCCCTGCCGCTCCAACAGCGGAAGAAGTAGAACGTGACCCTACGCTGTCAGTGTACACCTATCTACGTCAAGAGTGTTTGCGTTGTCACACTGGAGGAAAAGGACGCGAAAGAAGAGGAGACTATCGTGGCTTAGGCTGTGCCTCTTGTCATGTGCCTTACTCAAATGAGGGGCTTTATGAAGGTAAAGACAAAAGCATCCCGACACAGGAGCATGGGCATATGTTAGTGCATGCCATACAGTCATCACGTGAAGTGAAAGTTGAGGTAAATGATGTCAACTACTCAGGCATACCAGTAGAGACGTGTACGACGTGTCATAATCGTGGTAAACGTATAGGGGTGAGTTACCAAGGGCTGATGGAAACAGAGTATAAAGCGACTTTTGATACACAGGGTAATGGACAACCTAAACTACATACCAAACGCTATTTGCACCTCACAGAAGACATACACTATTCTAAAGGCATGCTCTGTCAAGACTGTCATACTTCAAATGATATGCATGGAGATGGTTTTGCAAGAGGGGCAAACTTGGGTGCCGTGGAGATAGAGTGTCAAGACTGTCATGGAACGACACAAAAGTACCCATGGGAACTGCCTTTAGGTTACTCAGACGAGTTCGCCACTACCCCTAAAAAGGGTAAGGCTAGAGGGACAACTAAAACGCTTGCTAAGTACTTAGAACAAGGAGCTATCCCTGCCGATAAAGGGGATGGGTTTTTACTCTCTGCTAGAGGTAATCCCTTGACCAAAGCGGTACGTCATGGAGACAAAATTATGATGCACCTTTCTTCAGGGAAAGATGTAGAGTTAAAACCCCTAAAGCTACTAAAAAAAGAAAACAAAATCTCTAAAGAGGGGCTTGTCGCGATGGATCAGATACAAGCCCATACTGATAAATTAGAGTGCTACACCTGTCATGCAACATGGGCTCCTCAGTGTTATGGTTGCCATGTAAAGGTTGACTACTCAGGAGGCAAACAAAACCCTGATTTCTTGGCTGCATCAAAACATCATGTCAATGGTAAAACGGGAGATGTTGACACACTCAAAGACTTTTTGGTTGACGGTAAAGTCACAGAGACACGGAGCTACTTACGTTGGGAAGACCCCGCACTAAGTCAAAATGGAGAAGGACGTGTCTCTCCTACTATACCGGGCTGTCAAGTGACTTTAACAGTCATAGGCAAAGACGGAAACACACTTTTACAAAACCACATTTTTAAACTGCAAGGTGTAGAAAACAACAGTACAGTAAACGTGCCTAAAGAGGGTGTAAACTCCATCGTCATGTCGCCTGTACAACCACATACGGTGAGTAAAAAGTCACGTAGCTGTGAGAGTTGTCACACGAGTCTTAAAGCACAAGGAAAAGGCATCAACGGTGGAAAGTATTTCTCTGACCAAAGTAAAACCACCATCGTTGACCTTATGGCTGCAAACAAAAAACTGCTTGTTAAACAAGTAGACGAGCAAATCCCTGCCATACCAAACCTGAAACATGACTACTCTGTAATGATAGATGAAAATGGCACACAAGTACAAACCGTAGGAAACCACTGGAAGCTTTCACAGGCACTTGACAAAAAAACACTTGACAAGCTAGACAGACAAGGGGCTTGTTTGGCGTGTCATCAAGAACTGCCTAGTAAAGATTTAGCCGTATCACTTATGGTACATACGGCGAAGTATGCAGGTGTAAACATAGACAACGCTATGCATAAAACTATTGTTCACAAAAGTATCCTGCTTTCGGCTTGGGTACAGGTTTTGGGCGGGTTATTACTTGGAGGCTTAGTGGTGTATTGGTATATGAGACGACGTAAGCAGATGCGGTGCAATACTAAGTAAAATTTAGTAAAATAAAAATAAAAATTTTGATGGAGAAAACAATGACAATTACAAAACGTGTAACATTTATAGCTAAAAATGATGAGAAAAGCATCGCAAAAATGAAGGAACTCCTCTCAGCGATGGTGAAGCCTAGCAAGGCTGAAAAAGGGGTGATTTTTTATGAAATTTTCCAATATGCGGACAACCCTAGAAAGTTTATGGCGTATGAGTCTTGGGAAGATGAAGCGGCACTTGACGGACATAAAGCTTCAGCCCACTATGCAGTGTATAAGTCAAGCTACGAGCCATACTGTGAACACAAGTACTCAGACAACTTAGAAGTGTTAGGCTAGACCTTGAAAAATCTATGGGATGATGCTAAGGCATCGAAATGCAAAACAGACCTTGACATGCGTGTCTACACTTCAAACCTCTTAGGACAGAGTGATGAATTAGTCCTTCATGGAGGGGGCAATACCTCTGTGAAGTCTATGGTAAATGGCGAAGAGATACTGTATGTTAAAGGTTCTGGTTGGGACTTGGTAAGCATAAAAGCAGAGGGGTTTGCTCCTGTGAAAATGGTAACACTTTTAGAGATGGCAAAGCTGGAGAGTTTGAGTGATACGGACATGGTATCAGGACAAAAAGCAGCAATGATAGACCCCTCTGCTCCCAACCCTTCTGTAGAAGCCATACTTCATGCACTCATACCTTTTAAAGTGGTTGACCATACCCATGCAGATGCAGTGGTGACTATCTCTAACTCGGTCAATGGCAAAGCACATATAGAAAAACTCTACCCTAACTTTCTCATAGTACCATACGTCATGCCCGGATTTGTCTTGGCACAAAAGATTTATGAGATGACCAAAGAGGGTTTTGATTGGGATGTTTGTGAAGGCATTATCTTGCATAACCATGGCATCTTTACTTTTGATGACGATGCGAAAAAATCGTATGACAAGATGATAGAAGCAGTCACGAGAGCAGAAGATTTTTTGAAAGAAAATGCTGAGGTAGTGTTAGACGACATCAAGCCGAAAGATTTTGAACTAGATGGGTTGCAGATAGACAAGTTTATGTATGTCAACCAAACGCCTTTGGCACTTCACTATGCCTCACAAGATGATTTGAGAGCGAAAGTGACAAGAGGGGTATTGACTCCTGAGCATATCATCCGTACCAAACGTGTGCCTTTGGTAGTGGAAGATTGGGATGTGGAAGATGCTTTAAAACATTTTAAAGTGGCGTATGAGACCTATTTTAACGCCTATAAAAGAGATGAAATCATGCTTGACCCTAACCCTAAGTATGCCGTTATCAAAAACTTTGGTGTAGTGACTTTTGGGAAGACGCAAAAAGAAGCAGATGTGATTAACGATGTGGTAGAACATACGATGATGGCAGTCTTGCGTGCTGATAAGTTAGGTGGATATAAAAGTATTTCTATAGCAGATAGTTTTGCTATGGAGTATTGGGAATTGGAACAGGCGAAGCTAAAGTAGCACTTCGGCAGGCTCAGTGACCGACGGATTAATATCGGTGGCTGAGCTTGTCGAAGCCAATCACATATAGGGGAAACATAATGCAACACCTCATGGCAATAGATGCAGGTACAGGTTCAGTTAGAGCAGTTATTTTTGATACCACTGGCAAGCAAATCTCGGTTGCTCAAAAAGAGTGGATACACCTAGAAGTGGCAGGAGTGCCAAACTCTATGACTTTTGATGTAGAGAAAAACTGGAACTTAACAGTGTGGTGCATACAACATGCTTTAAAAGAAGCAGGACTTCAAGGCTCAGATATCTTAGCAGTAAGTGCCACGTCTATGCGTGAAGGTATTGTGGTGTATGACAAAGAGGGTGAAGCCATCTGGGGTGTTGCCAATGTGGATGCACGTGCAGACAAAGAAGTGCGTTATCTTAAAGAGCAGTATGAAGGCATAGAAGAAGCATTTTACGCAGAGTCAGGGCAGACTTTTGCTTTGGGTGCATTGCCTCGTTTACTTTGGCTTAAAAACAACGAGCCATCACTTTATGAAAAAGTAGACTCCATCTCCATGATAGGAGACTGGATACTTGCGAAACTCTCTGGCATCATCGCTACAGACCCTAGCAATGGTGGGACAACGGGTATCTTCTCATTAAAAAAGCGTACATGGTCAGAAGAAATGGCAAAAAAAGTAGGTATAAAAGAAGATATCTTCCCTCCCGTGCTAGAAACAGGTACACCTATGGGAAAGGTGACAAGTAAAGCCTCAGAAGAGACAGGCTTGTCAACGTCAACCTTGGTAGTCATGGGTGGAGGAGATGTGCAGTTAGGAGCTGCTGGTTTAGGTGTTGTTAAAGAAGGACAAGTAGCCATACTCGGAGGCTCTTTCTGGCAACAAGTAGTAAACATAAAAAGCACAGTCACACCCCCTGAAAATATGAGCATAAGAGTCAACCCTCATGTTATAGAAGGACTTTCACAAGCAGAGGGCATCACCTTTTTCTCAGGACTCATCATGCGATGGTTTAGGGATGCTTTTTGTGATTTAGAAAAACTAGAAGCTAAAGAGAGAGGGATAGATGTTTACGAAGTGCTAGAAGAAAAAGCCAAAAAAGTACCTGTAGGATCACACGGTATTTTACCTATCTTCTCAGACAGTATGAACTACGGGAAATGGTACCACGCAGCACCCTCGTTCATCAACCTATCCATAGACCCAGAGGTCTGCAACAAGGCTTCTATGTTTAGAAGTTTGGAAGAAAATGCCTGCATAGTCTCAGCGATAAACCTAGAGAAAATAAAAGCATTTACAAATCTTGAGATAGACGAGATAGTTTTCGCAGGCGGAGCAAGTAAAGGAGATTTATGGTGTCAAATACTCGCAGATGTGACAGGATGCAAAATAAAGATACCCCAAGTCACAGAAGCCACCGCACTTGGGGCTGCTATAAGTGCAGGAGTAGGGGCAGGTGTGTATGATGGCATGGAAAAAGCAGCAGCAGATTTAGTAGTATGGGACAAAGCATATATACCAAATGAGAAAAACCATACAATATACAAAGGTATTCAAAAGCGTTGGGTAGAAGTATATGAAAATCAATTAAGCTTGGTAGATAGAGGATTGACACAGAGTATGTGGATGGCTCCTGGTGTTTAAAAATAAGGAAAGATTATGAAAGTGTTAGTGACAGGTGGTGCAGGGTATATAGGTTCTCATACAGTGGTGCAACTTATAGAAGAAGGACATGAAGTTATCGTTTTTGATAACTTTTGTAATGCTTCTCGTGAAAGTATAAAAAGAGTAGAAAAAATAGTAAAACAAGATATCGAAGTGATTGAAGGCGATATACGTAATGCAGAAGATTTAAGTGCAGTGTTTACCTCCCATACGATAGATGCTGTTATCCATTTTGCAGGTCTTAAGGTAGTCCATGAGTCTGTCGAAGAACCACTAAAATATTATGACAACAATGTTTATGGAACCATTGTCTTGTGTGATGTTATGCAAAAGTTTGGATGTAAGTCCATCATTTTTAGTTCTTCAGCTACCGTATATGGTGATTCTAAAAGTGTTCCTATCACAGAATCATCTCCTACAGGAGCTACAAACCCTTATGGTAGAAGTAAGCTTTTTGTTGAAGAAATACTGAAAGATCTCTATGTCTCAGACAAGACTTGGAAGGTGATACTTTTGAGATATTTTAACCCAGTAGGTGCACACAAGTCAGGCACGATAGGAGAGAATCCCAACGGTGTTCCTAACAATCTTATGCCATACATCACGCAAACCGCAGTAGGTAAACGCAAAAGTTTGCAAGTGTATGGTAGTGACTACCGTACAGTAGATGGAACAGGTGTGAGAGACTATATCCATGTTGTAGACCTCGCAAATGGGCATTTAAAAGCATTAAGCAAAATGCAGGATGATATAGGAGTACTCACCGTAAACTTAGGTACAGGCATAGGGTATTCTGTTTTAGAAATGGTACAAGCATTTGAAAAAGCATCAGGACAAAAAATACCCTATGAAATCGTAGGACGAAGAGCAGGCGATATTGACCAATGTTATGCAGACACAACTTTAGCAGAGAAGGTGTTAGGATGGAAAGCAAGCAAAGATCTTAGTGAGATGTGTGAAGACAGTTGGCGATGGCAGAAAAATAATCCGATGGGTTATATGTAGAATTTAAAGTGTCAACTTCCAAATGGCACACAGTTTAAGATAGCACAGGGTTCAGCAACAAAGAGAAACATATTTTTCTCCACATAAGAGAGAAAGTTGCTTTTAGTTATCATACACTTATGAAGTATGGGAGACCTAGGTTTTCAGTTTTTTTTAAGGATAAGAGGTGATGATTGACTCATGTATTCTGCAATATTGTAAAATTAAAATTAAGAAAAGGTGTATAGCTTGATTAGTGAAATAAAAGAGTTTAAAATATTAGGTGATTATCGTGGTCAGTTGGTCGCACTAGAAGGCAATATTGATATCCCATTTGATATAAAAAGAGTTTTTTATATCTATGGTACAGAACAAGGCGTATCAAGAGGTAATCATGCACATTATAAAGCAAACCAATTTTTAATAGTGGTCAACGGTAAATGTAAGGTTACACTAGATGATGGTATAGAAAAAGAAACTTTTGCACTAGATAGGCCGAATCTAGGTCTGTATCAACCTACAATGATTTGGGGGACTATGCATGATTTTAGTGCAGATTGTGTATTGTTAGTGCTTGCTGATGATATATATAATGAAAAAGATTATATACGAAGGTATGAAACTTTTTTAAATGAGGTTAAACGATGATACATCCTTTATCCGATGTCCAGACTTTAAATATTGGGACGGACACAGATATTTGGCAGTTTTGTGTAGTGCTTGAAGATGCTAAAATTGGAAAAAAATGTAATATTAATGCTCATGTGTTTATAGAAAATAATGTTTGCATAGGAAATAATGTTACTATTAAGTCTGGTGTGCAACTTTGGGATGGCATAACGATAGAAGATAATGTATTCATAGGACCTAATGTGACCTTTACAAATGATATCTTCCCGCGTAGTAAAAAATATATGGAAAATGTGCTAAGGACAACTATAAAAAAAGGTGTTTCAATAGGGGCCAATAGTACAATTATTGCAGGCATTACTATAGATAAATTTTCAATGATTGGAGCAGGTAGTGTTGTTACTAAAGATATTCCAAAAAATGAATTATGGTTTGGTAATCCTGCTACTAAACAAGGGTATGTATGTGAATGTGGGAATAAGTGTGAAGAAGATTTATATTGTGACATATGTCAAGGTAAGTACTAATGATTCCATTTCTAGATTTGAAAAGTATTAATGCAGAATATAGAGATGAATTGGTTTTGGCATGCACTAGAGTAATTGACAGTGGGTGGTATATTCAAGGTAAGGAGTGTAATGCATTTGAAAAAGAATTTGCAGAATATTGCGATACAAAATATGCTGTTGGCGTAGGTAATGGGCTGGAGGCTTTAACCTTAATACTTAGGGCATATAAAGAAATGAAAGTATTAAAAGATGGAGATGAGGTGATTGTCCCTGCTAATACTTATATCGCTTCTATATTGGCAATCTCTGAGAATAATTTAAAGCCTGTTTTGGTTGAACCAAATATAAAAACATATAATATAGATGTTGAAAAAATAGAAGAAAATATAACGGTAAACACTAAAGCTATCATGGTGGTGCATTTATATGGGCAGACAGTAGAAATGCGTAAAGTCTTAGCCTTGGCAACAAAATATGACTTGAAGGTAATAGAAGACTGTGCACAAGCACATGGGGCTCTTGAAAATGGTAAAAAAGTTGGCTCTATTGGAGATGCGGGAGGATTTAGCTTTTATCCTGGTAAGAACCTAGGTGCTTTAGGAGATGGAGGAATGGTAACAACCAATGATGGATTATTGGCAAGTACCATTAGGGCATTAGGTAATTATGGAAGTCATCAAAAATATGAAAACAAGTATAAAGGGAAAAATAGTCGTTTAGATGAAATACAGGCAGCTATGTTGAGAGTAAAGTTAAAATACTTAGACGATGAAATAAAAAAGAGAAGAGAAATTGCAAATTATTATTTGGAGCATATCCAAAATGAGTATATCTCCCTTCCCTTTGTAGGAAAGTCTGGTACTCATGTGTGGCATTTATTTGTTATTAAAACAAAAAAACGCAAATTATTACAAGAATATTTACAAGATAATGGTATTCAAACTTTGATACATTATCCCATCCCTCCTCACAAGCAAGAAGCTTATAGCAAATGGAATAAAGAGAAATACTCCATATCAGAAATAATACATAATGAAGTATTAAGTTTACCTATTTATGGGGTGCAGACTTTAGAACAGACCATGAAAATTGTAGAAGTGTTAAATGACTTTAGGTAGACTTTGGTGGAAAATTGTAGAAAAAAGTATAGAAATATTTTTTCAAAAAAGTAGAGTTGTTTTTTATAGTATGCTTTCCAATATAAAAATTAGTGCAAGAAAAAATCAACCAGTACTTAGTAACGGAGAAGGGCGTATTAAAATAGGAAAGAATGTAGTTTTTGGTGTTAGATATGCGAACGATTATTATACAAGATATACATTGTTAAATGTCCGTAATGCACAGAGTTATATAGAAATAGGGGATAACTGTCAAATAAATAATAATTTTACAGCAATCTCAGATGGACAAAAAATTATTGTATCAAAGGATTGTTTGATAGGAAACGATGTGACGATTATTGATTCAGATTTTCATGATTTGGAAGTGGATAGTCGATATGGAGGTCAAAATATAATTAAAAAAGATGTGTTTATATCGGAAAATGTTTTTATTGGAAGTCATGTAACAATTTTAAAAGGTGTGACTATTGGTAAGAATAGTGTAGTTGGTAGCAATACAGTGGTAAGTAACGATGTCCCTGAAAATGTCATCGTAGTAGGCAATCCAGCAAAAGTACTTAGGCATCTATGACACTGATAAAAACTTCTATGCTTTCTGCAGTGGCAACACTGATAAAAGTTTTGAGTGGGTTTATTATCACTAAAGTGATTGCTGTTTATATAGGGCCATCTGGTTTAGCACTTATAGGACAGTTACAAAACTTTATTATGCTTGTTAAGACTGTGGCTGGGGATTTTCTAAAAACAGCCATCACTAAATATACTGCAGAGTATGAGAATGATGAAAATAAAAAATATGACTTATGGTCTTCATCTTTTAAATTGGCATTTATTTTAAACTTTGTAGTTCTCATGGGTTTAATATATTTTTCTAATGATTTATCTTATTATTTATTTCATACACTAGAGTATGCTTTTGTATTTAAAATTTTAGCGATTAGCTTACCTTTTTTTGTATCAAATACAATATTGTTAGCTATTTTAAATGGACAAAAGCAGATTAAACAGTACATATTTTTGAATATTGTATTAAGTATTGTTTCATTATTTATTGTTATTATATTAAGTGTATTGTATGAAGTAAAAGGAGCCTTGGTCGCATATGTAGTGAGTCAAGCTATCGTTTTTTTCATTACACTCATTTATTTGCGTAAAGAGACATGGCTAAAACTAAAACTTTTTTTATTCTCTGTAAGAAAAGAAAACATTAAGAAGCTATTAGGGTTTGCAATAATTACACTTTCAGCAGTCTTGGCATCAAATACTTCAATGATATATATACGAAATTATATAAGTGACACATATTCTATGAGTGATGCAGGGTATTGGCAGGGAGTATGGCTACTTTCTCAAGTGGCACTGTCCTTAATTACTACATCTTTAGCCACTTACTTTTTACCTACTTTATCAGTATTGACAAATAAAAAAGCACTAAATAAAGAATTGACAAACGCAATTTATCTTATAATACCTATAGCTATTGTGATATCGTTTGGTATGTATTTTTTACGCGAATATATTATTATAGTGCTTTATAGTGACAAATTTATGCCAATGAACCAATTATTTTTATGGCAAATGGTAGGAAATGTCATTAAAGTACTTAGTTGGCTATTTGGCTATATATTGGTGGCTAAAGCCATGGTAAAATATACGGTGGCAACAGAAATTTTATTTGCAGTTACATTTATTGTGTCAAGTATTTATTTTATGAGGCTTTGCGGACTTGTTGGTGTTACTTATGCTTACGCGGTGAGTAGCCTATTGCATTTAATAGTTGTATCATTTATTTATAAATTTAAAGTAGATTAGGAAATTTATGGAAATTTTAGTTTCAATCATTATCCCTGTGTATAATGGTGAAAAGTTTCTCAAAGAAACAATAGAAAGTTGTTTGAATCAAACTTTTGTAGACAAGATTGAAATTATTATTATTGATGACTGTTCAAAAGACGACTCAATACAGGTTATCAAGGAGCTATCATCACAATATATTCGTTTTGTTCAAAATGACATAAACTTAGGACTGATGAAGACAAACAATAAAGCAGTAGAAATGGCAAGGGGAAAATACTTATTATTCTTAGGTCATGATGATATCTTAGTGCCAAACCATGTGGAAATCATGTTCAATGAACTTAATGATAATACAGCTATTCTCCATTGTAATTCTAACCTTATAAATGAAAACAATAAAATTTTTGGAAGAGGTGTGAACGATATAAAACAAAGATATAGAAATTATTTTATAAAATACTATTTGTCATTGGGAAATGTTATCCATAGTACAGGAGCCTTAGTAAGTCATAAGCATTTGAAATTGGTAAATGGATGGGATGAAACATATAAAAATTATGGAGAATGGCTATTATGGTGTAAATTAATGGCTGTAGGTGAAATAAAATATACTACTAGTGTAAGAGCACTATATAGAAAACATGCTACCAATATAACCAATACTTTTACAAAACCTGAAGTCCAACGAGAATTACATCAATACGCTTTGTTATGTAAAAAAGAAGGAATCAAAAATATACATAATGCATTAGGTAGATGGTTGGTAAATACCATCAATAAATATAGAGAGAATAAAGTAAAATAAATGATAAAAAATATTTTAAAGTATTGCATAAGAAAAACACAATTTATTTTTACAGATATGTGTTACCCCAAATCCGTCAAGCTTTTTTGGTTTAAAGGAAAACATAACTTTGGTGATGCCATTAATCCTTTACTCGTAGAAAAAATAAGTGGAAAGAATGTTGCATGGGTAGATCCGCTATATTATAGTAAAGAAAACTATTTGGCGATTGGCTCAATACTTGAACGAGCATCAAATCAAACGATTGTTTGGGGTTCTGGGTTTATATCTAGTTCTGGGTATTGTAAAGAGACTCCAAAGAAAGTATGTGCAGTAAGGGGTCCATTAACGAGAAATTTATTATTGCAGAAGGGCATAGCCTGTCCTGAAATATATGGTGACCCTGCATTGCTTTTGCCTACAATATATAATCCTGCAACCAAGAAGAAATACGAATTAGGCATTATCCCGCATTATGTGGATAAAGATAATGACTGGTTAGAAACAGTACGACATCTTAAGCATATTGAAATTTTAGATATACAGACAGAGAATCCATATAATTTTATCGATGATATATTGAAATGTGACAAAGTTATATCAAGTTCTTTGCATGGTATTGTTGTTGCAGATGCATATGGTATACCTGCTATTTGGGTGGAATTTTCAGATAAAGTGACAGGAGATGGGTTTAAGTTTTTAGATTATTTTGCATCGGTAAATAGAAAAGATAAAAAGCCATTAAAAATAGATGAAAATATAGAATTAAAACATATCTATAGTCACTTTTATAAATATGAAATCAGTATAGACTTGGATGTATTAATGCAGGCTTTCCCAATAAAAAGTGTATGAGATGATTCTTAATATATTAATCGCATCCTTCAATAATAGAATATTGGGTCTTAAAAATATTATTACATACGATGCAAATATTGTATATACAGTAAGTCACCAAGTTACGATAGCTTTAGATATTGAAAGTAGACAATATATTGAAGAGTTGCGTAGATGTAAAAATGTCATTTATTCTAAAATACACTCAAAAGGTGTGGCGATAAATAGGAATAATGCTTTAAAGCATAGAGTAAAAGGGTCAATATGTCTACTTTCTGATGATGATGTAGTCTATTTCGAAAATAGCTTTAAAAAAATTATTCAGGAATTTAAAGAAGATACTGCTTTAGAGTTTTTAACCTTTAAAATAAAAACATTTTCAGGGAAAAATTATAAAGAGTATAAAGAACATGAATTTAAACATACACTTAAATCTCTGAGCATCATAGGGATTGTAGATGTTGCATTTAAGGAAGAGATGATAGAAAAATATAGCCTAAGGTTTGATGAAAGGTTTGGTCCTGGAGGTGAATATAGTATAGGAGAAGACTTTATATTTATGACGGATGCTGTAAAGAAAAAAGCCAATATACAGTATAAGCCTATAGATATAGTACAGCATGAAGATATGGGGACAGGTATGGTACTTAGAGATGATATAATCTTTGGGAGAGGTGCTATGTTCGCTCGGGTTTTTGGAAAGTTAGGTTCCATAATCAATATTTATTTTGCAATAAAAAATAAAAAAAAGTATAAATCAAAATATACATTTTGGGAATACAATAAACTGTTATTCCAAGGAAATCGTAGTTATACAAGGAGGAAAGGTTGATAGCCTCCATAATCACTCCATCCCATAACAGCGAACAGTTTATAGGACAAACCATAGATTCCGTCATAGCTCAAACATATACAAATTGGGAAATGATAATAGTAGATGATTGTAGCCCTGATAATTCAAATGCAATCATAGAAGAGTATATAAAAAAAGATAATCGGATAAAACTTATAAAACTGGATGAGAACAGTGGAGCAGCAGTGTCTAGAAATAGAGCTATGAAAGAAGCTAAAGGACGATACATTGCTTTTTTAGATAGTGATGACTATTGGCATGAAGAAAAACTTGAGAAACAGATAGCACTCATGAAAGATAATGATATTGCGTTGAGTTTTACTGCTTACGATAGAGTAGAAGAATCTTCTAGTAAATTTATTGATACTCAATTTGTGCCAACTAAAGTGGATTATAAAACTCTCTTGAAACAAAATATTATGGGGTGTTTGACTGTGATGTATGATACTAAAAAATTAGGGAAAGTGTATATGCCTAATATTTTAAGGCGACAAGATTATGCATTATGGCTAAAAATTTTAAAACAAGTACCCTATGCCCATGGATTGGATAAGTCTTTGGCATATTACAGGGTAAGAACCTCTTCAATATCTAGTAATAAAATTATTGCTAGTGGGTACCATTGGAAAGTACTTCGTGATATTGAAAAATTACCCATATATAAAGCTATCTATTATTTCGGATGGTATACTTACAAGAGTATTATGAAGTATAAATAAAAAATAGAGGAAAAGATGCAAAAAAACTTAAAATTAAATGATGGTATAGAGACTAAATATTTGTTTTTATTGATGCTGATTGCCTATGCTTTCAGCTTCGCAATTCGTATGATATGGGTCTATCAATTCCAAGACAATCCAAACTTTTATTGGAATGGTGAGTTGATGATAAATACGAATGATGGGTATACCTGGGCAGCAGCAGCACAAAATGCACTTTTTGGGTTGCATGAACATAATTCAGGCATACGTAATATATGGTCTAATGGTACTATCTTTTTCACGGTTCTTTTTACAAAGATAACCCCTTTTTCTTTAGAAACGGTCATACTCTATATGCCTACGGTCATATCTAGTCTAGTTGTTATTCCTATTATATTGATTGCAAGATTGTATACACAAAGTCTATGGGGCTTTTTTGCAGCATTGTTGGGGTCTATCGCTTGGAGTTATTATAATCGCACGATGACAGGGTATTATGATACAGATATGTTCTCTGCCATGGCACCGATGTTTATATTGTATTTTCTCATGAAAAGCACGATGGATTTTACGGCAAAGTCTGCACTCTATGCGGCAATAGCTATTGTCTTTTATCCTTTTTTATATGATGCTGGAAAATCCATTGTATATGCGATGGGGATTATCTATGCGATGTATATGATGTTTTATCATCGTGAAGAGCGAACAACCTATATATCGATGATATTGGTTTTTATGGCATTAGTCCCTTTTCCTATTGTCGCACCCTTTGGCTATTTGGTTAAAATCATCGTGTTGATAGCGTTATATTTTGGCTTGCAACGTACAGCAATGGAACAGAGAAAAATGATGATTTTCTCTGGAATATTATTTATTCTTTTTATGTACTTTGGAAATGTTTTTGGGCTTATTATTGGTAAAGTGATGAGTTATATAAATACAGGTACAAGCTCTGAAGGGTTACATTTCTATGGTGTACATCAGACTATTCGCGAAGCAGGACAAATACCTTTCCAAACTTTTGCCAATCGTATCTCTGGGTCTCAGTTAGGTGTGATTATCTCATTTTTAGGGTATGTGGTTCTTGTGGCTAAACACAGAGCATTTATATTGGCGTTACCACTCATTGGTATTGGAGCATTTGCACTATGGGGTGGACTACGTTTTACTGTCTATGCTGTTCCTGTCGCTGCGATGTCTGCGGTGTACCTTTTTCATGTGATAGCCCAGGCTATATCTGATAAAAAGAGCATTTATTTCTTTGCTATGAGTATAATGACTGCTGCGATGATATATCCAAATATCACGCATATCATAGGGTATAAGGTACCTACCGTACTTAATAAGGCAGAAGTGCAAGATTTGGTGAAACTGAGTAAAATATCTACCAGTAAAGATTATACCTTGGCATGGTGGGATTATGGTTACCCTATTTGGTTTTATTCTAATACCAATACAATTATCGATGGGGGTAAACATCAAAATGATAATTTTATTATTTCTAAAATCATGCAGACCACATCTCCTGAATTAGCAGCGAACTTAAGTCGTTTAGCAGTAGAGACCTATGTGGATGCTAACTACTCGATTATTGCAAACACATTGTTTAAAAATGGAGAAGAAGATCAAGTTGACCCTAACGTACTTTTATCAGAATTAGAAAATGGTACGTATGATATACCTGAAAAATCTAGAGACATCTTTTTGTATCTTCCATACAGAATGTTAAATATCTTCCCAACGGTGGCTATTTTTGGGAACATTGATCTCACGACTGGGAAAGCAGAACGAAATATGGCTTTTTATCCTACAAATGTCATAAACAATACCAATGGAATACTTACTTTCCAAAATGGCATAGTGTTTGATTCTCAAAAAGGGCAGGTAAAAATAGGAAGAGATACTAAAAATGTAAAATATTTTATTGCAACGCAAAATACCAAGGAGGGCAACATACAATTACAGTCACAACTTTATCATGCGGATGGTGAATATACGATTGTATATATGAAGAGTTACAACCGATTTATTATCATGGATACGGAAACTTTTAAATCTACCTATGTACAGATGTTTATGCTTGGAAAATACGATAAAAATCTTTTTGATTTGGTTATCTCTTCCCCTTATAGTAAAATATACAAACTGAAGAAGTAAAACCTAAGGGCTTCTTCTG